>Ga0256843_1003347_pt1 | contig 11187 bp, 9 predicted proteins | sample AlvinellametaG_FD_191572 | JGI IMG/M metagenome (GOLD analysis project Ga0256843, IMG submission 191572) | Pompeii worm associated microbial communities from hydrothermal vent at the East Pacific Rise, Pacific Ocean - Alvinella | ecosystem: Host-associated > Annelida > Integument > Unclassified ... | reverse complement strand
GAATAGACGACAGTAACGAGATAGATAAAATGGTAGAATCTTGCAATAAAATGTACAAAGAAGCACTTTTACAAACCCAAAACGATAAAGCAAAAAAAGAAGCGTTTATAAAAGCCTTTAGAGCTTGTCAAGATAAATAAAAAAATAATGAAAATAGCAATTGGAAGCGATCACGCAGGATACGAATTAAAAGAAATATTAAAAGACCATTTAACCAATAAGGGTTTTGAAGTTACAGATTTTGGTTGTTTTTCGCCCGAAAGTATGGATTATCCCGATTCGGCACACCCAGTAGCAAATAGTATAGAAAAAGGAGAAAATGAGCAGGGAGTATTACTTTGTGGTAGCGGAAATGGAATTACAATGACCGCAAATAAACATCAAAAAATTAGAGCTGCTTTATGTTGGATGCCCGAAATAGCCACACTTGCCAAACAGCACAATAATGCAAACATCGTATCTTTGCCAGCTAGATACGTCTCGGAGCAAGAAGCAAAAGAAATTGTAGATGCTTTTTTTGAAGCTACATTCGAAGGCGGAAGACACCAACGAAGAATAGAGAAAATACCTGTACGAACTTAATTCACATTACAAGACTTTATTCTTTTTTATCCAAGGTTGCATTTAGTTAATAATGAAGAATTAAAAAATAAAAAGCACTTCTGTTTGGAGTAGGTTTCAGCTCATTATTGAATTAATTTGCCAAGTTGTAATAAAGTTTATACCTTTATGAAAACAGTATCAAAACCATTGAAATGAAAAAGTCAGCTTTATTCTTCATTCTATTTCTTCTCGTAAATTTTATTTTTGGGCAAACCAAGTACCACCGAGCAAAAATTTATTACAATAGTGCCAAAGATTTATTTCTTTTAGCCAACCAAGGAGTAGTAATAGACCACGGAAAACACAAAAAAGGAGTGTTTATCGAATCAGACTTTTCGGAAAACGAACTTAATATAGCTAAAACTTTAGGGCTAAAATACGAAGTTTTAATTAATGATGTTAGTAGCTATTACAAACAGCAAAGTAACACTAAAACACAAAACAAAAACGCTTCGTGTACAGCAAACAGTCAAAATTATACTACACCAACCAATTACAATAGTGGCTCAATGGGAGGTTTCTTAACCTATAGCCAAATGCTACAAGAATTAGACGACATGGCTAATTTGTACCCAAATTTAATTACGATAAAACAACCAATATCTAATTTTAGCACCGTAGAAGGACGACCTATATTTTGGGTCAAAATTTCGGACAATCCTAGTATAGACGAAACAGAACCAGAAATTTTATACACTGCTGTACACCACGCTAGAGAACCAGGTTCGTTACAACAAACCATTTTTTATATGTGGTATTTGTTAGAAAACTACAATTCGAGCGACGAGGTACAAGCTTTAATCAACAATACCGAAATGTATTTTGTGCCATGTGTAAACCCCGATGGTTATATTTACAACGAAACAACCGATCCTAGTGGAGGAGGTATGTGGCGAAAAAATCGTAGAGACAACCTCGATGGAAATTTTGGAGTAGATTTAAACCGTAATTATGGTTATCAATGGGGAGGAGCAGGTACAAGCACCAATACCAGTAGCGATGTGTATTTAGGAACGAGTGCTTTTTCGGAAGTAGAAACCCAAGCCATGAAATGGTTTTGTGAACAACATAATTTTAAAATGGCTCTAAATAGCCACACGTATAGTAATTTATTATTATACCCTTTTGGTTATGCTCTTAATCAGTTTACACCAGATAATGCAACCTTTGTAGCGATATCTGGAGCAATGGTACAACAAAATGGGTATATCAACCAAATATCTTCGGCGTTGTATGCGGCAGCAGGAGATTCTGACGATTGGATGTATGGCGAAACAAGTACGCACAGCAAAATTTTAGCTATGACTCCAGAGGTTGGAAGTAGTTTTTGGCCTGCTCCTAATTCCATTACAAGTATGTGCAAAGAGATGGTGTATCACAACCTTATGGCCGCTAATATTATTACTAATTTTGCACAAACTAAAGATAAAGAAGATTTGAGCCTAACGAATTTAAGTGGCTATTTAAAATACGAAATACAACGCCTAGGGTTAGATGGAAATGGCGATTTTACCGTATCCATACAACCAATTAGTTCTAATATTGCCTCTATAGGAAATAGCAATATACACAATGGGATGACCTTACTACAAACAGATTTAGATTCTATTTCTTACACCCTAAATAATTCTATTAGCCAAGGCGATATAATTATATACGAAATAGTAACCAACAACGGTTTGTACAATAGAAGGGATACAATTACCAAAACATACGGAAATTTTTCGCCAATATTTACCGATAATGGAAACGCTATAACCAATTGGCAAACCAACTCTTGGGGCGTATCTAGTGCTTACGCTTATTCTCCATCTACATCCATAACCGATTCGCCTAATGGAAATTACGCTAACAATGCAACAACTATTATTCAATGGAAAAATAATATTTCGCTAGCTAATGCCATTTCTGCCAATGTTAGTTTTTATGCTCGTTGGAATATAGAAGATAACTACGATTATGTTCAATTGTTAATATCTACCGACGGAGGCAACACTTGGGAGCCACAGTGCGGAAACTACACCAACGCAGGAACTACCGATCAAATAGAAGGAGAACCGCTTTACGACGGAGTGCAAAACGCGTGGATAAAAGAAGAAATTAACCTATCCAATTACATCGGTCAAAATATTGATATTCGCTTTCAGTTGGTTTCCGATCAAGGAGTAACCGAAGATGGTTTTTATTTCGACGATTTTAGTGTAAACATAATAGAAAGCAACAATATAAAAGAACAAGAAAATGTAATTTTTGGACAAAATATACCTAATCCTACAAACGATTTAACCTCTGTTTTTTATAAAATAAACAACAATAAAAATGCAAAATTAGAAGTCTTTAATCAAGTAGGAAAAAGCGTAATGCAAATTCCTATAACCAACAACAAAGGAAACATAGTAATCGATACAAAAACTCTAGCTTCGGGTATTTATTTTTATTCTATTAATAATAATGGAGTAGCAACGGGTGTAAAAAAGATGATTGTGATAAAGTGAAATTAATAAAAGGTAAAGTATGCAAATTCTCCCTTCTTAGGTAAAGTTACATTCACGTCACATTTGGTTGTTAGTAGCTTTACCTTTCTTAAAAAAAAAACAGCTATTCCACATTTCTTTTTTATAAAAGTCTTGTAATTTGAGGTTAATAAAATCAGTTTTTGTTCTTTTAGCCAGCAGAGAAATCTTTTAGCCAAACTACAATAGCAAATAAATATTATATACAAAGCTTCGTGCAAAACACCTAGGCATTGGTATTAGGTTAATAAAAAATTATATTACTTTTGCATATAAATAGGCTACACACATTATTCTTTTCCCGCAAAAAAAGAAAAGCCTTTATAAAGAAGATTAAAATATGAAAAAAGTTACAGCAGCAATAACAGCGGTACATGGAGCAGTTCCGTCGAAAAAATTAACCAACGAAGAACTATCTAAAATGGTAGATACAAACGATGAATGGATTGTGTCTAGAACAGGGATAAAAGAAAGAAGAATTATAGAAAAAGGAAAGGCTTTATCGGATTTGGGAGTGGAAGTTGTAGAGGGTATTTGCAAAAAAAGAGGAATATCGCCACTGGAAATAGACATGATTTTGGTGGGTACGGTAACTGCCGACCATCGTTTTCCGAGTACGTCTAATATTATTTGCGACAAAGTAGGAGCAAAAAATGCTTGGGGATTTGATGTAAACGCTGCTTGTTCAGGTTTTTTATTTACACTTACCACGGGACAACAATTTATAGAAAATGGAACAGCCAAAAAAGTAATTGTAATAGGGGGAGATGTAATGTCTAGCATAGTAGATTATACCGATAGAGCAACTTGCATAATTTTTGGTGATGGAGCAGGAGGTGTTTTATTAGAGCCAAACGAAGAAGGTTTAGGTATTCAAGATTCTATAATGAAAGTAGATGGCTCTGGAAGAGAGTTTTTGATACAACAAGCAGGAGGTTCGCTAGAGCCTATTACCAAAGAAAATGTAGAAACACCAGCAATGTACATTCACCAAGAAGGTAAAACAGTGTTTAAATTTGCAGTAACCAATATGGCAGATGTAAGTGCCGAAATAATGGAACGCAACAACCTAAAAGCCGAAGATGTTGCATGGCTAGTACCTCACCAAGCTAATTTAAGAATTATAGATGCTACAGCAAACCGAATGGGATTGTCTAAAGATAAGGTAATGATTAATATTCATAAATATGGAAATACAACTTCGGGAACAATTCCTTTGTGTTTGTGGGAATGGGAAGATCAACTAAAAAAAGGAGATAACATTGTTTTGGCAGCATTTGGAGGAGGTTTTACTTGGGGAGCAATTTACCTTAAATGGGCAATAGACAAAAAATAATAATCTAATAATAGTTAAAAACAATCAAGATAAACAAATAGTTGGTAATAAAACATTAAAATATAGGGCAAGTGTATTTAAGAATTTATTACCTTAGCTTTACTAAAAATATTTATTTACTAAAATTCTAAACATTTATAACCGTTTGGAAAATTAAAAATATACACACATGAAACTTAGTGAAATACAAGAATTAATAAAATTCGTTGCTCGTGCAGGAGTAAATGAAGTAGAAATAGAGCAAAAAGATTTTAAAATTCTTATTAAATCGGACTATTTAGCCAAAAAGAAATCTAACTTTAAAGAGGAGCCTCAAATTATACAGCAACAAGTACCTGTAGCAATGCCACAAGCAATGCCTGTAGCTCAAGCACCAGCAGCAGCTCCAGTAGCACCAGTAGCAGCTCCAGTGGAAGAAGCAAAAGAAGAAGCAAACTATATTACTATTAAATCTCAAATGATAGGTACTTTTTATCGTTCTCCATCACCTGATAAACCACCATTTGTTTCGGTTGGCGACACCATAAAAGAAGGCGATACTATTTGTATTATAGAGGCTATGAAGCTCTTTAATGAAATAGAAGCAGAAGTTAGTGGTAAAATTGTAAAAGTGCTAGTGGACGACGCTACACCTGTAGAGTTTGATCAACCTTTGTTCTTAATTGACCCATCTTAATAGGAAACATATTTATTGTAAAAAAGTATAGTTGCTCTACTAAACAAAATATTACCAGGGAATTTTATATTTCTTGGTTTTTTGATATGAAGTAACAATTGTTGTGCTAATAATGACGTGATAGTACTTTTGCTTTATCGTTTTAAAATCATTAGCATTAGATTCAAAAACAGACCAAACTTATGTTTAAAAAAATATTAATAGCCAATAGAGGCGAAATAGCTTTGCGTGTAATACGTACATGCAAAGAAATGGGAATAAAAACAGTTGCTGTATATTCTACCGCAGACAAAGATAGTTTGCACGTACGTTTTGCCGACGAAGCAGTTTGTGTAGGACCAGCTTCTAGTACCGATTCTTATTTAAAAGTACCTAACATTATTGCCGCTGCAGAAATAACCAACGCCGATGCAATACATCCAGGCTATGGATTCTTATCCGAAAACGCCGATTTTTCTAGAGTTTGTCAAGAACACGATATTAAATTTATAGGAGCTCTTCCCGAGCAAATAGAAGGAATGGGAGATAAAGCCTCGGCTAAAGCAACCATGATAAAAGCCAAAGTACCAACTGTACCAGGTTCTAAGGGATTGTTAAAAGATTTAAAAGACGCTATAAAAACAGCTGCTAAGGTAGGTTATCCAGTAATGATAAAAGCTACAGCAGGAGGTGGAGGAAAAGGAATGCGTGTTTGTTGGAACGATGAGGAGCTGGAGGTAAATTGGCATTCGGCAAGACAAGAAGCAGCAGCCGCTTTTGGAAACGACGGTATGTATATGGAGAAATTTATTGAAGAGCCTCGCCATATCGAAATACAAATAGCAGCCGACCAATACGGAAATGCTTGCCATATGTCGGAAAGAGATTGCTCGATACAAAGAAGACATCAAAAATTGGTAGAAGAAACACCTTCGCCATTTATGACCGATGCATTGAGAAAGAAAATGGGAGAAGCAGCTAAGAAAGCAGCTCTTGCAGTTAATTACGAAGGTGTGGGGACAGTAGAGTTTTTGGTAGATAAACACCGAAATTTCTATTTTATGGAAATGAATACTAGAATTCAGGTAGAGCATACCATAACCGAAGAAGTAATTAATTTTGATTTGGTAAAAGAGCAAATTAAAATTGCGGCAGGAGAAAAAATAAGCGGAAAAGATTATTTTCCGAATGGACATTCTATTCAGTGTAGAATTAATGCAGAAAATCCATTTAAAAACTTTATGCCATCGCCAGGTAAAATAACTAATTATCATGCTCCAGGAGGGCATGGAGTAAGAATAGATGCACACGTTTATGCTGGCTATACTATTCCTCCTTTTTACGATTCGATGATTAGTAAATTAATAACCGTAGCACAAACAAGAGAAGAAGCTATTCTTAAAATGAAAAGAGCTTTGGAAGAATATGTAATAGAAGGAGTACATACAACTATTCCTTTTCATCAGCAATTACTAGAGAACGAAAAATTTCTAGAAGGAGATTTTACCACCAAATTTATGGAAGACTTTGAGATAAAAGGATAGTTCTTTTTTTTTAGGTAACTAACCCCACTTTCGGCAATTCGGAAGTGGGGTGTTTTTTTATTAAATTTTTATACCCATAATACACACATCATCTAATTGAAAATGGTTGCCTTTCCAAGTTTCAAACACGTCGTTTAGCACAAATTTTTGTTCATCCATATCTAGGTCGTGTATTGAAAGCAAAAGATTTTTTAGTGTTAATTGCTTAAATTTTTTGCGATGTTCCCAACCAAATTGATCGGCATAACCATCGGTTGCCAAATAAATAGAATCAGAGGCATATAATTTTATATTGTACTCTTTAAAAGGAATAGAATCTTTGTTGTAACTAAAACCTACGGATTGCCTTGTACCTTTAAATTCGATAAGTGTAAGCTTACCATCTTTACTAGCTATTGTTCTGCAATTATTGATATCTGTAATGTTTATATTTTCTGTTTTTCTTACCACCCACAAAGGATTAAATGCCCCTGAATACAATAAGCTATCACCTTCAAAAGCACAAAGGACAATGTCCATACCATCTTTTAATTGCTTTTCGCCTTTAGACAAGGTGTGCACTACTATTTTGCGTGTTTTTTCCAATATTTCCGAAGGTCTGCTTAACTGAAATTGATTAATAGCTCTGTCTAAAGCATTGGCACATACAACACTAATCATAGCCCCTGGTACACCATGCCCTGTGCAATCCGCTACGGCAACATATTTTACACCATTTTTATATTCAAACCAAGAAAAATCGCCACTTACAATATCTTTGGGTTTAAACAACACAAAAACATCCGAAAAATGAGCTTTAATTTCTTCTATTGGAGGTAAAATAGCATCTTGCAAATGTTTGGCATATTTAATACTATCCTGTATATCTATGTGCGTATCTTCTATAATTTGTTTTTGTTTTTCTACTTCTTCTTTTTGTGTGGCTATTATTTCGGTATGCTCTCTCGAAATTCGTAATCTATTTAAAATAAAAATAAGAAAAAGAGCTCCTATAAAAAGGCTAATTCCTATAAAATAAGAAATAAGCGTTTGTTTTTCTTTTTGATGTTTTTCTTTTGCTAACTGCTCATTATACTTAGAGTTATAGACTTGCTGTTGTTGTTTTACTCTAGCGTCGTACAATTGTTGTTTTTTCTCAAATTCGTATTTTACCTGTTGTTCTATTTTCTTTTTGTATAAAGTATTATCGTATATGCTATCTCGCATCTGATTATATACTTTATATAGGTTTAAAGCTTCTTTAGGTTTATTTTGTAATTCATATACTTTCGATAGCAACTTAGAAGAATTCAAAATCAAATGTTTAAGCCTATGTTCTACAGCAATTTTATATCCTTTTTTTATATATTCTTCGGCTTGATTTATTTTTTTTTGAGCTAAATATATTTCACCAATAGCGACATTAGTAAACGACAAACCTCTAACATCTTTTATTTCCTCTCTTATTTTTAAAGCCTTCATACTTAGTTTTAGAGCCTTATCATATTCTTTTTTAAAAAAATAACAACGAGAAACTTGACTAGTAGTAGTGGCAATACCTCCCAAATCTTTTATGTTTTTAAAAATTTGATTTGCTTTCATATAATATTCCAATGCTTCGTCATATCTGTGTAGGCTAAGTAAAACATTACCCATATTTCCATACGAAGTTGCTATACTATATTGGTTTTTTATTTTTTCAAAAATCAACAATCCCTTCTTATAATACTCTAATGCTTTTTTATAATCATTTAAATTTTCATAAACATTTCCTATGCTATTGTAGGTTATAGCTTCTGTTTCTTTATCACCTATCTTTGCTAATTTATTTAATGCTTTGTGATAATACTCCAATGCTTTTATATAATCTCCTTTATACTCGTAAACTGTACCTAAATTAATAAGAATAGATGGTATATTTTCTTTGTCTTTTAATTGCCTTAAAACTTTAAGCGACATTAAATAATACTTTAAAGCCAAATCGGGATTAAATTTAACCTCATTGTAGTAATACCCTTTGTTGTTTAATACTTGCGACAAGTGAAATTGATAAAATCTTTTTCTTTTTTTATCTTTTATGTTTCTTGCTTGTTCTTTTACCATACTATAAACCAAATCATTGTATTTTGGCCATACGTCGTCGTTCCAAGTATTTTCTACAATAGTAGCTAAAGAATGTATTTGTACCGTGTCATTGGTCGATTGGTGGTAAACGTTTAAACAAGAGTCTATGTATTTTTTATCTTCAATAGAAACATTTTCTAAGTCTAAACTATCGACAAGATAAAAAGACTTATCTGCATTTTTTTGGGCATAGCTTACCCATAAAACACAACTAAAGAATATAGATAAAGAAAGACGCATTTTTATTCTTTCTTACCTTCTTTTTCTTCGGGGTTTAATACATCGTCTAATTCCATACTTGTTAGCCCTCTCAATCCTTTGGCTAATTTTCTAAAATAAAAAGCCAACGAAGTACTTTCTAATGGAATATCCACAGGTATTTTTAGCGATATAGGAATCATCGCATCTACAGGCATAGGTCCATTAAAACTTATACGTGCCGATTGTTTAATTGGAATTTTAACAGGCACCATTACATCTACAGGAATACTCATTTCTATACCTATAGGCAGAGTATCTATAATTAGCATATCGATTGGTATGGTACTTTTTACAGGCAATGGTTCGTCAAAATCTACCAATAAGCTTTGTTTTAATGGTATTTTAGACTTTATTGGAAACGATGGCCCTCTATCTTTTCCAAAAATAGTAACCTTCATTTTTTGATCCAAAGGAATGGTATCATCAACCAAAATATTTATTTGATCGGTAACCCAAATCAATGTGTCCAGTTCTATATAGTCTTTTATTCCCATTTTTATAGGAACTAGCATATCTTCCGAAACAGGTATGTGAGCCGTAAAAGGTATTTCTGTTTCGATGTACATATCGATATTTACAGTCAATTCGTCGGTTACTGTTATAGCAGAATTTAAAGGAATTTCTTCGTTAACCATTACATCGGTTACAATATGTTGCACCGCCATTTCTTCCATCGTATTTCCTATACCATTCAAACGCAACCCCATAACACTCAATGCTACAAGTAATATGGCTATAATTACAAAGCTAATAACAAAGGCTAATGATAAAAATATCATCATCCTTTTCTGAAATTTGGTTAGATTTTTAAACATAATTAGCGAATATAGGTTATTTTTGTTATTTATAAAAATTCATTTCGTCAATATACTTTGCTACGGGAGGTGTTAAGAGATATTTTACACTCTTTCCTGCTTTTATTTGTTGACGTATAAAACTAGCCGAAATATCCATTAATGGAACATTGCTCAAAAGAGCGATTCTGTCCATTTTAACTTCTGGTTTTTTCAATTCTTTTTCTTGTATGGTTTGATGACGCGGATAGACAATAATATTGTGCTTATCGAGAATGGTTTCTACGTTTCGCCATTTGTGTAGCGACCGCAAGTTATCTTCTCCCATAATAAGTGTAAATTCTTTTTTGGGATATTTCTCTTGCAAATAAGCTAGGGTTGTAGCGGTATAAGAAGGTTGTGGTAACTTAAATTCTATATCCGAAGCTCGCAATTTATCATTATCTTCTATGGCTTCTTTTACTAAATTTAACCGATGGTAATCTTCCAACAAGCTCGCTTTTTTTTTGTGTGGATTATGCGGTGAAACAACAAACCAAACTTCGTCTAAAGGGGTGTTTTCGACAAGGTGGTTAGCTATAATTAAATGACCGATATGAATAGGGTTAAACGTTCCAAAATACAATCCTATGCGTTTAGAAAAAAGTTTGTTCTCACCCCAAATTAATTTATTTATATCAATCGAAAAATCAGGCTTCATTTTTTTTTATTTTTCTAAGAATTCCTTAACTACTCTTTCGGCTTCTGCAAATGCGGTTTCCAAATCATCGTTGAGCAAAATATAATCAAACTCTTTTGCCCTTTCCAACTCTATTTCTGCTTTACCCAACCTTCGGGCTATAGATGCTTCTGTTTCTGTTTCGCGCGTTCTAAGTCTATCTTCTAGCGACTTAATAGAAGGTGGTTTTACAAATATAGCAAGAGCATTGTCGCCAAAATATTTTTTTAAATTTAGACCTCCTACTACATCTACATCAAATATAACGGTTTTTCCCTCTGCCCAAATTCGTTCTACTTCCGATTTTAAAGTACCATAAAAATTATTTTTATATACCTCTTCCCATTCTACAAACTCGTTGTTTTTTATTTTGTTTTTAAAATCTTCTATCGACAAAAAATGATAATCTTTTCCTTTACGTTCGTTATGTCTTCGGGGTCTGCTACATGCCGAAATAGAAAAAGCCAACTCGTCAAATACTTCTAATAGGTGATGTACTATTGTAGTTTTTCCTGCTCCAGATGGTGCCGAAAAAATAATCGCTTTATTTTTTAATTGACTTCCCATTTCTTATAAAACGTTTAAAATTTGTTCTTTTATTTTTTCTAACGCATCTTTCATCAATACCACTATTTTTTGCATTTCTGCATGATTGGCTTT
>Ga0256843_1003346_pt1 | contig 11190 bp, 8 predicted proteins | sample AlvinellametaG_FD_191572 | JGI IMG/M metagenome (GOLD analysis project Ga0256843, IMG submission 191572) | Pompeii worm associated microbial communities from hydrothermal vent at the East Pacific Rise, Pacific Ocean - Alvinella | ecosystem: Host-associated > Annelida > Integument > Unclassified ... | reverse complement strand
AATTCCTAAATTAATATGCTTTATTTCAAAATCTTTTAGTTCCTTATAAGAAAGATTTTTATTTTTATCTAAAATTATTTCTATTTCATAACTTTTTAAAATATCAAATATAGATTTCAATTCTATTCTATACTCATTAGGAAATACTTTTCTCATATATTGTTCTACTAAATTATCTAATAATTCCTTTTTTTCTTTTAGTTTTAATTGTAATTCATTATTTATATTATTAAGTTCAAATGAATTATTATAATTATAAAACTCTTTTAAATTTTTTATCTCACTATAAAATTCCATTTTATCTTTAAATTGTTTCTCAATTATGTCTTTATATAATTTCATATCTCCAGCTAATATAGGTATAATATAAGGAGAAGCCAAATATTTTCTAACAACTTCAATAACATCAAATCCCTTTTCAAAAGCCATATCTATATCATCAATTAAAATAACAATACTATCTATCTTATATAATTCACAAACTTTTTTAAAAAAATTATGTGCATTTTGTTCTAATTGTAAACTTGACTTATTAGAAGATATTTCCTCTATACCTATATCATTAGACACAGTTTTAATTGCAGCTAATGATGTTGATAATTTTTCTAAAGAATCAAAATATTCATGTAATTTTTCTTCACATAAATTGTTATCTAAAGAAACACTTTCTACTATTTTAGCTAAAACAATACTTATAAACTTTTCACTATTTTCTAATAGAGTTGGATCTATAGGGTTTAAAAACTTATATTTTTTATTTTCACTTCCATATTCCCTATAATAATTTTCTATATTTAACATAAAAGCTGTTTTTCCTAATCCTCTTTCCCCATCTATAAAAATTGTATTATGATGCCTACACTTTGTAATATCTATATCATCACATGAACCACTATGTCTATCTAATATTTCACAAATTTCTTTAAACGCTTCTTTTTGAAATAATTCATCTATTTTTAATTTTTTTGCACTCCCCACTCTTGTTAAATCAATTATAATTTTAGACACTTCTTCCCTTTTTTGATTTTTTCATTATTTTATCAAAAAATTTTGCTAAAATTCTAAAATGATAGAAAAAAAAGACTTAGAAAAATTACAAAAACTCCACATCACCAATATTTTAGACTTAGCTTTAGTAGTACCAAGTAGATATGAAGATAATACTATTCATAATTTTATAACAGGTTACGAGCAAACTTTCCAAGCAAAAATACTTTCAGTTTCAAAAACACCAAAATACACAAAAGTAAAAGCCCATCTTTTAAATGTCGATTTATTAGTAGATTTGTTATATTTCAATATAAAACCATGGCAAATAAAACAATTTAGCACACACCCTACTTTATATATAAAAGGTACACTAAAAAACTTTCAAATAGTACAACCAAGAATAGTAACTGAAGTAAATAAAATAAATGTAGTTTATAAAACTGCAATAAACTCAAGAACTCTAAAGCCTCTTATAAAAAAATATATAACTTTAGAAAATCTAAAAGAACTACCACCCAAAATAGCAAAAGAGATATACAATATCCATTTTCCTATAAAAATTCCAAATCTTGAAAATAACTATGCTTTAAAATTCACAGAAATATATAATCACCTAAAAAAACTACAAACAAAAAAAAGAGTATATCCAGCAATAAAAGCTCTAAAAAAAGATATAACTCCATTTATAAAAAAATTACCATTTGAACTAACTAATGCACAAAAAGAAGCTATCAAAGAGATCCAAAAAGATTTAAATTCCACTATCCAAGCTCGTCGTGTAATAATAGGTGATGTAGGAAGTGGAAAAACTATAGTAATGCTTGCAAGTGCTTATATAGCAAATAAATCCATAATAATGTGTCCTACTTCAATTTTAGCAAATCAAATATATGAAGAAGCTTGTAAATATTTAGATGAAAAAGTAACATTAGTTACACAAAAATCAAAATTTACTAAAGAAGATTTATTTGATTCAAAATTGCTTGTAGGAACTCATGCTCTTTTATATCAAGAACTCCCAGAAGTTGAACTTGTAATGGTAGATGAACAGCATAGATTTGGAACTATGCAAAGAGAACAGATTGCAAGAATGACAAGCAATGGTAAAAAACTACCCCATTTTTTACAATTTTCAGCTACCCCTATTCCAAGGACTCAAGCTTTAATTATGTCAAATTTTGTAAATATCACACTTATAAAAGATTTACCATTTAAAAAAGATATCACTACTTATGTAATAGATAAAAGTGATTTTAAAGATTTAATAACAAGAATCCAAACAGAAATATCAAATAATAATCAAGTAATCATTGTATATCCACTTGTAGAAGAAAGTAAAAATTATGGCTATCAAAGTTTAGATGAAGCAAAAGATTTTTGGTTTAAACATTTTGATAAAGTATATTTAACCCATGGAAAAGACAAAAATAAAGAAGAAGTGCTTCAAGAATTCAAAAATTATGGTAATATTTTACTTACAACAACAGTTATTGAAGTAGGAATATCCCTGCCAAGACTTACAACTATTATAATAGTTGGAGCTGAAAGAATGGGACTTGCTACTTTACATCAACTTCGTGGAAGAGTAGCTAGATATGGGCAAAAAGGGTATTGCTATTTATTTACAAAAGATAAAAACAATAAAAGATTACAAAATTTTGCAAATACTTTAGATGGCTTTAAAATAGCTGAACTTGATTTAGCATATAGAAAAAGTGGTGATTTACTTGATGGTAGTATACAAAGTGGGCAAAGTTTTCAATTTTTTGATGAAATAAACGATGAACATATTTTATATGAAGCACAAAATTATTTAGGGAGTCAATATGAATGAAATAGATGCTATAACAACCCTTCATCTTAGGAATGAAGCTCAATTTTTTACATTTAGTTTAGAAAAAGATGGTGATTTATATGCTATAAATATTTTTAAAATTAAAGAAATTATAAAATATAATAATGAATTTATAGATATAATATCAGATGTGCCTTTTGTAGAAGGTTTAATAGTCGTAAGAGATTATAATATACCAGTAATAGATATGAGAAAATGGTTTCATTATAGAGAAAATTTAAATATCAATCTAGATAATTATGCTGTAGAAAACAAAGATAAAATTATTATGATTTGTGATTTTAGTGGTATTTTAGTAGGTATTCGTATCTATTCAGCTCAAAGAATCCTTACAAAAAAATGGAGTGAAATCACAAGAAATGATGATGATAATAACCCTTCTCAAAAAGTAATAGGACACACTAAATATTTTGATGGAAGAATTGTTCAAATCGTAGATATAGAAAAAATGGCAGTAGAAGCTTTCCCTTGGATAGAAGCAGAAAAAGAAAAAGAACTTGAAAATATTTCAAAAATAAATCTTGATAAATATGTTTTAATAGCAGATGATTCAAAACCAGTACTTAATATTATGTCTAAAATTATGGATAGACTAGGACTAAAACATAAACTTTTTAATAATGGTCAAGAACTATTAGACTTTTTATTTAGTAATGGGCCTACACAAATAGGTGTAATTATTACAGATCTTGAGATGCCAGTTACAAGTGGATTTGAAGTAATTAAGCAACTAAAAAACAATAAAGAATATTCTCATATTCCAATCATAGTAAACTCTAGTATGAGTGGAAAAAGTAATGAAGAGATGGCAAAAAGTTTAAATGCTGATGGATTTGTATCAAAATCAAATCCAAGAGAAATAGAAGTTAGTATAAAAAAAGCATTAGGGCTTTTATAATGAAAAAAATAATACTTTTTTTCCCTCTTTTTATTTTAGCTCAAAATTTTGATTCTCTAAAAAATGAAATACAAAATTCTTTAAAATACAAAATTAAAGAAAAACAAATAGAAATATACAAACAAAAAGTCATACAAGCTAAAGCTTTAAATGTTGGTAAATTAAATTTAGAATATAATGGAGCTTATTTTTTTGAACAACCAGTTATGAAACTTAATACTCTAGAACCTGTTGCTATAAATAATAATCAGCTTGTATATAAAGAGATTTCATCATCTCTTCCTATGAGTGAAAAAAAACATTTTATAGGTGAAATAAAATATTCTTATCCTATTTTTAATGGTTTTGCTATAACCAATATAATAAAAAAAGCTAATCTAAATTTAATAAAACAAAAATTAGAATTAAAAAATTTAAAAAGAGTTTTAACTATTCAAATAGCACAAATTTATGCTAATATTTATGCCTTAAATCAACAAATAAAAGCTCTAAATACACAAAAAGAAGCTATATTAAATAGCAAACAAAAAGCTGAAGCTTTATATAATGCAGAACTTTTAGATAAATCAAATTTAGATGAAATAGATGCTAAATATTTTGAAACTATAGCATCTATTCAAAATATAAAATCTCAACAAAAATCTCTTTTAGAGACTTTAAGTTATATTATAAATAAACAAATAAATAAAATAGACTCTATTTATATATCCCACAAAAATTTTAAACCAAATTTTTTAAAAAGAAGTGATGTAAAAGCTATCAAACAAACTCTAAAAATAGCTAATGTAGATATACAAATAGCAAAATCAAAACTTTATCCTTTTATAAATTTTGCTGTAGCTCTAAAAAAAGAAGCTGATACAGCTTTATTAAATAGAAATGATTATCAAAATATAGATAAATCTTATGCTGGAATTAGCATCACTTATAATATTTTTGATGGTGGTGAAATAAAATCAAAAATAGAAATGGCTAAAATTGCAAAAATTGAAAATCAACTATTTTTTAATGATTATTTAAAACAGATTAAAACAGAATATTCAAACCTTTTAAATCAATACAATGCACTATTTTATCAACTAAATTCAGCAAAAAAAGAGATAAAAGCAAGAGAAAGCTATTACGAATATATAAAAGCAAAATTTGATGAAGGTTTTGCGGATGTTAGCGATTTAACTACTGCTTTAGCAAAATTAACATCTTCAAAAGCAAAAAAAGAAATCATAAAATCTCAAATATTTTTTATAGAAAAACAATTAGAATTAAATAAAGGAGAATAAGTGAATTTACCAAAATTTTACACAAAAACATTAAAAAACAAACTTCAAATAGTTGCCATTCCTATGAATAAAGGTAGTAATGTAGTAAGTACAAATATTATCTATAAAGTTGGAAGTAGAAATGAGGTAATGGGTAAAAGTGGTATTGCTCATATGTTAGAACATATGAACTTCAAATCTACTAAAAATTTAGCTGAAGGTGAATTTGATAAGATAGTAAAAAGTATAGGTGGTGTAGATAATGCTTTTACAAGTTTTGATTATACTCAATATTTTATAAAATCTGCTTCAAGACACCTTGAGAAAAATTTATCACTTTTTGCTGAAGTGATGGAAAATTTAAAACTAACTGATGAAGAATTTCAACGAGAAAGAAAAGTTGTATATGAAGAGAGACTTTGGAGGACTGATAATAATCCTATAGGATATTTATATTTTAGACTTTTTAATAATGCTTATATTTATCACCCATATCATTGGACTCCTATTGGATTTAAAGAGGATATTTTAAATTGGAATATAAAAGATATTCAAAAATTCCATAAAACTTTTTATCAGCCCAAAAATGCAATAATTATCGTAGCTGGTGATATAGATAAAGATGAGGTATTTAAAATAGCTAAAGAAAAATTCTCTCACATTAAAAACAATAAAAAAATACCAAAAGTACATCAAGTTGAGCCACCTCTTGATGGAGATAAAAAAGTTATTTTACATAAAGAAACTGAAACTGAAATGGTAGCTATAGCTTATCAAATACCAAACTTTGCACATGAAGATATCACAGCTTTATCAGCCCTAAGTGAACTTCTTTCTCAAGGGAAAAGTAGTGTTTTAAATAAAAAACTGATATACGATAAAGAACTTGTAAATCAAATATATGCTTATCCTATGGATAATATTGATAATGGTTTATTTCTTATATTAGCTGTTTGTAATCCTGGTATAAAAGCAGAAACTGTAGAAAAAGAGATTAAAAAAATATTAAAAAACTATAAAGTTTCAAAAAAAGAACTTAATAAGTTAAAATTAAATACAAAAATGGATTTTATTACAAGTTTAGAAAGTAGTGACAGTGTTGCTCAACTTTTTGGAAGCTATTTTGCAAAAGGTGATATCAAACCACTACTTGAATATGAAGAAAAAATAAACTCTCTTACAAAAGAAAAACTACTTGAAATGAAAAAATATTTCAATACAAATGTAACCGTAATTTTAAGAAATAAAGAGAGCTAATCTCTCTTTATAAAATAAGCATAGCATCTCCATAACTATAAAATCTATATTTTTCTTTTATAGCTATTTCATAAAGCTCTAGTGTTTTTTCTCTTCCTATAAATGCACTTACAAGCATAATAAGTGTTGATTTTGGTAAATGAAAGTTTGTAAGCAAAGTATTTACTCTAATGGGTGGATTTTTTGGATGTAAAAACAGATCACATTCACCAAAAAGCTTTTTAGTCCTAGCATAATATTCAATAGTTCTAGTAGAAGTAGTCCCTACTGCTACGATTTTTGTATCACTATCTAAAATTTCTGCTGTTTCTTTTGGAATCTCAAAAAACTCAGAATGCATAGGATGCTCTAAGATATTATCTACCTCAACTGGCTTAAAGGTACCAGCTCCTACGTGTAAAGTTAAAAAATGTTTATTCTTAATATTAGATAAAAGCTCATCTGTAAAATGAAGTGAAGCTGTAGGTGCTGCTACTGCTCCATAATTTTTTGCAAATCTTGTTTGATATTCCTCTTCATCAAGTTGTTCATCTTCTCTATTTATATATGGAGGAAGTGGGATATGCCCTATTTCATTTAAAATCTCAACTAAACTTAAAAAGTCTAATTTTTTTTCATCTTGATAAAAACTAACTATTCTACTTCCATCTTCATTTAGTTTTTCAACTATTGCTTTTAAATTTTTATCAAAAAACAACTCATACCCTACTTTTACTTTACCTCTAATATATACTAAAAAATTATCTTCAAAAGGCCTATTTAAAAGTAGTTCTACTTTTCCACCACTCTTTTTTTTACCAAAAATTCTAGCTTTTAAAACTTTCGTATCATTAAATATAAAATGACTCTCAGCAGTAAAATCTAAAATGTTTTTAAAAGTTGTATGAGTGATAGTATCTGTTTTTCTATCATAAACTAAAAGTTTTGCACTATCTCTTGGAGTCACTGGATATGTAGCTATAAGCTCTTTTGGTAGAGAGTAGTCATAACTCTCTACTAATAAATCTAAATCTTTCATACTATATTAGCTAGAGCTTTTTGAAGCTCATCAACCTTTGTAGAATAAGCTAAAGCAGTTTCTTTAGTAATAATACCTTTTTTTACTGCTTCAATAAGTACTTGTGTTTGAGTTTGCATCCCAGTTTTTGATTGGTTTAGTTGCATTTGAGAATAAAGCTGATTTATTTTATTTTCTCTAATCAAGTTTGCAATAGCTGGGTTATTGATAAATATCTCTTGAGCAGCAAATCTTCCTCCACCAATTTTTGGTAAAAGAGCTTGTGAAATAATAGCTACAAGCCCCATTGAAAGTTGAGTTCTTATTTGAGCTTGTTCTTCTGCAGGGAATACATCAATAATTCTATTTATTGTCTGTACTGCACTATTTGTATGAAGTGTACCAAACACAATATGACCTGTTTCAGCTGCTGTAATAGCTGCCCCAATAGTCTCTTTATCTCTCATCTCCCCTACTAATATAACATCTGGATCTTCTCTTAGTGCATATTTAATAGCATTTGCAAATGATTTAGTGTCTTTTCCCACACTTCTTTGTGAAATAAGTGATTTTTTATGCTTATGAACAAACTCTACTGGATCTTCCATTGTAAGAATATGTTTATTATAATTTTCATTTATTTCATTTATCATAGCTGCTAATGTAGTAGATTTTCCTGAACCTGTAGGTCCTGTTACTAAAATCAATCCTTTTTCTTTTTTTACTAGTTCTTTAAATATAGCTGGACTCCCAAGTTCATCCAGACTTAATGGTCTTTCTGGAATAATTCTAAATGCTCCAGCTAAACTTCCCATTTGATAATAATAATTTGCCCTAAACCTTGCTATTCCAGGTAGATCAAAAGCAAAATCAAGCTCTAAATTTTCCTCAAGCTCAATCTTATCTTTTTCAGTCAATACAGAATATAAAAGATTTATAGTATCATCTGGTGTAAGCGAATCTAAGTTTAATGCTTGAAGCTTTCCATCTATTCTTAGTTGAGGAGGTGTTCCTGCTACTATATGTAAATCGGATGCTTTATATTTTACTATTTGTTTTAATAGCACTTCTAATGTATAACTTAGTGCCATTTTTTACCCTTCAATAATTTTTGGTACTATAAAATAATTCCCATCTACTTTTGGTGCATGTGCTAATACAGTTTTGATTGCATCATTATCCTTTGGAATATCTTCTCTTAGAGGTGTTGAAGTATTTAATGTATTAAATGTGGCATCAATCCCATCTGTATTTACATCATTTAAAATTTCTACAAATTCTACTATTTGATTTAAATCTTTTATCATCTCTTCTTTGTTATCTGCTTTAAGCATAGATAATTTTTCAAGTTTTGCTAATAATGTTTCATCTATTTTCATTACATATCCTTTTAGATTTTTATAAGGTAATTATAGCATATTTATTTTTTACTTCTGCCTAAAACTTCATATAAAAACATCACAAATTATAAAAATAAAAAATCTATTTTTTGATATTAACACCCCATTGCATACTTAATAAATAAAAACTAATATAAGCTAATAAGAACCAATTAAAGTTCTTATTAACTTCAAAGTTTTATTAAGAGTTTTTATTGAAATAAAAATTGATAACTTACTTGACCAATATTATACTTCATATTAATTCTTCTGTTATCTGCTGGTAGTGTCACAGAAGCTCCACCTGGTAAAGTATATGTACCATTCCAAGTTGTAGATTCAAATATAGCAATATCTTGCCCATAATTATCTCTTAAAGGAACAATAAATTTATCACTATCATTATCTTGTAAAGCAATAGAATTCATAAAGTCATCATCAACTTGTATATATTGTGTTCCATCATATATATACCATCTTACATCAACAGATTTTATTTTTGTATTATCATTTGAATCCATATTTAATCTTATTTGAGGAACAGGAACAATAGATTTTCCATTATCATCATATGGATATGCTGCACTAAAAATAAAAGTTGCTTTAATATCATCGCTTCCTTGGATTTTTAAAATCCAATCTCCCTGAGGAAAACTATTTACAAAGCTAAATTCATAAAAATTTCCATCATCTGAATTTTTATAAGTTGCTAGAATTGGTGTTGAAGAATCTGCTGTTTGATTAAAATTTCCATCTCTTTGAGTTGTAAAATTTACATCAGATGGTGGATATAAAAAAATACTATTTTCATCAATATCATTAAAGCTTGCTAAATCTGTATCAATAGTTGGACGAAGACCTATTAAGTTAGATGTATTAAAATCATCAATATTACTCCAAGTATCTTTAATACTATCTAAACTATCCATATTATATAATACTTGGACTTCTGCATCATAATCAGGACTTTTATACTTATTTTGATACAATACTAAAGCATTATCACTAATTGCTATCTCTTCCATCGTTTCTAAATCTTCACTTGAAAATGAAGTAGTATTTGACAGCGTAACATCTGATGTACAATTATTTTCTGTATCAATATTACCAAATGACAAATCATCTACTAATTTAGATTTATCTATAAAATCAAGCTTTGCATCTGAAGATGTACCAAGATTAAGATGTCCAAAAATCTTTTTAGTAAAGGAATTTACTACTAAAATAACTAAATCATTTTTTGATAATAAACCTGTATCTATCTCAAAACTACCATCTGGATTTATATCAAATTCTTTTTGTTCTCTACCTTTATTATACATAACAACAATTTTATTTGGACTATCAACATCTAAAGCATAAGCTTTAGTAATAATTTTATCAAGAAATCTATCTATACTATTAGATGCATAACCATTACCAGTAACATATCCTGTTATCTTTTTACCACTACTTGATGAATCATTACTACCGCATCCAAGAAATGATAAACTAATTATAGAAGCAACCACTAAACTTAAGTTTATTTTTATAAGCTTTTTCATTTTTTTCTCCTTAATAAAGTTTAAAGCTTAATATATCTAAGATTCATTCATACTCCATTTTATATTATAGCAAAAATTTTTTATTATCAATTCCAAATATCATGTATATACCTAATTCTTATAAAGAATAACTACATTCATCAAATTAAATCAAAAAATCAAAAAAATAATTTTTTCATTATTTAATCCTTTTTGGTATAATCTCTAAAAATAATTTTATTACAAAAGGATATAAATGAATACTACAAATTCTCAAAAACTTTTTAAAGAAGCACAAAAATATATCGTAGGTGGAGTAAATTCACCAGTTAGAGCATTTAAAAGTGTTGGTGGAACACCTATTTTTATAAAAAAAGGGGAAGGTGCATATATTACAGATGAAGATGGAAACAAATATTTAGATTTTATTCAAAGTTGGGGACCACTTATTTTTGGTCATTGTAATAAAGATATTCAAAATTCTATCTGTGAAGCTGTAAGTAATGGTACAAGTTTTGGTGCACCTACTGCTATTGAGACTGAACTAGCAAAAGAGGTATTAGAGTTATTCCCATACCTTGATAAAATAAGATTTGTAAGTTCTGGAACAGAAGCTACAATGAGTGCTATTAGAGTAGCAAGAGGTGTGAGTGGAAAAGATGATATTATCAAATTCAAAGGATGCTACCATGGACATAGCGATAGCTTACTTGTAAGTGCAGGAAGTGGTGCTGTAACATTTGGAAGCCCTTCAAGCCCAGGAGTTCCAGCTGATTTTACAAAACACACACTTTTAGCTGATTATAACGACATTGAAAGTGTAAAAGCATGTTTTGAAGCTGGAAATGTAGGATGTGTAATAATCGAGCCAATAGCTGGAAATATGAGTTTAGTACCAGCTGATATAGAGTTTTTAAAAGAACTTAGAGAATTATGTACAAAAAATGGTGCAATTTTAATATTTGATGAAGTGATGAGTGGATTTAGAGCAAGTCTTCAAGGAAGTTATGGAATAGTAGGAATCGAAGCTGA
>Ga0256843_1003345_pt1 | contig 11190 bp, 9 predicted proteins | sample AlvinellametaG_FD_191572 | JGI IMG/M metagenome (GOLD analysis project Ga0256843, IMG submission 191572) | Pompeii worm associated microbial communities from hydrothermal vent at the East Pacific Rise, Pacific Ocean - Alvinella | ecosystem: Host-associated > Annelida > Integument > Unclassified ... | reverse complement strand
CACAGTTCTTCTACCATGCGCCCAGTTTCGCACGCGACCATGAGCGGTGGTTCTCCGAATACTACAGCCGAAACCACGACAAAGAGCTGGTGCTTTATGATGGTGTAATGGAGCTTCTAAAGGCGTTGAAGGAGGTGGGATACAAACTGGCAGTAGCGACCAATGCCTACCGCAGGTCGACCATTGAATCATTGACTCACTTGGGCATCCATGATCTTTTTGATGCCATTGCCTGTTACGATGATGTCTATCAAGGCAAACCGCATCCGGCGATGCTGTTGAAACTGCTTGAAGAGCTGCATGTATCCAAAGAGAAAGCGCTCTTCATCGGTGACGGACCGCGTGACGAACAGGCGGCAAAGCGTGCGGGTATCGACTATATCATGGTCGACTGGGGCTTTACGGAGCATGAGAATGGTAAAAAGGTCATTCACACTGTAGAAGCATTGAAAGAGCTACTTTTGACATGAAAGTAGAAAAATTTATAATCCTCTGAGGGAGAAATACCCTTTTAGTTCGTATAGGGTCTTGAATATCATATCAATAAAGGAGAATATATAATGGTAAAACAGTTTTGGATCGTTGCTGCGATCGTTGGTACACTAAGTGCATCGAGTTTGCAAGAGGGTATGTCTGCTTTACAAAAAGGTGACAAGGAGACTGCTTTAAAGATATTGACACCATTGGCTGAAAAAGACAATAAAATGGAAATGGTACATGCTCGGCATATACTGCTTAAGAATGAAGCTGATGCCAAAAAGGTAATTGATGCGATGAAAGGACTCAATGGGGATGTACTTAAGGAGAAGTTTGTTCAGTTGGCAAAAGAAAAGTCAGCTGGGCCTAGTGCACCGAATGGAGGTGATCTAGGTTGGTTTTCAAAAGGACAAATGGTCAAACCTTTTGAAGATGCAACATGGAAACTACAGTCTGGCGAGATCACAAAAACACCTGTTCAAACACAATTTGGATGGCATGTAATCTATCTTGAAGATAAGAAACAGGTTAATGAGAAACCAATAGTACAAAGAGAGCTTGCGCGGATATATTTAACAAAGCAAAAACCGCAAGCTTCTGATTTAGAGAAGGCAGAGAAATATTTGATTTCATGTGCAAATGCGGGAGATGTTGAATGTAAATTGATGTTGGGAGCACTCTATAGTGATGCACTCGATGTTTTGGCTAACCCTATGAACTTTATTAACAGAGAGAACCCTTATAAAAATATAGGGAAATCACTGAAAGAGGGAGGTAAGTCTGCTGAAAGTATGTATCAAAAAGCAATTACCTATCTTTCGGAAGTAAAACATCCCAGAGCATACTATTTATTAGCACTTTTGTATAGCAAAGGGGTAACAATGATGAATATTCCAATAGTACAATCTGATTATAAAGAGGCTATAAAATATCTGAAACTTGCATTAAAATCTGATGAGAAGAATATTGTTGCCAATGCTGCAAATCTTTATGGTTTTCTTTATATGAATGGAAATGGGACACTACAAGACTTTAATGAAGCAGAGAAGTATTTCCGTATTGCTGCTTCAAATGGACTTGCTTTGGCAAAGTGTAATCTAGGACAGCTCTATCTGCAGAAAGGGAAAAGAGAGATGGCGAAAAAGTATCTTAAAGAGGGTTATGAAGCAGATGTAGAGTATTGTGGACAGATATGGAACACGAATGGGTTAGGACAATAACCCATATCGTTTAGTAATCAAATGTCATCTCTGTAGACATCGGTGATGTCAAAGTCATCATCGGGCTCGATGACCGGTACGTCAGAAAGTGCGTCCGGATCGACCTCATGGGCTTTGAGATCATACTCGTCACCTTGGTAGAACTTCTGCTCCTTGGCATACTTCTTCTCTCTTTCTATTTGTGCTTTCACCTGTGCTTCGAGTATCTCTTTCGCACTCTTTTTGGTTCGGTTCTGCTCTTTTTGTGCTACAGGTTTATTCTGCTTTTTAGGCTGCGTGGTATTGCTCTCTGCATGAAGCAGCGAAAGCGAGAGTGCCGTGGTCAGAAGTAGAAGAGGGACGCGTTTCATAATAGTGCCTTATTAAAGTATTTTGTTACGATTATACAGAAAAAAATGCTTCCATGCAATTTTGATGGATAAAGGGTTTTGGCTTTTATGGTACATGTTTCAAATTGAGCCTTTAGGGGTGAGAATGGGACTTGACTGATGATAAATCTATGGTATCATAACACCAAAAGAGCGCTATAAGGATAATGATGCATAAAGAGATCGCAAAACGAAAAAAAGAGTATATGAAACTATTGAGCGTAGTGGCATTCGGAAGTGCTTTGTGGTTCTTCCCTTTGCCTGAGGGGCTGACCCTGCAAGCGTGGCACCTCTTTGCCGTGTTCATCAGTGCCATCTTCGCTGTTATTATCAATGCAATGCCTATTTTCACCTCCTCCATTCTGGCACTGGCTACGGTGGTGCTTACGGGTACGTTGACGACCAAACAAGCCTACAGCGGCTTTAGCGAATCGTTCATTTTGCTTATTATCGTTGCTTTTCTTATCGCCCGTGGGGTCATCAAGTCCGGGCTAGGGAAGCGTATCGCTTTTTTGATCATTAAGAAGTTCGGTACGTCAAGCCTGAAGCTCGGCTACTCGGTGGTCGCTGCCGATATGTTCATCTCTCCTGCCTTCCCGAGCAATACGGCGCGCTCAGGCGTGCTCTTTCCTATTGTCAATGCGTTGGCAGCTGACAGCGGATCGAAAGTGACCGATGGGACGCGTAAGAGATTGGGGTCGTTCCTAATGATGACCTCGATGGCGGGTATCACGCTCTCTTCGACCTTGTGGCTGACGGCAATGGCGGCAAACCCTGCCGGTGCGAAGATGGCAAAAGAGGTAGGAGTGGAGATCAGTTACGGTTCTTGGGCGCTGGCGGCCTCTTTGCCTGTGCTTATTCTTTTCTTTCTTGTTCCGTGGGTGATCTTCAAGATCTATCCGCCGGAGATCAAAGAGACCCCCGATGCACCCAAGATCGCACAAGAAGCGTTGGAGAAGATGGGGCCTGTGCATCGTAACGAGTGGATCATGGGCGGAACGTTCATCGGAATGGTCGCACTCTGGATCGCCTCTTCGAGTCTGGGGCTGGACAAGACGGCCATCGCCTTTTTGGGCTTGGGTATTTTGATGCTTACACACATCTTCACCCTGCAAGACCTGCGTAACGAGGGGGATGCTCTGGGGACGCTGGTATGGTTCGCTATTCTTTATGCGATGAGTAAGTACCTCAATGAACTGGGCTTCATGGGGTGGGTAGGCGATCATATCGCACAAGGGGTTTCAGGCTTCTCCTGGCCGGTGGTCTATGTATCGCTGATCGTAGGGTATGTGCTTATCCACTACTTCTTCGTCTCCCAAACGGCGCAGATGCTGGCACTCTTTTCCGTTTTCCTCTCCGTTGCCATGCAAGCGGGCGTACCGCCGGAGTTGATGGCGTACATGCTGCTGTTCGCGACCAACTTCAATGCCATCATCACCCCGCAGGGCTCTTCGGCGAACGTCATCTATACCGGAAGCGGTTACATCGAGCCTAAAGAGGTCTACAAGGTCGGCGGTATTGTAACGTTAGTGAACACATTGGTCTTTTTAACGGTCGGTACGGCATGGATCTTGATGATAATGTGATACAATAGATATCCGATATGCATAAAAGGAGCAATAGAATGAAACGGACGAACGGGTTTAGAGCAGGGCTGCTTTCGGTAGCGGCTGCATCACTGCTTATTTTCGGTGCGGCACCGTTGTCGGCCAAAGGGCCGCTACAGACGCAGATACAGCAAACGACACTGCAAAAAGCGCCATTAACACAGGCACGCATCGAAGCGGTGCTCAAAGAGGCGTATGAGAAGTTCAAGAACGATAACGGCGGGAAGAATGCCGACTATATCAAAGCGCTTGCCGAGGTTGATCCGAAGATATTCGGTATTACACTGGTCACACCGGACGGGAAGGTCTATGAGATAGGCGATACCGATGCGCAGGTCTCCATTCAGTCCATCTCCAAGGTCTTTACTGCGGCACTGGTCATTCAGGAGAAGGGAGAGGCGTTCCTTCAGGAGAAGATCGGTGTCAATGCCACGGGGCTTCCGTTCAACTCCATTATGGCGATAGAACTGCACAACGGCAGTGCCTCCAACCCTTTTGTCAATGCCGGTGCGATCCAGTCGACCTCATGGGTCAAGGCCAAGGATTCCAAGGAGCGTTGGTTCAAGATCAAACAGAACATGAACGACTATGCGGGTAAGAAGTTGGCATTTAACGAAGTGGTCTACGAGTCCGAGGTCAATGACAATAAACGTAACCAAGCCATCTCCAAACTGCTCGATGCCTACGGGCGTATGGGTTCGGACCCGTTAGAGGCAACAACAGTCTATACCAAGCAGTGTTCGGTCAACGTCTCTGCACATGATCTGGGTGTCATGGGTGCGACATTTGCCAACCACGGGGTCAATCCCGTTACAGGCAAGCGTGTGCTCGACCGTAAGTATGTGCCGAAGATACTGGCGGTCATGGCGACTGCGGGACTCTACGACAATGCAGGAGATTGGCTCTACCTGACGGGTACACCGGCAAAGTCGGGTGTGGGCGGCGGTATCTTGGCGATCGTACCGGGTAAACTGGGTATCGGTGTCGTCTCTCCGCCGTTGGATAAGTACGGGAACTCCGTACGTGGTCAGAAAGCCGCAGCCTATATTATCGATAAGCTGGGTCTGAACCCGTTGGCGCAGTAAGGAGTGAAAGATGGCATATATGATGCGTAGAGCGCTTTTGCTCAGTACTCTTTCGGCAGTAGCCTCCGCTTATCTGCACGCAGCAGAGAGTCTGGTGCCCAACAGTGTGGTCGATGACGACCATGCCTATGAGAGCGTCATTCACTACGATGAGGCGCTTAAAGGCTATGTGATCGGTGAAGGGTGGAAGATCACCGGCGATATACGAATGGGATATGTCGACTACGACTACTCCAATCCGCCAAGTCTCGCTTCGGATACGATCAATAAAGGGCATATCGACTCACGCGGGTTCTATGTGATCCCCAAGATCTCTATCGCCTCACCGAGCTATGAGGGATTCTCTTTCAAGATCACCGGTGCGGGGGCGACGGATTTCGGTTTGAATGACCGTGACTATGAGAGCAGGAACTTCGTGTTCGATCCGACCGAGCGAAAGTCATTTGCCATCTTGCAAGAGGCGTATGTGCGCTATCAAAGTCAGAGCAAGGCCCATGAGGTGGTCGTAGGTGCCAAAGAGACCGTCACACCGATGGTCGATGCGGACGATTGGTACATGCTGGCAAACAGCTTTCAAGGTGCCTACTATGTCAACCGCTCCTTTGCGAACCTGACCTTGGCAGGTGGATACTTCTACAAGATGGCAGGAGTATGGGACAGCGGTGCCAACGGAACCGAGTGGCACACTATGTCCGATGCGAGCTTTGTCGATAGCGGCTACAAACAGGTAGGTGGGGACGAGGGGGTATGGACGGCAGCGTTGCAGTATAGCAAAGATGCCCATACGCTACAGGTGTGGAACTACTATATGCAAGACTACTACAACACCTTCTTCGCCCAGTATGACTACAAAGGTGAAGCGAGTGGTTTCACTTATGATGCGGGGCTTCAGCTGATCGACTTTCAAGGGGTCGGAGGATTGAAGGACTACTACCGTGACGTATTGGGAGGCAGAGAGATCGACTACAGTATCTACTCACTGCGTTTGGATACCAAGCATGAGAGCGGTTTCGATCTCTCTTTGGGTGCTTCTTTCTATACCGACGGGGACGGTACGGGCGATACGCTCGGCGCATGGGGCGGCTATCCGTACTTTGCCAACGGTATGATCTTCCACTTCTTCGAAGCGGGAAGTCTGCGTAATGCCAACTCCTATAAAGCACAAGTGGGATATGATTGTGCCAAGCAAGGGATCGACGGCCTATGGGTCGGTTTCCGTTACACCTATTTCGATCTCGATCCTGACTACTCGATCTCATCTTTGAACGGAAAAGGACAGGATGCACAGAGGAACTATGGGTTGCGTGTAAGCTATAACGACCCCTCAGGTCTCTACTTTACCGGAACCTATGAGTTCGTTGATCTGGATGAACAAAAAGATATTTCAGGGCTTCGCCTGATCGGCGGATACCGTTTTTAAATAGCAGAGGGAGGGAGAATATCGATGTATGAGAAGGTTCTAAAATGGTTGATCTATTTTTGGGTAGTTGTGCTGACGCTCTATGGGATTCACCTGTTGCTTCCTCATGCCGAAAAACTCTTCGATCTTCTCATGCATAAGCTCTATGCACTCATAGGCTAACAGGCACAACCCCGTGCCTTTTCCTCTTTTTCCCCTGATTCTTACAAATATCCGCTTTAGAGGTAATACTTAGGTATGGTTCCTTGGTTATGATACCGTGGTCTGTTCTCTGCCCTGTATGAGAGCCAAACCCCCAACTAAGAAAAGTGAGGATAGTGTGTCAGCAACGATCTGGGAATTGATGTCGAATACCCGTGATATACGTGTATTGTATGTAGAGGATAATGACCTCGTTAGAGAGAGTATGCGGGAGTTGATAGCCGCTTACGGTATGGAGGTTACGACCGCATCAAATGGTATGGAGGCGCTGGAGCGCTATGAAGAGAGCCTTCAAGAGGGGAACGTACCTTATGATATCGTAGCAACGGATATCCGTATGCCGAAGATGGGTGGGATCGAACTGATCGAGAAGATCAGAGCATTGAACGAACGCCAGCTTATCGTCGTACTCTCGGCACACAACGAGTCTGATGAGCTTTTTCGCCTCATAGAGCTAGAAGTATCGCACTTCTTACCAAAACCCATTGTGATCGATGAGTTCGAAATGGTCATGGGGCGGGTGATCTCTATTATCGACCAGCGTCGCCAATTTCGCAAAATGCATGAAGAGCTTGAGCGTACCAAACGTTTGGCTGAGGAAGCGACCCGCTACAAGAGTCAATTCCTTGCCAATATGTCCCATGAGATCAGAACCCCTTTAAATGCGATCATCGGTTTTATCAACCTTTTAAGCGAGGGGGAGGATGATGAGGTAAAGCTTAAATACCTTGATATCATTAAGAACGCATCGGATTCACTGCTTCAGATCATTAACGATATTCTTGATATCAGCAAGATCGAGAGCGGTAAACTGGAGATAGAACCCTTTAACTTCAAGCCCTACCGTGAGCTTATGAGTATTGCCGAGCTCTTTCAGGTAAAAGCGGCGGAGAAGGAGATCACTTTTACGATCGACTACGGTCAACGCATACCTGAGCTTCTGTATGGTGATGCTTTGCGTATCAAGCAGATCTTGACCAATCTCCTCTCCAATGCGATCAAGTTCACTCCCGAAGGTGGTACGGTCAAGTGCCGGATGGACTACCACGATGGCACATTGAGCATTGAGGTGGAGGATCAGGGTATCGGAATTAGTGGTGAGCAGCAGGAGAAGATATTTCAGCCCTTTATGCAAGCAGATGGTTCTATCGTACGAAAGTATGGCGGTACGGGGCTTGGGTTGACGATCAGTATGCAGTTAAGCCGTCTTCTTGGCGGTCAGCTTTCACTCCAAAGCCAAGAGGGGCAGGGAAGTATCTTCACCTTACAGATCCCCGTACCTGTAGGTAAAGAGGTAAAGTCGGAAGAGGATGATGACCTCTCATCGCTTCAAGGGCATATTCTGATGGTAGAGGATTATGAGGCGAACAGAATGTTCGTTGGTATCATTCTTGAGAATGCAGGCTTAAGCTATGAGATCGCAAAGGACGGATGTGAAGCGGTCGAGAAGTTCAAAGCAGGGCGTTTCGATCTTATCTTGATGGATGAGAATATGCCGAACATGAATGGAACGGAAGCGACCAAACGTATTTTACAACTGGAAAGAGAGCACGATATCCCGCATACGCCGGTGATCAGCCTTACGGCAAATGCACTCAAAGGGGACAGGGAGCGTTTTCTCGAAGCAGGGTTTGACGACTACTTGAGCAAACCGATAGACCCCAAGAAGCTACTGCGTACGCTGAAGCGTTACCTTTGATCCTTGATCGCATCTGCGATCAGGTGGATCGCCATACCGTAGTTGCTGCTGGCGTTGTATGCGGTAAGCACTTTGAAGTTGGGAGCGCCGAGCCAGAGTTCATCATGGGTGCGGTTCCTTAGCCTAATAAGGGCAGCGGTGGAGTAGGGGTAGAGAGAAAGCGGTCTAATGCCGTGTTTACGCAAGGTTGTGAGTTTGTAGCGTGTCTTGAAGCCTACGCGAAGTCCTTTGAACCGTTTGCCCTTGGATATAGGAAAAGTCGCGGGTACGGCGACTGTTTTGCCCTCTCTCCACCCTTTGCTGTGCATGAACTTCGCAATACTTCCGATACAGTCTTCAATATCCCATACGCTTGCACCGTCACCGTCAAAGTCATAGTTGAACTTTCGCGCTACGGATGGGACTTGCTGTACACACCCCATTGCACCGGCGAACGACCCCTCCAGCTTCGTAATGTCATACTGCTTCTCTCTGGCAAAGAGAAAGAGGTGCTTAAGCTCACTTTTGAAGAATCTTTGCATACGGTTGTGGTGAAATGCAAGTGTCGCAAGCGCGTCAAGTACGTTGTAGTCTCCCGTATAGGTACCAAAGCGGCTCTCCACACCGATGAAACCGATAATGTAGTCCATATCGACATGGTAGCGTTGTGATGCCTCTTCTAACGTACGGTAGTGCGTACGTTTGAATCTCTTAGCTTCTTGAAAGGTCTCTTTGTTGACCACATGCAGCTTAAAACGCTCCCAGCTTCCGACAGTCGAGTTCTTTTTGAACTTACCCGTATAGCGTGCAAGCGTTTCACGGTCGAGTTTGGCGTGTTGGAGTACCCTTTTGAGGTAGGCTTCAGAGAAGCCGTATTGCTTGTGCATGGTGCGTATGAAACGCTGTACCTGCGGTTTGGAGAGGTAGTCGTAGGGAATGGGCGGACGGTCATCGTTGCCGTGGGCGACCATGAGTGTAAAGAGGATCAGGGACAGTATGGCTTTCATCGTACTCCTTTAAATAAAACAGAGTCTACCATACTTCCCATAAACTATGCGCCGAACATATCCAAGTACATCGATCTTGCCCAGCCGTAGACATTCTCACCGTTCTCCAAGCCTACTTTCCCGCGCCACTCCTCACTACTGACAGGTGTGGCGAAGTGGAAGCTCTTTTTCTTCTTGTCGTAGGCATACTCGGAGTGGATGAAGATCCCACGCTCAGGGTAGATCGAAACAGCGGAGATACAGAGCGTTACGGGTGACTGCCACGGTGGGGTCGGAGCATGGTTGAGGCGTGCGGCGATGAGTGCGGCGACATGCTGTCCTTCGGAGTAGGCGGTGTTCCCCGATTTGGAGAAGCCCATCGGACGTGCATCACCCGCAACATAGATGTTGGGGTAGCCGTGTACCTGATAGCTCATCACATCGATATCGGCCTCAAGACGGTTATAGACGGTATCTTTGGCGATACCGGCAAGCTCCAAAAGCTTACCTCCGCGAACGTGCGGATAGAAGGAGGCATCATCGAAGGTAAAGGTATCGAACTCCGTTTCGACCTCTTTTTTATCCAGATCGATATGCTCAATGACACTGTTTGGAACCCAGTTGATATACTCTTTGTAGAGTTCATCGAACGCAGTATGGAAGCCGTGCTCTTTAATGGTGATGTCGTTGTTCTCGTCAAGCAGTAGTATCTTCCCTTTGATGTTGTGCTTTTTAAAGTAGTCGGCAATGAGGCAGGCGCGCTCATATGGGGCGGGGAGACAGCGGTAGTTCCCGCCGGGTACGGTCATGAGGAAGGTACCGCCTTTGAAGTTGCGGATCTTCTCTTTGAGGGTGAAGTGCTCTGAGCTAGGTTTGAATGCGGCAGGGTACTCTTGACGTAGGCGTATCTCAGTGTTCAAGTCGACATTCCATCGGCTGTAGTCGTAGTCGATCCCGACGGAGAGAACCAAGATATCATACGCAATATCCCCGCTGCTGGTGTGGAGTATCTGGTTTTTCTTATCGACACCTGTCGCGGTGGCATTGAGGAAGGTGTAGTTCCCGTTACGTGCGGCTTTGAGGTAGTCGTGGGTAATGAACTCAAGGTCTATCTTGTCGACCATCCAGAGGTTACTGATAGGACAGGAGAAGAAGATATCCTTCTGCTCGACCATAATGACTTCCGCTTGTGGCGCAAAGGCTTTGGTATATTTGGCGATGCTCAGTCCCGACCATCCGCCGCCGACGACGACCACTTTGGGTCGTTTCTTTGATGAGGTAGGGATAGGGGCTTGTCGCGGGCTTTTTACCGTTTTGCTCTCAGTGGCATTGAGGGGGTTGGCAAAGAGCATCCCCGCAGCAATCCCCGAGAGCTTCAGCATGGTTCGTCTGTTCAGTGGCATGGGTCACACTCCTAGTTGATCTAGCTTTAGTGTAACAAAAAGAGGTTACCGGCACTCTTAAGAAGGCAGAGGGTGGGGATTTTTTGCTCTTTGTTGCCTCAGATCCCAAAGCCTAAGGCAAAGTAGCGCATGATGACTGATCTTTACCATCAATTTGGATGATTGTTCTGCTACAATATCGTATGCAAAACGCCCGACTCCTGCCACCGCTTCTCTTTACCCTCTACATGATCGGCTTTGCCTATGGGCTTGGTGTTGCGTTGTCGTGGTGGGAGACAGGGCTTTTGGGCTTGACGCTTTTGGGGCTTTACTGTGTAAGCGGACGCTATGTAGGTTGGGTCTTTGGTGCAATGGTGTCTATCGTTGCGGTGTGGGGGCTCTTTTTTCGCTATTTTCACCGAGAACTATACCCAGCTGATCTCTATTTGTTCTGGACGCATACATCAGAGACCTTCGAGAGTCTAGCTACACTCCATACGCTTTTTCTTCCAACGATTTTGGGTATTTGTGTTGGGGTTGTGCTATGGTGGAAAATGCCCAAAGTAGTACGGTGCCGCAATAAGGGGTGGTGGGGCATCACGGCGGTGAGCCTGCCTTTGGCACTCTCATCCCTGCCACCGCTCTCACCGTTAAAAGCACTGGTAGAGCTGCCCTTTACGCGTACTACAACACTTTCAAACGCATCTGCCATGCAAAGACCGCTCTATCCGAAACGTGCAACGGACTATCACCTCTTCATACTCAT
>Ga0256843_1003344_pt1 | contig 11191 bp, 9 predicted proteins | sample AlvinellametaG_FD_191572 | JGI IMG/M metagenome (GOLD analysis project Ga0256843, IMG submission 191572) | Pompeii worm associated microbial communities from hydrothermal vent at the East Pacific Rise, Pacific Ocean - Alvinella | ecosystem: Host-associated > Annelida > Integument > Unclassified ... | reverse complement strand
TTGATGATGAGAATTTGAGTCTGTCGGTCAGTTCGCTTCAGAACCTGATAGTGTCTATGACAACAGATTCTGAAACAAGCGACGTGTCAAACGTCGCCGCGGATACGCTTCTTTCAAGTACCACACGGACGCAGGCTCCGGAAATAAATGCAAGTGCTTATATATATATTCAAAACTTAAGCTCAAACAGTATTGAAATTGTAAAAGGCGAGGACTTTAACATTACTGACGGTGCCGTTTATTCGGTAACGATAGAAGACGATAAGGGGATATTTACATTTTCGAACGGGGCAAATGCTGTATTCGATCAAAGCGGAAACGTTATAATAACCGTAAATACGGATAAAATGACAAACCCTACCGAAACGGCCACATTGAAATTTACACCTAAATCCGCAGACGTTGTCGGTGAAACCCGTGATATGCTGCTGCTTGTGAGCAATCCTAATGCGACATTAAACGGACTTATAAGCGAAACGTTTACAACAGACGCTACTACAAGCGAAAAAACTATAAACCTTAGTGCAGACGCTTCAACAGATTATCAGCTTGCAGAGGAAGACAGGGAAATAGATGTAAAAATAGACGATCCGGATAACAATATGTTTATTTTTGCAACTTCAAGCGATTCGAAAGTGGTTAAAGTGAGCAAATATTCCGAATCCGAAATCATACTCACCCCTGTTTACAACGGAAGTGCCAAAGTTACGGTGGTCAGTCTTGACAAATCAACATATTTGCCTACATTCAGGACTTATTTTGTAAATATAAGCGGAATAGACCTTCCACCTGTTTTAAACGTAAAATCAACATATCTCGAAACCGTGCTTGATCCTTCAAGCTCTTCGGTAAGCGTAAGCATACCGTATTCTATAATCGACACTGACGGTGTAAATAACGGGCTTAGTGTCAAAGGTTGCGACAATGAGGTAAATTCTCAGGAAGGAAACATTACGTGTACTTTTAGCGATTCCGGAGTGCATACGGTGAGTCTTAGTGCAAGTGACGGTTATCTTGAATCATCGCCTGTGAGCGTAAAAGTGAATGTCGTGGAAGGAAACGTGCCTCCGAGTCTATATGTAAACATACCTTCAAACGTGGATTTAGACACTATGACTTCTCAGTCATATTCATATGTCGCACACGATCTCAACGGTGATGACACATTAACGGTAACGGCCTCATCTTCAGATGAAACCGTGGTTAAAGCATCAGTAAATCCCGAAACTTCCCAAGTTACGCTAATAGCCCAGCCGAAAGTGGGAAGTGCGACGGTTACAATATACGCGCAGGATAATGAGGGGGCAAAAAGCAAAGTTTATACTGTAGAGGTAAATACACACAATACCCTTTCGGAACTTATGCCGAGCTTATATATTGTCCCGGTACTTGATGAAAACATGCAGGTGGCGGACGGCAGATATGTCCTTAGAAATTTCAGTGCTTCATACAATATTGCAGAAGACGAAATCGAAATTTCTGGAGAAATCAACGCAAGCCAGACACTGACTCTTAATAACTTCGCTCTCAGGGCGTATCCTGAAGAAGCCCTGTATGCGGGTGAGGGAAGCGTTGACGGTTACAAATACGGATTTGTTTTTTCAAACGGATTTGAGTATAATGGAGCATTTAAAGACGGAAGGGTGCTGGTATTTAGTATGCAGGACAACCCTGATACGGAAATAAACGAAAGCGTCCCTTATTACTGGGCTCTTGCCACAAAAGACGAGATCTGTAACGCTTACGGTAACGCACCGGAGGTAATAGAACTCATCAACTCTCTTAACAAAAACACTCTTGAGTGTGAATAAAGGATAAAGATGAAAAAGGTTCTTCTTTTTCTCTTTTCTTTAACGTTTTTGTTTTCATATTCTCTTACTGAAGCAAACAAATTGGTTAAAGAAAAGAAATATAAAGACGCATTAAAAGAGTATTATTTAATCGCCCGTGACGGAATGGTCGCCAAGTACAATATCGGTTATATGTACGAAAGAGGTCTCGGTGTTAAAAAAGATCTGAAAAGAGCGGTCGAGTTTTATGAAATGAGCGCAAATGACGGCTTTGCGCCAGCGGCTTTTCTTACCGCAAATGCGTATTTAAAAGGGATAGGTGTTAAAAAAGATCTGAAAAAAGCGATTTATTACTACAACATAGCGGCCAAAGGCGGCAATAAACAGGCTGCCGAAATGTTAAAAGAGATAAAAAAGCAGCTTGACAAAAAAGCCCTCAGCGCATCTCTTACAATAAGAAGCAATGTTTATAACGACAAAGTGTATGTGGACGGAAAATACGTAGGGCATACGAAAATAACACTTCCCCTTTCTCCCGGAACCCATACGGTTGTGGTAAAAAAAGAGGGGTATGAAGAATACAAAAAAGCAGTTAGTTTAAAACCTAAAGAAAAAATGACGATCAAGGCTGTGTTAAAGAAAAGGTAATTAATGAAAAAGATTGTTTTGCTCTCGCTTGTTAGCAGTTTCATATTGGCTGTGGACGTTCCTCCTCCGCCTCCCCCTGAAGACAGTTCAGTAATTGAAAAAAAACTTCAGGAACTTAAAAAAATACAAGAGCCTCAAAAAGCGAAAATCGATAAGCTGAAAATAGAAAAAAACACTCAGGGTAAAAGCGAAGTTCATATAAAACAGGTGAAATTTTTACTAAAAAACCTTCAGATTGTCGGCAATACCGTTTTTCCGAAAGAAAAAATAATCAAAATCGTAAAACCTTATGTCGGAAAATACATTACATCAAAAGATCTAAAAGAGATAGCTGAAAAGATTACCATGCTTTACCATAAAGCAGGGTATCTTACCTCCAAATGTGTCATTCCGCCGCAAAAAGTGGTCAACGGCACGGTTAAACTGCAGATTATTGAGGACAAACTTGCCAAAATAATTATCGTGGGAAGCAATGCGATATATTATAATCAGAATATATTTATGAGATATCTTTATGATCTGCAGGGTAAGGTTTTGAATTTAAAAGAACTCAATTATCGACTCAAACTCCTTACTTACCTGCCTGTTACAAAAATCACCCCGGTTTTGAAAAAGGTAAAAGAGGGGTATACCGTCTTAATTTTAAAAATAACGGAAGCAAAACAGCTGAACTATATTTCGGTTGATAACAGCGGAAGCGAATATACGGGTGTTTACAGGATAAATTTCGGTGGAAATATCAACAACATAAGAGGAGTCAGCGACTCTTTAAAAATAAACGTTTTAACCGTACAAAACCCTAAATACCTCGGTGCGGTTACTTTTAATTACATAACCCCTTACGGTGATGAAGGTGCGAGGTATATATTCGGGTATTCGAACATGTACTATCAGCTTGATCCGGATGAGGTCGGCACCGATACCGTGATTTATGAAGGAGGCAGTGAAACACTCAGTATAAGCTACACAAAACCTCTGATGGTAAGGACGCTTAAAACAGCCCAGCTTTCATATAAATTCGGTATTGAGAAAAAAACGGTAACTTCCAAAACTGTTCTAAACAGCGACGGAAGTCTTCTTGTTGACGGTGAAGATAAAACGTTTGTAGTGTTTGCCGGAATCGATTTTTTAAAAGCGGACAGGGTATTTACCAACTATTCGGCGCTTAATAAAGTTTCTCTGACTTTAAAACAGGCGCTTGAGGGTGTTTTTGGGAGTATGACGAGTGAAGATTTAAAAAGAAAAGAAAACGACACTACGTTTCCTATCTCGGGTCCTATAAAATACGGAGGCGACCTTGACCCGTCGTTTACCAAACTGTATTATGATTTTTCAAGGACACAGAAACTTCCTAAAAAATTTTCATTGAAACTCTCTTTAAGCGGGGACTATACAAGACACAGAATTCCTCAGTCTTACGAATATGCCGGACATGACTGGGGGTATGGATATTCGGTTTCATTATCCAAAAAGATCTTTTGGGATATAGATTCGACACTTAGTGTTTCACAGTCCGTTGTTTATGATTACGACGAAGACGGGGATTTGCATAAAGACGCAAATGCGCCGGGTGCGGGGATCAGTTTAAGCAAAACATACAAAAATTTCTATGCGAAACTCTCATACACTACATCTTTTGCCACGTGGGATTACAATAACAACAATTTAAGATTCTTGCTTAAATACTCCTGGTAACCCCTTTTTTTTTGATAAAATTCTTAAAAAATATTATAAAGGATAATAATGAACGAAGCAAAACTGATTTGGATGGACGGCGAGTTTATTCCTTGGAATGACGCTAAAGTTCACGTATTAACTCATACACTTCATTATGGAAACGGTGTTTTTGAAGGTACAAGGGCATATCAGACTGAAGACGGTTTGGCAATTTTCAGACTGCAGGATCATACTAAAAGGCTTCTTAATTCTGCAAAAATCGTAAAAATCGACGTACCTTTTTCACAAGAAGAGCTTGAAGAAGTACAGCTTGAACTGTTAAGAAGAAACGACTTTAAACAAAACGTATACATCAGACCACTTATATTTTTAGGTTACGGGAAAATGGGTCTTTATCATATAGGTGCGCCTGTACATGTTGCAATCGCCGCATGGGAGTGGGGTGCATATCTTGGTGAAGAAGGTCTTGAAAACGGAATCAGGGTAAAAGTTTCTTCAATTACGAGAAACCCTGTTAAATCTACATTCGGTAAAGCAAAAGCGGTAGCGAATTACTTAAACTCTCAAATGGCTAAATACGAAGCTATCGAAGCGGGATACGAAGAAGCTCTTATGCTTGATGACGAAGGGTTTATAGCAGAAGGAAGCGGAGAGTGTTTCTTTATTGTAAGAGACGGTGTTTTAATTACTCCTCCAAACGACAACTCACTTGAATCTATCACTCAGGCGACTGTGCTTGAACTTGCAAGGGAAAGAGATATTCCTGTTGAGAGAAGAAGAATTACAAGAGATGAGGTTTATATAGCCGATGAAGCGTTCTTTACGGGAACTGCGGCCGAAGTTACTCCTATCAGGGAAGTTGACGGAAGAATCATCGGAAACGGTAAAAGAGGTGAAATTACAAAAGAGCTCCAGGAAGCATATTTTGACGTGGTATACGGAAGAGATAAAAGCTACAAACACTATTTAACATACATATAATATAAAGAGTATAAAATCTCAAATGAGAGATTTTTTCTCTTAATTTAAAAAAAGGAAATTTATGCCAGCAGATTTAAACGGGTGGATGAATAACAAAAACAATAACGACAAAAAAGACAACAATTTCGAACCTCCGAAGTTTGAACCTCCTAAATTTATTCAGGGTAACAGCGGATTTGGTGTAATAATCATAGCGGTGCTTATAATTTTCGGGATTATGTTTAAACCGTGGGTGATAATTAACGAAGGTGAAGTTGGTATTTTGGCTACAACAGGGAAATTCAGCCCTAATCCTTTAAATCCGGGGTTACATTTTTACGTGCCTGTAATTCAAAAGGTGATTGTAGTTGATACAAAAGTGCATATGATAAGCTATAAAAGAAACCAGGAAGTTGGAACAATGCCCGACAGATACGGCACGATAAAAGTATATCCTGCTATTAATGTGCTTGATGCAAGGGGTCTTCCGATTACGGTGGAGCTGTCTGTGAGTTACAGACTAAACCCTAAAGAAGCTGCGTATGTGGTTAAAACATACGGACTTAACTGGGAAGACAAGATTATCAACCCTATTGTAAGGGATGTGGTAAGAAACGTTATAGGTAAATATCCGGCAGAAGAGATACCTACTAAAAGAAATGAAATCGCCACTAAAATAGAAAATCAGATAAGAGACCAGTTAATGAAAATCGAACACAGACCTGTGATATTTGAAAGTTTCCAGCTCAGAGACATTATCCTGCCTGAAAACATCAAAAGACAAATCGAAAGAGTACAGATAGCAAAACAGGAATCAGAAAGAGCAAAATACGAAGTGTTAAGAGCTAAACAGGAAGCGGAGAAAAAAGCGGCAATCGCAAAAGGTATTGCGGATGCGAAAAAAATCGAAGCTCAGGGTAAAGCGGAGGCTATGCTGATTGAATCAAAAGCTCAGGCTCAGGCGAATAAAATTATCAGCGAATCATTAACTCAGAATCTTTTAAAACTCAAAGCCCTTGAAGTTCAAAACAAATTCAATGAAGCGCTGAAAGTAAACAAAGACGCCAAAATTTTCTTAACACCAGGTGGTGCGGTGCCTAATATTTGGATGAATATTGACGATAATAAAAAAGTAATATCCACAACTAAATAAGGATTATGATGGTAGATTTCGAAAAAAACGGGGGACTTGTTCCCGTTATTGTTCAGGATGCGGACACGAACGAAGTTCTTATGCTTGCATATATGAATGAAGAGGCTCTTAAACTAACTCAAGAAACCGGATATGCCCATTACTTTTCAAGAAGCAGGAATAAACTGTGGAAAAAGGGCGAGAGCAGCGGACACACGCAGGAAGTAAAAGATATTTTAATAGACTGCGACAACGACACAATACTGCTTAAAGTTAAGCAAAACGGTGTTGCCTGCCATACCGGAAGAAGGTCTTGTTTCTTTACAAAACTTCAAAGCGGTGAAGTGGTATTGGACAAAGTAAAAGAAATAGAGTATAATTTCATCGACAAACTCTATCATACTTTACTTGATAGAAAAAATGCTGATCCGAAAACTTCATATGTTTCTTCATTATACCACAAAGGTGAAAACTCACTTCTTAAAAAAGTAGCGGAAGAAGCGGCGGAGTTTTGTTTTGCAGTTAAAGATGACAACAAAGAAGAGATAATTTATGAAGCGGCTGATTTAGCCTTTCATACGTTAATCGCTTTAGCTTTGAAAAATATACATCCGGAAGCCGTTTTGGAAGAACTTAAAAGAAGAGAAGGCGTAAGCGGAATAGAAGAAAAAAGGAACAGAAACAAATGATTCCTTACTTCACCGTACTTCACTGGCTGGACATAGTGTTCTTTTTAGTTTTATTTATATTTTTAGTATTAATTTCCATCAAAGCCGCCGGTAACAGTACGAAACTGCTATTGAGTATGATATTTGCTTCATTTTTAGTAACTGCATTCGGAGCGGCGTTAGGGCTTATAATTTTGGAAAAATACACCAAAAAAGCCAAGCTGTTGGATGTAAAGCAAAGAAGAGTTTTGATCAACGAAACGCTGGTTTTAAAAGGTAGAGTTAAAAATATAGGTAAATTTAAAATTAACTACTGTAAACTTGAAATAAAACTCGTTAACAACGGATGGGGCGGAGGCTTTACCAAGGGTACGTTTTTTAAACCCGGAGGTTTGAGCCTGTTTGGAAGTAAAGATAAACAGCAGTCCAGACCAAACACCGTAAAAGCTACGAGGGTTATTATCAAAGACGGGCTTTTACCGGGAGAGATTAAAGATTTTTCAGCAATAATCCCGTATCCGCCGTATTTTAAGAATACCTACTTAAACTATAAACTCTACTGCCATTAATTACGTAATTTGTAAAGCGTACATCAGTGAAGTTGCGAAGTTTATACTTCAAGGTAAAAAAGTTTAGTTGCAAACATATATAACATAAGGAAAAAAATGACATTTAATGATTTTAATTTAAAAAAAGAAATACTAAAAAGACTCGAAGAAATCGGATTTGAAAAACCGTCTCCGATTCAGGAAAAAGCGATCCCTGTAGTTCTTCAGGGTAAAGATATTGTAGCACAGGCTCAAACAGGTACTGGTAAAACGGCAGCGTTTGGTCTTCCTATTCTTAATATGCTTGAAAAAGGGCAAAAAGCTCTTATCATTACTCCGACAAGAGAACTTGCTATTCAGGTGAGTGAAGAGATTTTCAGATTCGGTAAACACCTCGGAATCCATACTGCTACAGTTTACGGAGGAAGCAGCTATTCAAGACAGATCAACCACATCAAAAATTCTGAAGTAATCGTGGCTACTCCGGGAAGACTTATAGATCTTTTAAGCAGCGGTAAAATCGATATCGCACCTGAATACGTAGTGCTTGACGAAGCTGATGAAATGCTTGATATGGGATTTTTGGACGATATTAAAGAGATTTTCAAATACGTACCGAGCAACAGACAGACGCTTCTTTTCAGTGCCACAATGCCAAAACCTATTTTAAGTCTTGCACAGACGATTTTAAAAGAGCCTGAGTTTATTCAGATTACAAAAAAAGAAGTTACAAACGAAAACATCAAAGAATACTTCTACGTAATCGACGAGCATGAAAGAAACGACGCTTTAATCAGACTGATCGATTACAAACAGCCTGGAAAAGCTATAGTGTTCTGTAGAACTAAAAAAGACGTTGACAACGTTGCGGAATTCTTAAGCGGTGTAGGGTTTGACGCAAGAGGGCTGCACGGTGATATGGACCAGAGAAAAAGGGAAGAAGTTATTAAAGGATTCAAAGGCAACAGAATCGAAATCCTTGTTGCTACGGACGTTGCGGCAAGAGGACTTGACGTAAACGACGTAACACACGTGTTTAACTACCACTTACCGCTTGATCCTGAAAGCTATGTTCACAGAATCGGAAGAACGGGAAGAGCAGGAAAAGAAGGTATGGCTATTTCGCTTGTTACTCCTCATGAGTTCAGAGCTCTTAGCAAAATTCAGAAAATTTCTAAAATCGAACTTAAAGAAGTGCCGACTTTAGAAGACGTTAAAAACACAGAAATCCAAAAAATCATGGAAAAAATCAGCAAAATCGAACCGAACAACAAATCAATCGAGATTGTTGAAGTGTTACAAAACGAATTTGACCTTTTTACAATAGCTACAAAATTTGCAAGTATGCTTTTCGAAAAAGAAGCGGACGGAAAAGAAAGAATCGGTAAAAGCCTTAAAGAAGCAAAAAGACTTCTTGAAAGAAGCAAAAACTCTAAAGGCGGAAACGACAGAGACAGAAGAAGAGGAAGAAGAGGAAACTTCAGAGGCGGAAGAAACTCAGGAAGAGGCAGAAGAAGATAATCTATCTTCTTTTGTTTTTATATATTCATATTGGTGTCAGGCACTAAGTTGGTGAAAAGTTAACAATGATCAGTGAAAAGTGAAAATATATAATATCTAATGGAAAATTACACAATGGAAAATGGAAAATGAGGGTAAAAAGATCTAATGAAAAGATCTCAGCCTTTTTTAAGTACGTGTTTGTCGAGTTTTACACAGCTAAAAAGGCCTTCGAAGACTTTTATTTCGTTTAGCGTACCTATAACTTTGACTTCGTGTTTTCTTTTTTCTTTCATTATAGTTTCACTTACAAACTCTACCACATCTCCGACTTTTACAGGCGCCATGAATTCGCACTGGCTTCTTACGAGCACTACAAACGGGTCGTTAACCGTTGCCATTGCGCAAAAATCCGCCGCTCCGAACGTAAATCCTCCGTGAATCAGACCTTCTTCATCTACGGCCATCTCTTCAGTGGCTTCAAGTCTTACTTTTGCAGTGTCTTCTCCGATTTCTATTAACTGTCCGAATTTTTTATTGAATTTCAGGTGCGTGTTTAATTCTTGTGTTTCCATCTATTCTCCTAAGAGTTTTTGTGTTATTTTATCTAAATCCTTTTGAATAAATAAAGGATTGAATTTTTTCATAAACGGGTGTGAAACTTCAAAATAGTTTTTTTCATCAAACAGGTTTATCGCCCATGTAAAATTGATACCCTTTGAATCAAGATAATGTTTGTTAAGCAAAAAGTCGTTAATCATTCCGAGTCTGCTGCCAAACACCATAAAAAGTCCGGCATTGAAAAGATCTAAGAAATCTATCATTTTAAATCCCTCTTTTACAGGTACCATAATGCCGCCGGCCCCTTCAATCAGGAGTATGTCGCATAACGGTTTGATTTTTTCATACGCATCTGTGATCTTCTCAAAATCAACCTCTCCGCTGACATACGGAGCGGCGGGAAGTTTATGCTGAACGGGGACTATGTCGTTTATGCTTAGATCTTTTAAAAGGGGGTTTAATTCTTTTGCTTTGTTTAAAAGTTTTTCTCCGTCAAGCGGGATGTTTTCCACACCGGTTTCGATAGGTTTCATTACTCCCACTTTGAAACCTTTTTTAGCAAAGGCATCCATTAGCAGAAGTGTTGAATAGGTTTTGCCCTGGTCTGTATTGTTTGCGGAAATAAATATATTCATCCCTCTCCTTTAAAAAGTGCTATAATAATTATATCAGACATAAAGGAACATTATGGGAAGAAAGATCGGTTTTATAGAGGCTTTCAGTATCGGTGTGGGTGGAATGGTAGGTGGAGGGATCTTCGCCGTTTTGGGATTGACTATCGATTTAGCAAAAGGAGCGGCTCCGGTTGCGTTTTTAATTGCGGGAATGATTGCATTAATTACTTCGTACTCATATGTAAAGCTCTCTATCGCTTATCCGAGCGAGGGCGGAAGTATCGAGTATATTGTCCAGGCGTTCGGGAATAATATGTTTTCTTCCATTGTGAACAATCTGCTTTTAATCAGCTATGTAATTATGCTGAGCCTGTATGCATATGCGTTTGGAAGTTATGCAAGCGCGCTTTTTTACGGAAAAGAGGTTTTGTGGTTTCATAAACTGTGTGCGAGTGCGGTTATAGTTTTGTTTGTTATGATAAATCTGATGGGTGCTTTTTTAACGGGAAAAGCGGAAGATCTGATGGTGTTGATAAAAGTGGCGATTTTACTTATATTTGTCGGCGCAGGTATATTCAGTGCTGATTTTCACAGGCTTTCTCCTGAATATTGGGAAAGTATGCTTAAAATCGTAACGGGAGGGCTTATTATATTTTTGGCTTATGAAGGCTTTGAGCTTATTGCAAATACCGCAAAAGATGTGGTTAATCCTCAAAAAACGCTTCCAAGGGCGTTTTACAGTGCCGTAATATTCGTAATATTTTTATATGTGAGTATTGCGGTTGTTACTGTCGGGAATGTGAGTTTTGAAGAAGCAAAAAAAGCGCAGGATTACGTGCTTGCAATTGCGACCGAGCCGTTTTTCGGTAAAGCCGGATTTGTAATCATCTCCGTTGCGGCGCTGCTTTCAACCGCAAGTGCAATAAACGCCACACTTTACGGAGGCGGAAGAGTCGGGTATTTGGTAGCGAAACTCGGCGAACTTCCGAGCGAATTCGCCAAAAAAATAAAAGAGGGCTACGAGGGGATGGTTATTTTGGGACTGCTTGCGATAATATTTGCGACATCGTTTGATATCCAGAATATCTTCGTG
>Ga0256843_1003343_pt1 | contig 11194 bp, 9 predicted proteins | sample AlvinellametaG_FD_191572 | JGI IMG/M metagenome (GOLD analysis project Ga0256843, IMG submission 191572) | Pompeii worm associated microbial communities from hydrothermal vent at the East Pacific Rise, Pacific Ocean - Alvinella | ecosystem: Host-associated > Annelida > Integument > Unclassified ... | reverse complement strand
TATGTTTTCTAACTTCATCACTCTATGCAACGGATGTTAATCTTCTAACGCACTATAGAAACAATGGAATTAAACAAGTTGAAAAAGAACTTGACAGTAAACTTGCTGATGAAAAATATTGGAATGATTATCTCAAAAATATTGATACCTCTTTTGGCTATTTCGAATCTTATACAAATATTCTCACATGTGATAAATCAAAATCTCGTTTATCTATGTATAAAAAAGATACAAACAACACCTATGAATTAAAAAAAGAGTACAGTGCTTATACGGGGAAAAGAAAAGGGGACAAACAAGAAGAAGGAGATCTACGTACACCAGTAGGTGTTTACAATATCATAAAAAAAATTACCAAAGTTGACTCTTTTTATGGTCCAATGGCTTTTGTCACTTCTTATCCAAATAGCTATGATAAATATCGAGGCAAAACAGGTCAAGGTATATGGATTCATGGACTTCCTTTAAAACAAGAACGAGATGAGTTTACAAAAGGGTGTATAGCTATTAAAAATAAAAGTATCGAATGTCTCAATAAAAATATAAATATAGCAAAAACGATTTTGATTATTGATGAAAAGAGTGTTCAAAAGCATAGTTCAAAAGAGCGCTTAGCTAAAGTTCTTTCAAATCTTTTTGCATGGAGATACTCATGGATTTATAATGATATTAATAGTTACCTCAGTTTTTATGCTCCAGAATTTAAACGTTTTGATGGAATGAATTTAGATAGATTTACAAAATACAAAACAAGAATCTTCAATAAAAAAGAGAAAAAAAGTATTATCTTTAATGATATTAATGTTATTCCATACCCTGATACCAAAGATATATTTAAAATCTCTTTTAAAGAAAAATACAAATCAAACAGCTTCTCTTTTAATGGAGACAAAGTTTTAATCGTTAAACTTACAGGAAATAAGTTTAATATAATCACTGAGAGATAAATATGAAATTTTTCATCATTCTCTCTGCACTCTTTCTCTACACGCAGCTCTCTGCAGATATAAATATTATTAAGAAAGAGAATCCTGACTCAAATACTACACTTCTAGTGATAGGTGGTATTCATGGAAATGAGCCGGGAGGATACTTTGCAGCATCAATTCTAGCAACACATTATAAAATTCTAACAAAAAATTTATGGATTATTCCAAATTTGAACAGAGATAGTATTATTGCTAACAAACGTGGTATTCACGGAGATATGAATAGAAAATTTGCTACTATTAAAAAAAATGACAAAGATAAAAAGATAGTAGAAGATATAAAAAAGATTATACTTCAAAAAAAAGTTTCTCTCATTTTGAACTTACATGACGGACATGGATTTTACAGACAAAAAGAGCAAAACAGCATCTTTAATCCGAATGCATGGGGACAGACCTGTGTTATAGACCAATGTTCGCTCAATAAAGCACAACCTTTTAGTAATTTAAATGATATTGCCTTACAAGTTCAAAAAAATGTAAATAAAAAACTACTTCAAAAACATCATAAATTTAATGTTAAAAATACAAAAACAAAATTTAAAGATGAGCAGATGCGACTTTCACTTACTTATTTTGCAGTAAAAAATGACAAACCTGCTTTTGCAATAGAGACAAGTAAAAGTCTCTCTTCTGTTTCTCAAAAAGTCTTTTATCAACTCTTGGCTATAGAAGAGTTTATGAAAATCATGCATATTCAATATAAAAGAGATTTTAAGCTAAATGAGAAAAATATTGTAAAAATCATGCAAAATTATGGAACTTTAGAAATAAATCACAATTTTTTGTTAAATTTATGTGATATAAAAAAATCTTTAAGCTTCATTCCGCTAAAATCAGGAAGTAACGAATTTAACTGTTCCAATCCGTTGGGAGTAGTTAAGAAAAGTCAGTTTGGCGTATATAATGTATATATAGGTAATAAAAAAATTACTACGCTTAAACCACAATACTTTAAAATGTCTCAAAATTGTCCAACTTCTTATAAAATTGAAGCAGATGGAAAAGTGATTTCTTTGAAAAAAGCTTCAAAATTTTATGTAAAAGACGATTTTAAGATTGTTAAAGGTAAAAATTTTCGTGTAAATGTTATTGGCTACTATCAAAAAGGTAAATTAGATGAGAGTAATATCACAATATCGCTCAAAAATCTTGCAAAAAGATATGCAGTTGACAGAGCCAATAAAAGTTACAGAATAGAATTTTACAATAAGAATGAATTTTGTTCCATGATAATGGTTAAATTTAAATAGGATTATAATTAATGAGTACGTCAACACAACACTCTTTTTCAAGTGTACTATCAGTTAATCCCTACAAGGATACTTATTTCAGTAGTATATCAAGTTTTATTACTGAAGCAAAAAGTCCGGAATTTTCAAAAAATCAATTTGTTATCTCTTACATAAATACAAAAGATTTTATTACAGCACAGATTGAGATTAGTAAAAATATTCCAGATGAAGATGTTTATGATGCAATTAACAATAAAGCATATGATGAATTAGCACTTGACCAAGCAGTAGAGTACAAAATTCAATATATTGAGACTTTCAATAATCTTGATGAAGAAAACAGACATTTCCATATCTTTATTGTTGATCCACTCGATCTTACAACAACATTTGAGAAAGCTGTAGAAAAAGTAAAATATTTAGATATTATCACACCTGCACCACTCCTTTTAAAATCACTTTATGCAAAAGAGATTATTGATAGTAGTGGTGTTCACTGTTTTGTCTATTTTCAAGAGAATGATGCCTCTTTAACAATTTATGGAAATAAAGAGTTTATCTATACAAAATCTCTTAAATACTCATTTGTTGATATGCATGAAAGATTTTGTGAACTTTATGGCGAACGCATCAGCTTTGAAGAGTTTATGCACTTCTTTTCAGAAGTAAACCTAAAAGAGACACAGAGTGAATACAAAGAGTATATCATCCGACTTTATAAAGAACTTATTGCCAATATCAATGATATATTGACATATGCAAAAAGAGCTTTTGAAATAGATAAATTTGAACATATTTATATAGATACTCAAGTACAAACAAATACAAAAATCCATGAAATGCTTGAAGTTGAACTCAATATTCATGCAAGTGAATTCAATTTTGACTATGGATTTGAAACAAGTGAAAATATCTTTGTAGATCAGATGCATTCACTCATGCAACTCTATACACTGATACCTTCAGATGAGAGATATGAAGCAAATTTTACAGAATATAAACGTCCTCCTCGATTTATTAAACGAGAGAGTGGAAAACTTATTATATTTACAGCTGCTGCTTTTGCTCTAGCATTTGCTTATCCAATAACATATTGGGTTTTGACATATGCACAAAATTTACAAGAAGATCTTTTAAAACAAAAATTTCAAGAGATAAACAATATCAAAAGTACACGAGAAGCAACACTCAAGAGTAGATTAGCTGATAAAGAAAAAGCACTTAAACTCCTTGCTCAAGAGAAAAAAGAGTATAATGAAAAGAAAAATACTCTTATTAAGATTCATGAAGTTAAAGTTGACTATCCAATGAAAGCAAAACTCATTACTACATTCACTCAAGATCTTAATAAATTCCAAGTAAAAATAGACTCTTTAACATACCAGGAAAACGAAAAAACAGGAAAAATTTTCACTCTAAATTTAGTCTCACCTAAAGATAGAGAGATTACAAAGCTTGTTAAATATCTTACAAAAACACATGCAGATAAGTATGACTTTAATTTAGAACAAATTCAATATGATCCAAAATTACAGACTTATCTTAGTCAGTTGAAAGTGAAATTATTATGAGAATAAATATAGAAGATTACTTACATAAGATAGATAATGCTTTTAAAGGCAAAGAACAAAAAGAGATATATATGATTTATGTTATGCTTTTTGCTGTAATTTTTGGCTTTGCATATCTCTTCTTTTGGGACAGTTCATTTGAAACATTCAAGAAGACACGAGCTCATGTAAAAAAACTTGAAAAACAGATTGCAGCTGATAAACTTTACTTACGAAGAAATCCTGTAAGTAAAATTACACAACTTGATAGAAAAATCAAGCAGATTAATGATGAGATGTTAAAAGATAAAAATAACAATGCCTATATTAAACATAAAATAGAAGCAATTTCATCACTTATATATGATAAACAAGCATGGGGTGAATATTTAGATTCTATCACTACAAATGCACAAAAATATCATATTAAAGTGAACAATCTAACAAATAAATATGCAGATGTTGGTAGCTCTTTTGGACATATATTAGACATCACAGTATCTTCAGAAGGAAACTTTAAAGATACTGTAAAATTCATAAACTCTATGGAACAAAGTGATCTTGTAGTAGATATTCATGATTTTAGTATTAGTGCCCAAAATGCACTTAATTCTGATTTTAATATCTCAGTATGGGGGATTAAATACTAATGAAAAAATTAACAACACTCTTACTCCTGTTGATTAGTGTAGAGCTCTTTGCAAATGAGCTTGCATGGGTTGATGAACAAATTGCTGCTATTAAGCCTGCTAGAGTTGGTATTGCGAACAAAAAAATATCTAAACTCAAAAACCCTTTTATCTTTTTACATCGTACTGAGATAAAAAAGAAATCTACAACTAGAAAATATTCTAGAAAAAGTTCTAGAAGAAGATACAGATATAGTCGTAAATTTTCATTAGAAGCAGTTTTAAATAAATCAGTGCTTATCAATGGAAAATGGTATAAAAAAGGTGAAAAAATTCATGGATATAAAATTGAAAAGATAAAATTTCACTCTGTACTTTTGAAAAAAGGTACAAAAATGATATTTCTCTCTACTGAGAAAAAAAATAATCATATTAAAATAAATAATAAGTAGGAATTAAAAATGAAATTTATTAAAACATCTCTTTGCGCAGCAATACTAACAGCAATGGTATCAACAACAAGTTTTGCAGATTGTTCGTATGAACTTTTTAGCATTAGTTCATCAAAGAACACAAAGATAATAGACTTTATCGATCAGTTGAGTGATGAGTGTGGTTTTAGTATTATAATCACAGATCCTCATGCCGAAAAATTTCTTCAAACAAAGCTCAATAAGACGAACTTAAAGAATTTAACTATTGATGAAGTTTTAAATATCATCTTAACTGAGCATAATCTTTCTTATACATTAGAGAACAACCTACTTAAAATTGCTTATCTGAAAACAAAAGTTTTCAATATTGACTATATCCTATCACAACGTAAAAGTACTGGTAGTACTGATGTAACATTAAGTTCTTCATCGACTGACCAAGGTTCTGGAGGAGGCAGCAAAGGTTCTTCAACAGGTGGAGGAAGTAACTCAACTGCAGATAGTGGTATTATCATAGAAAGTAGTGATGAAGTAAAATTTTGGGAACAACTTGATACAGAGTTCCAGCATGTTTTAAATCGTCCTACTGACACGTACAAAGCACCACCACCACTTATTAATAAAAATGCTGGTCTTATCACTGTTACAGCAACAAATAAACAACTTAAAAGATTTGAAAAATATCTCAAAAGATTACAAGATAAAGTACAACTACAAGTTTTAATTGATGTTCAACTTTTATCTGTAACAATGAGCAAAGGAAAAACTACAGGGATTGACTGGAGTCAACTCTATGCATTACAAAATATCAGTGTAGGATTAAACTCTTTAAAACTATCAAATGTAGATACATATGATATTACAAATCCAACTGCACCAAGTATTACTAATGCAGCACTTAACACAGCATCAGGAGCTTCTCAGATCATCAGTCTTCAGGGTGGAGCTTCACTAAATGAAGTTATTAAATTTTTAAAGACTCAAGGTACTGTAAATTCAATATCAAATCCAAAAGTTTTAACACTCAACAATCAACCTGCACTTATTACTGTTGGTACTGAGTACTTTTATAAAATTTTATCAGAAACAAATCAACAAGGCACTGGTGGTGGCGTTGCTGCAACAACACAAAATCAAAGTGTTCAATCAGTTTTTGCCGGAGTTCTTTTAACAATCACACCAGAGATAGCAGACGATAAAACAATAACACTCAAAATAAATCCATCGCTTTCAGAGACAACGACAAGTATGGCAAATGTGCCAAATACAGGGAGAGATATGCCACCTGACTTAAATCGTCGTCAACTCTCTTCTGTTGTAACAGTAAAAGATGGTAATCGTATTATTTTAGGTGGTCTTATCAGTACAAAGAACACTGTAGACTCTAGTAAAGTTCCTATTTTAGGTGACATCCCTATTATTAGCTACCTTTTTAAACATGAAGAGGTAGTAAAAGAGACTCAAGAGTTAGTAATTATTATTGAACCTCATATTATTCACAAAGAGAAAAACAGTGTTTCTCTATCAGATTTAGGGTATGAAGGTCTTAGTAACAACTTATTGAACTTAGAATCAGCTTCTAAAAAGAGTACAAAAACTAAAAAAAATGTAGAATTAAATACTACGAATAACAAGAAATAGAGGAGTCATTATATGGAGAGTATCTTTGCAAATTCTAAAAATGTTTTCTTAGATACTGTAAATCCTAAAGATTATATTCAATTAGATCGTGTCTCAACTATTTACCAATCTTTGAAAGATTCCATTAAGAAACCTCTAAAAATGATACTTTTGTATGGAAAACCAGGGACTGGTAAAAGTATGTTTTTAACAAAGCTCTCTTTAGATTTGCAAGAGACTCAAAATGTACTTCTTTATACTACTCCCATTTTAGATGAGAGTGAATTTTATAAAACACTGGCACAAGATGTTTTTCAAACAAAATTTGCAGGCGAACTTAATTTTACTCAATTTATGAAAATTGTAAAAGATAAAAGTTTTGAGCAGGTTCCTGTTGTACTACTAGATGAAGCTCAACTCTATTCTGAAACACTTATGGAGAAGATAAGGCTACTTTCAGATACAAGAACTATCAAATTTGTCATTGCTTTACATAAAACAGAAAAAGAAGATTTAATTGCAAAAGAGCACTTTCAAACAAGAATTTGGGAGACTATAGAACTTGAAAACTCATCAAGCTCAGAGTTAAAAATATATATACAAAAAAAGCTAATGAAAGCAAACTGCTTTGATACTGCAAGTATGTTTAATACAAAAATTGTTAATAAAATCTATAAATTTACACAAGGAAATTATAGAGATACAAATAAACTTCTCTATACACTCTTTGAAATTTATAATACATATGAAATGAACAATCAAATCACATCAATAAATACAAATCAAATTTCAACAAAATTTATAGAGATGGCAGCTATACATACAGGTTTAATAAATGCTTAATATAAGAGAATTAGAAAAACGTTGGCTCAAATATAAGATTAAATCTTCTCTACCATATGTAGTTATAGTAATCAGTCTCATTATTATCATCACTCTACTCTACTTTTTTCTAGGTACGTCTACTATAGTAAAGCCAAAAGAGTCTAAAACAACAAAAAAAATTGACAAAGTTGTAGTACAAGAGGTAAATAAAAGTACAAATACCCCTATGCAGGCACAACCTCCTAAAACTATAAAAGCGTCAACAGCTACAACGATAAACAAAGTACCATTATCACCTACAAAAACTCTAAACAATAAAGACAATGCATTAATTTTACAGCCATCTATGGGTTTTATGAGACATATCCAAAGTGAAGAGCAACAGCCCTATTATCAAACACTTCATCCTGTACACAAAAAAGTAAAAAAAGTAAAAAAGAAAAAAAGACATATTAAGAAATCGACACCACCTGTTCAAGAGGAGTATATGGATATAGATAATGAACAGAGTGCTGCACCTAAAAAAGTAGAAGATTCTACTCCAAAAAAACAAGTAATTACCATAGAACGACGAGATTCACAAAAAGATATACAAGATATAATTGCACGATTTAAAAATAACAACAACCCCGCTTTAAGTCTTTTTGTTGCAAAAAAATCTTATGAAATAGGCGACTATAAACAAGCTTATAATTATGCGCTTATAACAAATGGGATAAATCACAATATTGAAGAGAGTTGGATTATTTTTGCTAAAGCACTTGTAAAACTTCATCGAAAAGATATGGCTATAAAAACATTACGAGAATATATAAAATATTCTCACTCAGGTAATGCAAAAATCTTACTCAATGATATAACATCAGGAAAATTTCAATGAAATATATAATATTATTACTACTTGTTACTAACATTTATGCGGACATTAAACAAGATATGTTCACACTCTACCAAAATAAAAAATATGCAAAAGTTTGCAGTATGGGATTTGAGAACTTTGGAAAACATAAACGTGATGAAGAGTTTGTTTCACTCTATGCTTTTTCATGTTTAAAATCTGATTATATTGATAGATTGGCAGTTCCAATGGCTGTCCTTAAATTTTCAGAAGAAGCACGTGCAAACTCTGCATACTTTTCTGTTATCTTTATGCAGAAAAAGCTTTTATACCATGCATTATTAGATAATTATGTACTCTCTGATCTTAAATTACCTACTACAGATTACGTTCTTTCAAAGGTATTTGATCTCTACTCAAAACTCGGTAAACATGAAAAACGTGCTTTTTATCTTTTTGAAGATCCTAAGGATAAAAAACTAACATATAAACTCTATTTAGCAAAAGATTATAAAATCGCTAAAATGGTGATTGAGGAGTATTATGATACAATGCTTCTTAAGCGACACATCTACTGGTAAGGAAAAGACGTGGATAGAATAACAACAGATTTACTTGCCAACGGTTCTATAATGAAGGGACAAGTAGATAGATTACTTGCAAAAGGGATAAGTGAAAATCTCATTCTTAGAGATATAACTCTCTCTGGTTTTATGACAATGGATCGACTTATCCGTTATATCGTTCAACAAGTTCGAAATGGGGTATATAAACTCTCAATTATTGATGATTATGATTATATTCCAGAGAGTGCTGTTCTTCAAAAACTAGCACAAGAGCTAGATTTAATGTTTGTCGATTTAGACTCTATAGATATGGATTACAATCTTACATCTAATGTTCCTTTTGCACAATTTCAAAAACATAATGCAATCCCAATTTCTCAAGATGACATGAGTGTAACAGTAGCCTTTAATGATCCGCTTGATATTGATGCTCAAGAGGCTATTCAGCGACTCTATCCAAGAAAAATTTTAAAAATTGCACTGGCAACAAAAAAGCAGATAGAGAGTTATCTTTACAAGATAAGTCTTAAAGACAGTGTTAAAGATCTTGTCCGTAAAATAAGAGAAGAGCTTAACTCTATCTCAACACTCGAAGAGCAACAAGAGGCCTCTTCTATTTTACTCTTAATTGATGTGATCTTAAAAACATGTATTAATGGTCGAGCAAGTGATATTCACATTGAACCAACTGAAAAAAACTGTGTTGTTCGTGGACGTGTAGATGGAAAATTGAGCGAAATGTTTATCTTCGAAAAAGACATTTATCCACCCTTGGCTTCAAGACTTAAACTCTTAGCAAACCTTGATATTGCCGAAAAAAGAAAACCTCAAGATGGACGTTTTTCAACAGCAGTAGGTTCTAGAGAGTTTGATTTTCGTATTTCAACACTTCCAATTCTTTATGGAGAGTCTATTGTTATGCGTGTACTTGATAAACAAAAAGCTCTCGTTCGTCTTGAAGATGCTGGTATGGATAGCGTCAGTTACCATAAACTACTCAAAGGTCTTCAAGCTCCATATGGAATTATCTTAGTTACCGGACCTACTGGTTCGGGTAAGACAACAACACTCTATGGTGCATTAAATGAATTGAGAAATGTTGAAGATAAAGTAATTACTGTTGAAGATCCTGTTGAGTATAGAATGAACCTTATTCAACAAGTACAGGTAAATGCAAAAGTAGGACTCTCTTTTGCCGATGCACTTCGTTCTATTCTCCGTCAGGATCCTGATAAAATTATGATTGGGGAGATTCGAGATCAAGAGACACTCGAAATTGCTATAAAAGCTGCGCTTACTGGACATATGGTTATCTCTACGCTCCATACCAATGATTCTATTTCTGCAATTCCACGTATGGCAGACATGGGTATAGAGCACTATCTTATAAGTGGTGCCCTCGTTGCTATACAAGCACAGAGACTTGTTAGAAAGATATGTATACACTGTAAAGAAGAAGATGCGCTCTCTGCTTCTGTTCTTGAAGAGATTGAAGATGTTATTCCTGAAGGAACCATTTTTTATAAAGGAAAAGGTTGTAAGGAGTGTGGTGGAACAGGCTACATGGGAAGAGAGATGATTTGTGAGGTTTTAAATATCTCAGAAGAGCTCTCTTCACTTATAGCAAAAGGTGCATCAAAAGAGACAATGCTTGCTCAAGCAAAGAAAGAGGGATTTATTCCAATCTTTCAAAATGGTCTACAAAAAGCCATTGATGGAGTGACAAGTATTGAAGAAGTATTAAAGGTGGCAAAAGGATGAAGTATTTTTTAGTAACAGTATTAACTAAAGGTAAAAAAGAAAAAGTTGGTTTATATGCCGAAGATAAAAAAGAGGCCAATAGTTATGCAAAACTAAAACTCTCTGGTATCATCATCAAAGTTGAAGAGGCTCCTGAACCACTAGAAGCAAAATTTAACCGTTTTAAAAGTGATCTTTTAAAAAACATTAAAAAACGCAAAATCAAACCTGATGCACTCATCGCTTCCATTAGACAGTTAGCGGTTATGACAAATGCTGGTATCTCTATTCATGATTCACTCAATGAGATAGCAAATGCAACAACAGATGAAGCATTAAAAAGTGTCTTCTCTAAAGTTGCAGATGATATTAACTCTGGACACTCTTTCTCTAATGCTATGGAAAACTTTAGATTTGAGGTGGGAAACTTAACCATCGCTATGATTCAACTCGGTGAAAAGACAGGTAATCTAGATGAAGCACTCTACTCTCTTGCCGATATGCTTGAAGAGATTCGTTCTAATGTTATAAAATTTAAAAAAGCAATGGCATATCCAAGAAATGTTATGATTGCAATGGCAGTTGCATTTACAATCCTCATCTCTTATGTTGTACCACAATTTAAAGCTATTTTTGAAGAGCTTCATGCAGAGTTACCATTACCAACGATTATATTATTAAAATTAGAATACCTTTTTAATAACTTTGGTCCTTATATTTTAGCAGGTATTGCTACTTTTTATTTTGTATTTAAATACTTTATAAACA
>Ga0256843_1003342_pt1 | contig 11194 bp, 12 predicted proteins | sample AlvinellametaG_FD_191572 | JGI IMG/M metagenome (GOLD analysis project Ga0256843, IMG submission 191572) | Pompeii worm associated microbial communities from hydrothermal vent at the East Pacific Rise, Pacific Ocean - Alvinella | ecosystem: Host-associated > Annelida > Integument > Unclassified ... | reverse complement strand
TCACCCTCTTGTTCTAAAATGCTCATCTATCCATCCTTTTCATCCACGCTATTATATCTTCGCTCTCTTTACTCAGATTTAAAAATTCAAAATTATCTTCACCAAAGTGTATTGACTGGCTCCCACCGAGTGATGGTGCAATGTAGCAGAGATAGTAGTCCACTACATCACGAGTGAGTGCATACATCTTTGGACCACCCTCAATCATGATATTTTTATACTCTTTGATTCTCTCTAGATTATCTTCTATAAAGACTTTACGCCCTGCTACATTAAAAAGAGGAATAGTTCTGTCAAAATCACTCTCGCGTGAAAGTATCAAGACATCTGGAGCTTTTCCGTTAACAAGTCTTGCATCAAGGGTTGGTCTATCTTCTCGTACAGTACCGCCACCAATAACAAGCAGGTCACATACATCACGCAATGCATGGACATGTCTGCGTGACTCTTTTGAGCTGATAATACCACCATCGGTTGTACCGTTTAATCTCTGAGCCCATTTAAAATAGACAAAATTACTCTCAAGTGTTTTTTGAAATGGATAAAGTAGTGCATCACATCTCTCTTTTAAAATCTCAGAGTAGACTATACAGTTATTCATAGAGAGTAGCATACTACCATTGGCTGCTTTTTTATTGGTGTCATTAGAGCCTACATAGACCTCTTTGATACCAAGTTCTGCAATAAGGCTGGCACATGAGGGAGTTTTTCCATAATGAGAACAGGGTTCGAGTGTAGTGTAGAGTTTTGCATCTTCAAATATGCCGTTGTGATTACTTAAGAGGTGTGTATGTATATCTGCAGAGTCTGTTAGAGCTAAAATATAGCTGTCATCTGTAAGTTTATAGTAGGCTTGTTTGAGGGCATTTACCTCTGCGTGAGGTCCACCTGCTTTGTGGTGTGCTTCTACTGCCAAGATCTCGCCATGTCCGCCAACTACGGTGCAACCTACGGCAGGATTTGGATAAGTTAGAAGTTGATATTTCCAGGCCTCTTGTAGAGCAAGAGCCATGTAAAAATTATCGTCGATTACCATTCAAAGTAAGTTTTTGCTTTTTTAATATCGTTAAAATCAACTTCGACAATGCCATCTTCATTTTCAAAGACCAAAGTATTACCTTTTATCTCTTTGAGTTTGGCTCGAAGCTTCTCTTTGTCACCATAAACAATGGCAATATCTTCACCAACTGATTTTTTAAAATGATCAAGTGTAGTAAGCTTTCTCTCAATACCAGGACTACCGACTTCGAGTCTATATTCACCAGAGACAGGAGATGTTACATCAAGCAAAGGAGAAAGAAGATGTGTAAGTTCTACATAGTTCTCGAGAGAAACACTTTTACGCTTCCCATCTTCAAATTCAGTTGATATTACACTTACACGAAAGATAGTTTCATCAAATTCATTGACAATAACTGTATCATACAGCTCTAGACCTACTGACTTTACAATAGATTCAATATCACTTTGTAGACTCATTACTCTTCCTCTTTTGTATCTTTAGCAATCTTTTTAAAAAGCTCTTCAATTGTTTGTGATTTTTTTAGCTGTTCATCAAATTCAAATGTAAGCTTTGGACATCTGTACCAACCCTGATCTTTAAGACAAAAATCTTCAATGATAGGACGTGCCTTTCGAAGCTGCTTCATATAGACACGACGCTCTTCTTCACTAAAGTTACTTGGATCAATATAGACCTTCGCATCGCTTCTACCACGAGAGCATTTCACTTCGATAACACTAAGCTCATGAAGACGTGCATCATTGAGCTGTGAAAGTGCTTCTGGAATAATCTCAGCTAAAAGAGACTCTGTTCTCTTTAGCTTTATTTGTGCTTCTGTCATCTTATAAAGATACTTTTTGCTCTACTTTTTTAAATGTTTCAATCACATCACCGACTTGAACATCATCGTAGTTAGAGATGATAACACCACACTCATAACCGTTACCAACTTCAGCAACATCATCTTTGAAACGGCGGAGTGATACAAGTTCACCCTCAAATGCAACAACACCTTCACGAATGACACGTACAAGTCCTCCACGGATAAGTTTGCCATCAACAACAACACATCCAGCAACCATACCAGCAGGTGATTTAAATACATCACGAACTTCTGCCTGACCAGTATTTTCTTCTGTCCATTTAGGAGCCATCATACCTGTAAGCATCATCGTAATATCATCAAGAAGTTGATAGATGATAGAGTATGTTCTGATATCTACATTTTTCTGTTTAGCAAGTGCTTTTACTGAACCAGTTGGTCTAACATTGAATCCAAGAAGTACACAGTTTTCAGAGTTTGCAACGAGTTCTACATCACTCTCTGTAATTCCACCAACACCACTAGAGATGATGTCAATTTTCACTTCATCATTTCTAAGTTCGCTCAGACTTGATTTAATAGCTTCAAGTGAACCATGAACATCAGTTTTGAGTACAACTTTAAGAGATTTCAGTTTGCCTTCGGCAATCATTGCAGTCATATCTTCTAACGATGACTTCGTAGATTTAGAAAGCTCTTTATGACGCTCATACTCTTTACGCTTAAGTGCATACTCTTTAGCCTCTTTATCACTATCCATTGCCATTAAAATCTCACCCGCCGGCGGAACTTCATTCAGTCCGACTGTTACAGCAGTATGTGAAGGAGAAACCTCTTTGATCATTTTACCCATATCGTTAATGAGAGCTTTTACACGTCCATATGCAGCGCCACAAACTACGTGGTCTCCAATTTTAAGTGTACCGTTTTGAACAATTACCGTAGCAACTGGTCCACGACCTTTTTCAAGTGAAGATTCAACAACTGCAGCTTTTGCTTTTGCATTAGGATTTGCTTTAAGTTCAAGTACCTCTGCAGTTAAAATGATATTCTCTAAAAGTTCATCAATCCCCATTCCACTTTTTGCAGAGACTGGAACAAACTCAACATCTCCACCCCAATCAACAGGATTGATTCCCTGCTCAGCCATTTGACCTTTAACAAGATCAGGATTTGCAGTATCTTTATCCATTTTGTTCAGAGCTACAATGATTGGCTTCCCAGACTCTTTAGCAATTTTAATAACTTCTAAAGTTTGTGGTTTTACACCATCATCTGCTGCAACAACAATAATTACGATATCAGTGATATCTGTACCACGCTGACGCATACTTGAGAAAGCTGCGTGACCTGGAGTATCGATGAATGTGATATCTTTGCCATTTTGATTCACTGTATAAGCACCGATATGCTGTGTGATACCACCAGCTTCACCATCTGTTACTTTCGCATTACGAATTGCATCAAGAAGTGATGTTTTACCATGATCTACGTGACCCATAATAGTAATTACAGGTGGACGTTCTACTGCATCTGGATCTTCATCTGGTTTTGACTCTTCAACATAGTTAAATTCATCTTTTGGATCAATTATAGTTACTTCAACACCAAATTCTTCAGATAAAATTTCAATCTCATCAGCACCCAAGAAGTCATTCTTCGTCATCATCATACCAAGATCAAAAAGAACTTTAATGATATCAGACATTGGGCGTTTAAGTTTTTCAGCAAACTCATAAACACGAATATCTTCAGGGATCTCTACATGAGTTACCACTTCATCAGTATGCTTCTCTTTTGTATATTTTTTACGTTTATCACGAGAAACCTTTCTACCACGTGGAGCTTGCTTTTTATTTGCATTTCTACCTGCTGGTTTTGGCTGACGTGGTCTTCTTGGTTCTTCAGGTGCTATTGGAGCACGCTCAGTTGAGTTAAGATCAAGAAGTACTACCTGATCGTCCATATCCATTGTTACTTCAGCTAAAGAACCACCAAAGATATCAAGTTTTTTACCTTGATCTTTTTTAGATACCGGTGCCTCTTTTTTGACTGTTTTTTTCTTTCTTGAGAGCTCTTCTAATGCTTCTTGTGACATTTTTCCATATGATGACACAGAACCAGCAGATTTTGCAGGTGCAGAGTAAACTTCTTCTTCTTTTGGCTTTTTCTTTTTAACAATTTTAAGGCCTGATTTTTTAATTGCAGGACGAATAGAAGGTTGAACAACTTTTAAAGTAGTTTTTTTCTCTTCTTTTTTTACTTCAGCTTTTTTCGGAGTTTCACTCTTATCTTCTTTTGTCTCGTCTTTTTTACTGTTAGCAGAAGTTTCATCTTGTTTCACTTCTTCTTTTGCTACTGTAGATGATTTGACTTCTTCTTGAACTTCTTTTACTGATTCTTCTTTTTTAGGAGTCTCTTCTTTTGGAGTATCACTTTTTGCGTTTGTCTCTTTTTTTACTACTTTTGGCTTTTTAGGTGCTGTAGCAGCTGGCTCACCATTTATAATGAAATTTGCAATATTTTCAGCCTGTTCCATTGTTACTACACTTTGTGCAGATTTTACTTCAAGACCCATTTTCTTTGCTTTTTCCAATACATCCTTAGAAGCAATTCCAAGCTCTTTTGCAATTTCGTGTACTCTAACTTTTTCTGTCATCAGTGATGATCTCCTTTAGTTTGTTCATATGTTTGTCTTTTTCTCCACCTTTGCAAGCGCGCATAAGTGCAGGAATAATTTTTTTATCTACTTTAAGACAATTTTGACATAAATAAAAACTTCGCCCAACTCCGTTAAATGAAGTAATCTCTCCATCTTTGCATTGAAGCCTAAAAAGATTGTTTTGTGTTTCTCTTACTTTGCAAGAAAGGCACATTCTTGTTGGTTGATGAAATTTTTTCGCCATTATATCTAAATATCGCTTTATTTAATAGGCTTAACGCTCTATTATTAATCCATTGTTATCAAAATCTAAAATTTTCACTCCAAAGTCTGGGAATTTCTGTTTCATTCTATTTGCTATCATTGCAGAATCATCATCATATACGAGTGAAAAGAATGTAGATCCGCTTCCAGAGAGTGCACTCATCAAAGCACCACTTTCATAAGCAACTTTTTGTACAGAAAAGAGTTCAGGAAGTGTTTTCATTCTTGCTTTTTGATGAAATCTATCTTGTGCTGCTAATTTTAACATTTCCCAATCTTCATTAAAAAAAGCTGCAACAGTTAATGCAGTATGTGAAAGATTATAAATAGCATTCTCTTTTGAATATGATTTTGGCAAGATTGTACGTGACTTTGCCGTATTCATCTGCTTGTTTGGAATAACAACGACAGCTTTAAGATAATCAGGCAGATGTTTCTTTTGTGAAAAGACTTTATTCTTTTCAATCGTTGCAACATTAAACCCACCCATAACAGCCGGTGTAATATTGTCAGGATGTGGCTCGTAAACAAGTGCATGATTTAATATACGGCGTTTACTTACACGTATCCCTGCCGCTTCATGTGCAGAAGCGATAGCTGAAACAATAACAGCAGAAGAGCTTCCAAGTCCACGTGACATTGGAATTTGATTATAAAATGTAAATTTGAAATTTTGTTTTTTCTTTGTTAAACGTGAATAGTGCTCATTAAAGATGGAGATAAAGAGGTTATTACCTTTTAAACGAGGATTATTTTCTCCCTCTCCTTTAATACTTACACTGAAAAATTTTGATGGATGGAACTCCACACGATTACGTAGTTCTACTGCAAGACCTAAGGTATCAAAACCTGGCCCTAAGTTGGCAGAAGTTGCCGGTACACTGATTGTCACTGATATTTTCCTATCCAACAGCACCTATTTTATAGAGTGGCGTTGCGTTTGTACTAAACTCGTTATAATCCAATTCATCAGGAAGCTTAAATTTAACTTCCGGAACTGTTTCAAACTTCTGAGTTTTTATTTCTGTCGCGATTTTAACAAAACATAGCTTTCCTATCGCTTTTATCGGTTGATTTTCATTAAAATAAAAAGCGTCTCTTGCATAGAGTGGAATTTTTTTTAAAACAGAAAGAGATTTTAAAAAGATATAGGCGACCTTAATTGCCATAAAGCTTCCTGGCCCATTAGCATAAAATAGATTCTCAATCTCATATTTTTTCAATATGTCCTGAAAAATTAATGGTAATATATCTGAACTCTTCTCTTCTGACTCTATCGTCTGGATAAGTTTTTTATCTTCATAGACTCCAATAAGAATAGGTGATGTTAATGTAATGAGTAATAAATCTACTTTTTTAAGCATATGCTTTTTCTAACTCTCTCATTTTTTCACCAACTGCTTCAATTACTTCATAATTTTCTGTATCTTCCAACAGAGCCAATGTCAATTTATGATTCAAATCATGACTTCCAGCCATAGCTTCATAATTTCCTATAAAATTCATTCCTATCAAACTCATATCCCCTATGGCATCTAAAATTTTATGACGCACAAATTCATCTGGGAAACGGAGTCCTTCAGGATTAAGTATCTTCTTTTCATCCAAAACAACAGCATTTTCCAAAGAACCACCAAGTGCTAAACCTTTTGATCGAAGATACTGCACCTCATGTAAAAAACCAAATGTTCTTGCACGTGCAATTTCTTTTTTATAGCTCTCTTTTGTAAATTTTAGGACATAAGCCTGTTCTTGAATAACTGGATGTGGGAATTTGATCGTAAAATCATAGTTCAGATCAGGTGATGGTGAAAGTTTTACATATTTTTCACCCTCTTTCACCTCAACCTCTTTTTTTATTCTCATTACTTTTTTTGGTATATCAAGTTCTGCAATTCCTGCCTCATCCAAAAGCATACAGTAGCTTGCACTACTACCATCCATAACCGGAACTTCATCAGCATCTACAATAATTTTTAGATTATCAATTCCATAAGCATATACAGCAGATAGTAAATGTTCAATAGTTGAAATTACGTAACCATTCTTCCCAATTACTGTTGCCATTTTCGTATCAACTACATTTTCAGGCAGAAGAGGAATAGAAACATCAACATCTGAACGGTAAAACACGATACCACTGTTTGCTTCTAAAGGTTCAAGTCGTAACTTTACTGGAGAACCTTTATGTAAGCCTATTCCAACAAGTTCTGCACTCTTTTGTATAGTAGTTTGATACATGATATATTCCTATTGTTCGTCGATAATCTTTTTAGCTTTTTTAATTATATCACTAATATTGAGTTTTATCCACTGTTTATCCATCCACTCTTGAGGACGAACTTCAATTCCTTGTACTAAAACGCCAAAGTGAAGGTGATCGCCCATTGCATAACCACTTTTACCTGTATTTGCTATTTTAGAATTTGGTGGCACATCTTCACCCTCTGTCACATCAACACTTGAGCAGTGTCCATAAAGCGTATAGAGTCCAAGACCATGTGATAGTACTGGCATATTTCCATAAAGACCATTAAAATCTGCAAAAACCACTTTACCACCATTTTGTGTTTTAATAGGAGCCATTGCATGAGATGCCATATCAAGCCCTAAATGGTATGCTTCACTAATAAGTTTTCCATGATAGTAATATTTTCTATGATCTCCAAAATGAGCGACAACAGCACCATTTTTTAATGGATACATACGTCTTATTTTAAAATCACTTATCATCTCCTGTGGAACTGGTGATGTCAATTTATGGATAAGTTTCTCATTTTTTGCTCGAACATCTTCGTTAATAATTTTAAACTGTTCTAGCTTATCTTCTACCCCTTGAGTCTCTTCAAATTCTTCGGCGAGATCATAAATTTTTCCTTTTAAGAATTTATCAGACAGTTTGATTTCAGAAACTTTATATTTTCGATTTTTAAGATAAAGAGGAACATATGTTTTTCTGATATTACCAGCAAAATCTGTAGCAACAACAGTTGCTTTAAATCCACTATCTTGTACTGGCCATGCAAGAAGAGCTATATAATAACCCTCTTTATAAAAAGGTTCTGCTTTAAAATGCTTATTATGATTTGAAAGAATATATATATTATCAAGATTTTCATCATCTACTTTAAAAATCACAAGTGCTGAGCCTCCACGAGATATTTTATACGAGTTATTTACAATACTAATACGAGGTCTTTTTCTATCAATTTTTAATGAAAATGCCTCTACTCCAACATTTCCTTTAAAGAAATTCCACTTACTTATATCTTGTGCCTGTACTAAAAGTTTTATATTTTTATCTTTCATGGTATAAGCACCACGTGGAGGTTTTACTGCTAAGTGTAGCTCTTCTTGAGGAGTTAACAACTGTTCATATTGCAGTGTTTTATCACCATCTTGTGTATGCATAATAATTTTATAAGATTGTATACCACTGGCATCACTAATTTTAATTTTTAACGGTTTTTTTAAATTCCAATACCCATTATTATTCTCTAAAGTAATAATAGGTGCATTTCTCTCAAATGTAGCAGAAAAATAGACATACAAAGCTGCTGCAACAATTAAAATAAACACGAACAAAAGACCAATTGAAGAGTTATTTTTTCTTCTACCCAAGTTAAACTTCCTTTTTTATATTAATAATCTTATCTTTCTCATCATCTTTAATGATAAGAACCTCTTTTAAGTGAACAAGGTTTAATATCTCTTTTGCGATATACCAAAGATCATTCCACTTTGCACCACTTGACTCAAAATCTTCTTGAACTAAACTCACATATCCTCTTTTTGCATTATTTTGTAAAAGAAGCTTTTTATAGACTATTGCCTTGAGTCTATAAGTAGATAACGGTACCTTTTTAGTAAGTTGTTCTACACATAAAATATGGTCTGCTCCATATTCAATTAATTCACTTAAAATAGCAAAAATCGTACCATCACACAAGGGACTTAAAAAGCCATCATAGCGTTCCAAGAAACCAGCATAGAGTGCTGTTGCCATTTTTTTATTAATTGTAATCTCATTCTTTTTTAAAAAAGTATAAAGATCCAAAATATCAAACTCAGCATTAATCGTATAATCTGCAGAGGATGGTGCTTTTATACGTACCTTATCAGACCATGCTAAAAAAGAGTAACGCTGAGACTTATCTTCTGAATAAAGAGAGACTTTCTTATGACACATGAGCATATAGGAGTACAAAACACTTGCTTGAGGAAAATACTTTTTATCACATTCAATTAAGATATGATTATGTTTCTCTATTTGCTTTATAGGTATCAAGTTTCTCTACTTTACTGTAAGATATCAGTCAAATTATATACTATTTCTTATTCATCTTGTAAACATAAGCCAACACTTCAGCAACTGCTGCAAAAAGTGTCTCAGGAATTGGCTTTTCAACTTCAACTTCATTATATAGTGATCTTGCTAATGGTGGATTTTGAACAATATGAACACTATTTTCACGTGCAATTTTCTTTATCTGCTGAGCAATATGATCCATACCTTTTGCTACAACTATAGGAGCATGTGATTTTTCGGCATCATACTGTATTGCAACAGCATAATGTGTTGGATTAGTAATGACAACATCTGCATTTGGAACTTCGGCCATCATACGTTTGCGTGAGGCCTGCATCTGAATTTGACGTATTTTTGATTTAATAAGTGGATCCCCTTCCATGTTTTTCATCTCATCTTTTATCTCTTGTTTCGACATTTTTAGACCATCAAAGTACTGTTTTCTTACAATAATAACATCAATGATTGCAAAAACAAAAATAATAAAAAGCATTACTAGTGCTATCACAAGCATTTTATCTTTTAACCATATAAGCTGATCATGTAAACCAAAAAGAGCAACAGTTGGCAACTCTTCAATAAAATAAAAAAAGAATATAAAACCGACACCAAGTGTTGTAAAAGCTTTAAAAGTTACTTTTACACCCTCAATCATTTTCTTAACAGAAAAAAGATTCTTTGTCCCTTTAATAGGATCAAGCTTACTGAATTTTGGCATAATAGCTTCTGTTGTAAAAAGAAATCCAAACTGAGCAAATGCAGCTAAAACACCAGCAATAGCAACAGCAACAGCAAGTGGAATCACCATCAATAAAAACTCTTTAATAGTAACAATGGCGATATCAAGCATAGAAGCTTTATCAAGAGGAGATCCAACAAGGGAAAAATAGTATTTAAAGAGCAAAATCATATGCTTTGCCATAAATGGAAAGAGCATTAAAAATGCTAAAATTGCAATAAAAAGAGTTACAACACCTGAAGCATCTTGCGATTTTGGAACATTCCCTTCTTTTCGAGCATCTTCTATCTTCTTGTCGGTGGGTTCTTCTGTCTTTTCCTGATCATCAGCCATCTAAACTTCCTAGAAGAACTCACAGAAATTTTGCAAAATTTCTCACTAGTCCATTTTCATAGAGAGATCAATCCAGTTTGCTTGATGTATCAAAGAACCAGAACTTATAGCATCAACACCTGTCTTTGCATAACTCTCAATAGTATCAAGTGATATATTACCACTTGCCTCAAGCAGTATATGTGGATAATTTTCATCTCTACACTTTACAACCTCTTCTACTTGAGCCGGTGTCATATTATCACACATCACAATATCACATTTTGCTTCCATCGCCTCTTGAGCAATCCATAAAGTTTCAGCTTCTACTTCAATTTTTGCAGTAAAAGGAATAACTTCACGAGCTTTTTCAATGTAACTTTTTAAATTTTTTATTGTTTTGAGATGCGTATCTTTTATCATCAAAGAGTCATCAAGTCCCATTCTATGATTTACTGCACCCCCACATCGTGTTGCATATTTTTCAAAAACACGTAAAAGTGGTCGTGTTTTTCTAGTGTCAAGTAATTTTGTGCCATAAGGTCTAATAATATCAACATATTTTCGAGTAAGTGTTGCTATAGAACTTGCATGAAGTAATATATCTAAGATTGTTCTTTCACATCGAAGCATCGCATGAGAATCAGCTTTAAATTCAGCTATTACATCACCTGTGCCAAAATTCTCTTTATCATTTTTCAACCATTGTACATCTATCCTTTGCAATTCACATAAAACATTGATGTATTCTTGTCCTGCAACTACACCACTACTTTTTGCAATAATTTTAGCACTTGTCTCTATGGCAGGCTCTACTAAAGCATAAAGATCACCTCGACCTATATCCTCATGCAGAGCTTCCTTAACAAATATTTCTATCATAATGCCAACATTCTCTCTAGTGCAATTTTTGCCCATTTTTGTGTCTTTTCATCTACCTTAATTTCATTAATAGGTGCACCATCATCAATTGCTTTAAGCGTGAGGTAGACATCTTCAAGTGTTGTCTCATTCATTGTAGGACACTCTGGCTTTGTAGATGAAAGAACATAAGTATTTTTTGGACGTAGACGGTTTACCAT
>Ga0256843_1003341_pt1 | contig 11195 bp, 10 predicted proteins | sample AlvinellametaG_FD_191572 | JGI IMG/M metagenome (GOLD analysis project Ga0256843, IMG submission 191572) | Pompeii worm associated microbial communities from hydrothermal vent at the East Pacific Rise, Pacific Ocean - Alvinella | ecosystem: Host-associated > Annelida > Integument > Unclassified ... | reverse complement strand
ATATCCAACCCTCGGGTGTACGGTACTTATATCTAAGCTCTCAATCATCTCACCGCCTCTCGCAGTGCCTCTCCCGTTTTGGGATTGAAAGTATATAAAATTTTTTTCCTTCTGTCAAGGAAATTTCCAAAAATTTTTGGAAAATTTTTGAAATTTTCACATATTTTATTCAAAAGCCCCGCGAATAGGGACTTTTTAAATTTATGATTTTTTATTTAGAAAAATAATTTTGGATAGATTTTACACCGATTGTATTGGTTTGAAGAAATCTGATAGCTTCAATTGCACTTTTTGCGGCTGCGATAGTTGTAAAATATGGAATTCCGTTATTTAAAACTTCTCTTCTAATTATTTTAGCGTCTTCTTTACTTGCTTTATTGTCGCTAGTATTAATAACAAGTGCAATTTCTTCGTTTTTAATCATATCTACTATATTAGGTCTGCCCTCACTGATTTTTAAAACTCTTTGACATTCTATACCCGCTTCTCTTATCACTTTATATGTACCGCTTGTCGCTACAATTTCAAATCCAAGTTTTTTGAATCCTTCCGCAAGCTCAGGAGCAAATTCTTTATCTATATCAGTTAACGAAATAAATACTTTTCCGCTAGTAGGTAAAATATTTTTTGCGGCGATTTGTGCTTTTGCGAAACTTTCGCCGAAACTTTCGCTGATTCCCATAACTTCACCCGTCGATTTCATCTCAGGTCCAAGTATTAAATCCGCGCCAGGAAGTTTGTTAAATGGAAATACTGCTTCTTTAACTGCAATATGTGAATATTTTCTAGGTTTGTAAACATTCCCGTCAAATTCCACAACATTATATTTATCATAAAAATCAAGCGCTTCTTTTAAAACTTTACCATTATTAATATCAGGATTATATTCAAGATTCCACATTACCCTTGTTGCAACTTTTGCCATAGGAATTCCGGTAGCTTTACTCACAAAAGGAACCGTTCTACTGGCTCTTGGATTCACTTCTATCAGATAAAGTTTATCTTTATGAAGCGCATATTGAATATTAAGCAAACCTTTTACTCCGAGTTTAAGTGCAATTTTTTTCGTTACATCTTCGATTTCTTTTATTTTTTCATCTGAAATACTTGCAGTCGGAAGTGAACAAGCACTGTCCCCTGAGTGAATTCCGGCTTCTTCTATATGCTGCATAATTCCGCCGATATAAACTTCTTTGGTGTCACTTATCGCATCAACATCAAGCTCAATAGCCCTGTCTAAAAATTTATCAATAAGTACCGGGCTTTCATGACTTACGCTTACCGCTTCATCCATATACTCTTTTAATTCGTTTTCGTTGTAAACAATTCTCATAGCCCTACCGCCCAGAACGTAACTTGGTCTAACAAGCACCGGATAACCTATTTTTTCTGCGATTTTGTATGCTTCTTCTTTTGTAAATGCCGTACCGTTTTCAGGCTGATTAAGACCAAGGTCTTTAATAAATTCGGAAAATTTTTCTCTATCTTCCGCCGTATCGATTACTTTTGCGCTTGTACCTATGATTTTTGCTCCGATTCCTGTTAAAGGTTTGGCAAGTTTAAGAGGAGTCTGTCCTCCGAACTGTACTATAACGCCGTCGGGATTTTCAAGTTCCACAACATTTCTAACCCTCTCAAAATCAATAGGTTCGAAATACAATACATCACTCGTATCATAATCCGTTGAAACGGTTTCAGGGTTACAGTTATACATAATGGTTTTTACTCCAAGGTCGTTTAGGGCAAAAGCCGCGTGAACACAGCAGTAGTCAAACTCGATTCCCTGACCGATTCTGTTAGGACCGCCACCTAAAATAAGAACTTTTTTATCATTTTTAAGGTCAGATTCCCTTAGAGGTACGTTTTTGGTAACGTTTGTTGATGAATACAGATAACTTGTGGTAGTGTCAAATTCTGCGGCACAAGTATCCACTTCATTGTAATCAAGCTCTACCCCTAGTCTTTTTCTTGCGTTATAAACGTCATTTTCGCTTACGCCTATTAATTTTGCAATCATTCTGTCGCTAAAACCGAATGTTTTTGCTTTTCTCAATTTTTCTTCATCATTTAAGATATCAATATCAATCTCTTTTTCAAAATCCACTATTTCTTTAATCTGATTTAAAAACCAAGGATCGATTCTCGTAATATCAAACACCTCATCAACGCTTTTGCCTCTTCTGAAAGCTTCTGCTACATATAATATTCTTTCATCGTTAGGAATTCTGAGTTTTTTGATTAATGTTTCCTCATCACACTCTCTTTTTTCAAATCCGTCCAGTCCTGTTTCAAGAGAACACAACGCTTTTTGTACCGATTCTTTGAAAGTTCTCCCTATTGCCATAACCTCACCGACGCTTTTCATGGAAGTGGTAAGAGTTGAATCGGCACTTGGGAATTTTTCGAACGTAAATCTAGGAATTTTTGTCACAACATAATCTATTACCGGTTCGAAACTTGCAGGCGTCCCCGTAATATCGTTTTTAATTTCATCAAGAGTAAATCCGACAGCAAGAAGAGTCGCAACTTTTGCGATAGGATAACCTGTAGCTTTACTTGCAAGTGCGGAACTTCTTGAAACCCTCGGATTCATTTCGATAACAATCATTCTTCCGTTTTCGGGATTAATAGCGAACTGAACGTTACTTCCTCCGGTATCAACACCGATTTCCCTGAGAATTGCAAAAGAAGCATCCCTTAATCTCTGATATTCTTTGTCCGTAAGCGTCAATGCCGGAGCCACGGTTATACTGTCTCCAGTATGAACGCCCATCGGGTCGAAGTTTTCAATACTACAAACTATAATACAGTTATCTTCTTTATCCCTGATAACCTCCATTTCGTATTCTTTCCAACCAAGAACACTTTCTATAATTTCGATTTCGTTAATAGGACTTGATTCTATCCCCGTTTTTGCGAGTTCTTTAAATTCATCCATATTATATGCGATACCGCTACCAAGACCTCCTAGAGTGTAAGCGGCCCTTACAATAACAGGAAATCCAATCTCTTTTACTATTTCTATAGCTTCGTCAAGGGTATGGGCGATACCGCTTTTTGCCATTTCAAGACCTATTTTTTCAACAGCCTCTTTAAACGCTTCCCTGTCTTCACCTTTTTTGATAGCTTCTGGATTTGCCCCAAGGAACTCTATTCCTTCAAGCATACCTTTTTCGTACATTTCCATTGCTACGTTAAGCGCGGTCTGTCCGCCCATTGTCGGCAAAATAGCGTCTACGTTTTCTTTTTTTATTATCTGAGCAATTATTTCAGGGGTTATGGGTTCTATATATGTGGCATCCGCAAATTCAGGGTCCGTCATAATGGTTGCGGGGTTTGAATTCACAAGAACAACTCTGTAACCGAGGGATTTTAACGTTTTGGCAGCCTGAACTCCCGAATAATCGAATTCGCAGGCCTGTCCGATAACGATAGGACCGGAACCTATCAGCAGTATTGTTTTAATGTCTTCTCTTTTTGGCATAGAATACCTTTTTTATATGTAATTATACCCTATTACAAATTGGAAAAGAAAAACGCCCGGCTTAAAATGATATAATTTTGAAAAAAAAGGGAAAAATTGAGACTTCCTCAAAAAATAGAAGCTCTAAGAAGAGCCACTGTATTCAATAAAAAAACACGCGAGTGGGCTATAGAAGAACTTAAAAAAGACAAATCATACCTTCTTAAATGTTTAAAAAACGACATAAAAGACAATGTTCTGTTCAGAAATTATCAGGATTATATGATTTCTACCGTTCTTGAAAAAGAAGGTATGATGCAACGAATAAAACCCTTTCCCGCTCAAAAAGCTTTTTCGAGCAAAGAGTTTTTAAAACTTTATATAAACGATCTCAAAAAAACCCCAAAAGACGCCAAAGTAAAAAAAGTGGGAGTTTTCGATACCGAAACAACGGATATTTACGGATATATCATTTCATACGCCATAGTTATTCAGGATATGGAAAATATGGAAACACAGGAAATTTATGAATTTTTAAACCCTAAGGCAAAAATCAGCGAAGAGGCATATCACGTTCATAAAATAAAACAGGAAGACCTTGAAGACAAACCTACCTTTTCCGAAAAAAAAGAAGAGATTTTAAAAATATTCAATTCACTTGACATGGTTGTCGGCCATAACGTATTTTATGATTTCGGAGTTTTGAAAAGAGAACTTGAAAGGGCTAAACATTTCCCGAATATCATTGAAATTCCGATATTCGATACTATGTTTTACAGCTGGGACATCGTTGTCCTTGATAAAAAGAAACAGCCTAAACTCGAAGAAGCGGTTACATTTTTTTTGGGACCTCAAAACGCCAAATACCACGACGCTCTTGAAGACGTAAAAATGACACTAAAAGTTTTTAACAAAATCCTTGAAGAAGGCGAAAAATTATAAAAATATTTCCTCTAAATTTATTATAATTGCAATCATTTCAATAAAAGGCGTCAAATGACAATAATAGACAGTGTAATTTTGGGGATTGTCGAAGGTATCACCGAATTTTTACCGGTGAGTTCAACCGCTCACCTTATTTTGGCTTCTACTCTTCTGGGACTTAAACAAACTATGCAAAACGTTGCATTCGAAGTAATTATTCAGCTTGGAGCGACCCTGGCTATTGTTATGATTTATCTTGACAAAATCAATTTTAAAGAAATAGAACTGTGGAAAAAAGTAATTCTGGCATTTTTCCCCCTTGCGATAATAGGATTCCTGCTAAGACATCAAATAAAAGAGCTTTTTACATTAACGACTGTCGCTTGGATGTTTATCATAGGGGGAATAGTGTTTTTTATCGTTGAAAAAATTTACAGTGAAGAGAAAGTCAAAGTAAACGACGTTGAAAAAGTAAATTATAAACAGGCGCTTATCGTCGGATTCTTTCAGGTGTTCGCACTGATTCCTGGAACCAGCAGAAGCGGCGCTACAATTGTGGGAGGAATGTTAAGCGGTCTTAGCAGAAAAACCGCGGCGGATTTCAGTTTTTTACTCGCAATACCTACCATGTTTGCCGCAAGCGGATATGAATTTGTCAAAAACATTCACTCGTTTAAAGATCAAAACTTATTAATTCTCGCAATAGGATTCATTGTAAGTTTTGTGAGCTGTTATATTGCTGTTAAATGGTTTTTGGCATTTGTAAAAAAATATACGCTTATTCCGTTTGGAATCTATAGAATTATCGTGGGAATAATACTTCTTTATTTAATCCACGAAAATATTCTTTAATCTCCCCTTTTTCAGAGTTCTTTAAATATAAATTTTATTGCAAGATAATAAACACCGTAAAGTATGGCTACGAAAATTATAATGGAAATGAGAGGATAGTCCTGATAACCGCCGACGAGAATCACAATAGCACTGAAAATAAGAAAAAGACCAAAAACCCCGGCTAAGAGTTTATGGATCAAATCCAGGTTCATCTTACTATCTTATAAAACTCTTTAAAGATATATTTGCTGTCATGAGGTCCCGGACTTGCTTCAGGGTGATGCTGCACTGAAAACACCGGTTCGTTTTTGTATTTCACACCTTCGATTGTATTGTCAAAGAGGTTAATATGAGTTATTTCGGCAACCTCTTTAATCTCTTCAGGAACGTTATAGTTATGGTTTTGAGCGGTAATCTCAACCACAGGATGACGCCCGAGTAAATTTTTCACAGGATGGTTTCCACCATGATGTCCGAATTTTAGTTTGAAAGTCGGATATCCGTGAGAAATGCTCAAAAGCTGATGCCCAAGACAAATTCCGAACATAGGAATCTCAGCTTTTAAAAGCTTTTTGATTTTTTCATGAATTTCTTTTAAAATCAACGGATCACCCGGACCGTTACTTAAAAAAACGCCTCCGATTTCACCGTTTTCATACATTTTAATAATTTCCTCGGCACTTGTCGAAGCAGGAAGCACAATACATTCCATACCTGCTTCCGTAAGCTCGTTTAGAATATTTCTTTTTACTCCGAAATCCAAAACCGCAATTCTTTTATCCGTATTTTTTTCTTTATATCTGAAATTATTGCTGTCCCACGCCCCGTGAGGATGAATGTATTTTTCTTTTGTCGTCACTTCTTTTATATAATCTATTTCTTCTATTCTTGGAGAATTCTGAAGTATTTTTTTCAGTTCGTCTATATCGTGAATTTCCGTTGAGGCTATCATCATCATAGCCCCTTCTTTTCTTATGGTTTTTGTTAAAAATCTTGTGTCTATTTCACTGATTCCAAGAATATTATTCTCTTTTAAAAACTCACCTAAACTCTTTTCTCCTCTGAAATTTGAATAATTTTCCACATATTCTCTTACTATTACGCCTTTAAGCCACGCTCCTTTGCTTTCCATATCGTCTTTATTTACACCGACGTTTCCTATTTCAGGCATTGTAAACACAACAAACTGGCCGGCATAGCTCGGATCGGTGATAATTTCCTGATATCCGGTCATTGAAGTGTTGAATACTATTTCACCTACTGCAGTGCCTTCACTTCCGAAACTTTTAGCGACAAAGTGCATTCCGTTTTCAAGTAATACAGTTACTTTCATAGCAGACCTCTTTTTCTAAGTTCTTGTTCGTAAAGTCGTTGAAACACAAGCTCCCACTCTTCGCTTCCAGGTACAAGCGGTCTTTTATAATGTTCTATTTTTTCATAGACCGCATCTCTTGCTTCTTTTTCCCTGTTTAAAAATTCCATAAAAGATTTAAAAATAATATTTTTGATTTTACCGTCTCTTACGTCATAATCGATAAACTCTTTATCCCAAAGCTCTTTTACCAAATACGCCGACAAATCGTCAAATCTGTCTGTTTTATTTAAAGGAAAGCCTTCTTCTTTTGCTATTTCTTTTTTAAGAAGCTTAAATACTTCCCTTCTGTCAACGTCATAAAAAAGAAACTCGTTTTCCTCTTCCTGTTTTGCCAGGATTTCTCTTGCTTTGTCTTCGATTTCTCTTTCCCACAATGCATCATCCATAACAATTTCTTCAATTTCTTTAATCGCAGTATCTATACCTTTTGGAAAGGTAACATAACCGCTGTTTAGAAGATCGTAAGCTATTTTTCTGGCTATAAAAGGGACTTGGGCTTCTTTGATTAGCATATATGGCCTTTTTTATAAAATTATATCAAATAAAAGCAAATTAAAACGGTAAAAAAGGAGTCTAAAAGCAAAAATTAATATAAAAAAGAGGACCTTTTCAGTATTTTTAAATTTTTATGTTGTTCTATAAAATTCATTGCTTCATCAACTTTATCACCCTCCACTTCCAACACTACACTTCCTTCATTGCCGAATATACCGCCGGCGGCTATTATTTTAGCTTCAAGTCCGTATAAAATTTTAAAAGCTTCTATTTCGGTAAGTATTTCCCCATAAAAAAATCTTAGCATCGCAATCTTACTTCCCATTGATATATCGACGTTTTGAGTGGAAGGAACATAAAAAGGAATCAGTTTTTCATGACTGACAGGAATAATAACTTTTGAACCTCTGCATGCCGCTTTTATATAAAAATTCCCAAAAGTACCCCCGTTTTCGTCCGCAGCCGCAACCGCAGCATTTTTTTTGCCGTTTTCATACCATAAAGCATTTGCACCTTTTATAAAAACATCATCTTTTGTTATTTCAAAATTTTCAATATTTATAATTCTGCCGTTTTGAAGTACTACGGGTTTTGGTCTTGAAGAAGTAACGTTCAATCTGTCGTTTGTAAAACATCCGGCTACATACAACCCTTCAATATCAACACCGAGATGATATAAAATATACTGGTTTAAACTGCCGTATGCTATATAAACCCTTTTTGAAAAATCGACATATTCACTCACCGCTTTTGCGATAAGATGTTTTTGGGCGTTAACATTAAGGATTAGCTGAGCTCGCATTATTGTCCTTTTGAATTTTTAACAGAGCGTCACTCAGTTTTGCAGCTATCTGAGGATCCATTTTTGCAAAAATTTTGGCCAAAATCTTCGGCTGTAGTTTTTGGAGAATTTTTAAAGCGTCTTTTTCAGGCATATTCGAAAGAATTTCAGCCGCATTTTTCGCACGCATTTTTGCATAACTCTGAGCCACTTTGTCTAATTTAGCTTTTTTAATTTCTTCAAGTATTTTTTTATTTTCCTCCAAAAGTTTTTGAATCTGTTTTTTTTCCTCTTCTATTTTTTGAAGAGTGGCATTAATTTCCGCTTCTTTTTGCTTCAGTTTTAATTCTTTTTTTTTGATTAAAGCCATATAAGTATTTTTTAAAGCTTCCAAAGCCTCTTTCTGCTCGAGAATTTTTTCGGCTTCCGCTTCAAGCTCCGCCTTTTTCTGAGCGAATATATCGTAACAGTCCAATAATTTTTGATTGTCTACGGCAAAAAGAAAAAGAGGAATAAAAAGAAGCTTAGTAAATTTCCCCAAGAATGTCTCCTACCTCAACATAATCCTGCTGATTTAAATATTTAAAATGATCCGGTCCGAAAAACAGCAGTATCGAACTTCCGAATTCAAATCTTCCGAGTTCGTCGCCTTTTTGAAGTTTAACAGGCTCTTCATATTCAAATGTTGTAATTTCATCATAATCTTTTGAGAGTCTTTCATCAAAATTCATTACTATTTTACCGACTATCATCGCACCGACCGCCACAAAATAAAAATACCTCTCTTTACTGTCTTTACATCTCAAAACGATTCTTTTGTTTTTAGGAAATACAAGTTCTTTTTCAAGCTGTTTTGGTTTAACTGGTTTTAAATCCCCCGGAATATAAGTAGCCTTAACGATTTCCATATCTATCGGCACGTGAAATCTGTGATAATCTCTGGGAGAGAGATAAAGATTTACGAAATATCCTCCGTCAAGTTTTGTTTCATAGGGAATCAGTTCCGATAATTTATATTTTTTACCTTTTATCTGATATACATAATCATCTTCAATTTCACCGTCTGCAATTACCAGTGAATCACTTGGACTGACCAAAATATCTTCATCCTCATAAAATTCTATTACTTTTTTATGTCTTATAAACAGGTCATTTAGTGTCGGATACACACATGGGTCACTCGGTTCAAACTCAAGCATATCTATATTAAAAATTTTCACATACATTTTATTGATAAAACACTGAATAGGTTTAGGAAAAGGGGTTCTTGCTATTTTAACAACTATTTTTGAAAGCAAACGGGAGGGGTTCATTGTAGTTTTACTCCTTTTTTACCTTTTTGAATTTTTCCTATAACATAACCGTCTGAATTTTCCAAAACTTTATCGACGTTTTTTTCATCCACGGCCAAAATCAGACCTACACCCATGTTAAACGTTCTGAACATTTCCGCTTCATCGACGTATTTGCTCATAAATTCAAAAATAGGAAGTATTTTTATTTTGTCTTTATATACCACTGCTTCAAGATTCTCCGGCAATACTCTTGGAAGGTTTTCTACTATTCCTCCACCCGTAATGTGTGCAAGAGCATTGATATAAGGTTTTAATCTTTTAAAATCCTTAACGTATATTCTTGTAGGAGTAAGTAAAATGTCGATAAGTTTTTGCCCGTTAATTTCATCGTCGAATTTCATTTTAAGTTTTTCAAAGAAAAGTTTTCTCACAAGCGAATATCCGTTTGAATGAATACCGCTGCTTGGAAGGGCTATTAAAACATCACCTTCTTTTACTTTCGGATTGAGTTCGTCTTCTTCCGCAATTCCTACTGCAAACCCTGCAAGGTCAAAATCATCTTCACTGTACATTCCCGGCATTTCCGCCGTTTCTCCTCCGATTAAGGCACACTCAGCCTGTTTGCACCCCTCTGCAATTCCTTTTATTACATCCGCAGCCGCATCCACATCAAGTTTTCCGGTTGCATAATAATCAAGGAAAAACAGAGGTTCCCCGAAATTGCATATCAAATCGTTTACGCACATTGCTACAAGGTCTATCCCGACGGTGTCGTATTTTTTCGCATCTATGGCAAGTTTGAGTTTTGTTCCAACTCCGTCGGTCGCACTAAGCAGCACAGGGTTTTTATAACCTTTTGGTAATCTGAATGCACCCGCAAAACTTCCGATACCTCCGACAACATTTTCATTGAAAGTTTCTTTTACGACAGGTTTTATTCTCTCTACAAGAGAATTACCCGCATCAATATCTACTCCGGCATCCTTATAGCTTATTTTCATCGTTTTCATCCTTACATTCGCAGTAGCAGCTTCCAAAAATTTTATTCAAAATAACAGTACTCGGACAAAAGTCAAACGCGAAATGAATAAAAAGCATAATAGACATAAACGCCAAAAGCGCCAATCCCGCAACACTGTATCCTTTTGCAAGAAGGACCAATATCAAAAGCAAAAACATACTCATCATCAGTCTCTGAACCCTTTCGGCACACCATAGCTTCTTGGTTTTCATTGTTCTCCTTTTAGAAAATTATTTTATTTACTTCTTCCATTTTTTTGGAAGCTATTTCTTTTGCTTTTTTATTAGACTTATTAATTATATCCAAAATTTCATCATTTTTTAAACTGTTCTTTTTCTCTCTTATAGGAGTGATGATTTTTGAAATGTTTGCCGCACATCTTTTTTTACATTCAACACATCCTATACTTCCCGCCTTGCATGCTTCTTCTATCTCTTTTACTTCCTCTGCAGGTGAAAATGCTTTATGGTAATCAAATACAATACATACTTCGGGATGTCCCGGATCCGTTTTTTTAATTCTGGCAGGATCCGTTTTTGCAGCCCTGACTTTTTGCCATATCTCTTCATCCGTAGAATCAAGATAGATTGCATTGTTGAAACTTTTGCTCATCTTTCTACCGTCAAGCCCGGGAAGTCTTGCAACTTCGGTCAAAAGCTCTTTTGGTTCTTTAAAAATTTCCGTTTTGTATATGAAATGGAAATGTCTCACAATTTCCCTTGCAAGCTCAAGATGCGGCTTTTGGTCTTCTCCGATAGGCACAAGATCCGCATCGTAAATAACAATATCAGCGGTTTGTAAAACCGGATATGTTAAAAATCCAGCATTGTTTTTCTTTTTGTATTCCGGCTGCTGCATTGCGTCTTTGTATGTAGGATTTCTCTCAAGCCAGCTGACAGGCGTTATCATATTGAATATCAAATAAAGCTCCGCATGCTCTTTTACCGAACTTTGAACGAACAGTGTGGATTTTTCAGGATCAATTCCGCACGCAATCCACTCTTTTA
>Ga0256843_1003340_pt1 | contig 11204 bp, 8 predicted proteins | sample AlvinellametaG_FD_191572 | JGI IMG/M metagenome (GOLD analysis project Ga0256843, IMG submission 191572) | Pompeii worm associated microbial communities from hydrothermal vent at the East Pacific Rise, Pacific Ocean - Alvinella | ecosystem: Host-associated > Annelida > Integument > Unclassified ... | reverse complement strand
CCACGAGATCACGATCCTCGATTTCTGGGCCGAATGGTGCGCGCCCTGTAAAAGCTTCGCGCCGATCTTCGAAAAGGTCTCCCAGGAGTACCCCGACATTTTGTTCGGAAAGATCGATACCGAAAAGGAGCAGGAGCTCGCCGGTCACTTCCAGATCCGTTCGATCCCCACAACGATGATCCTCAAAGACGGCATCGTCGTCTTCTCCCAGGCCGGACTCCTCCCCGAAGAGGCTCTTCGAGACCTCCTCGAGCAGGTGATCGCACTCGACATGGACAAAGTCCGTGAAGAGATCGCCAAAGAAGAAGCAGCCCAAAAAGGCGAGTAAGGCTAAGCCTCCCCGTCACACCCTGATCCGGGATCACATTCAGCACGACGGTTCAGGTACGATTGAAGGTGTAGGGTGTTGTCCCCCGACAACACCGTTCACTGACATTCGTGACAGCGTGTCGTGAGGGCACAACACCCTACGCGAATATGTTGACAAAGCATAACGATCAAAGAGATTCCGGATCGAGTCCGGAATGACGACTGCATGATATTTTGTCTAAAGTACTTGACATTTATACTAAAGAACAGTAACATTGTAAAGTAATTTAGACAAAAAGAGGGGTAATGGTCACAATCTACCACCACGATCAAGGAACTGCCCCATGAACATACTCGACATTGGTGAAACGGTTCGGCGCCTTCGCAAAGAGCGGGGAATGACTCAACAGGATCTGGCCCAAAAAGCCCACATCTCACGTGCTACCCTCTCCAAACTCGAAAACGGCCACATCGCCCAGATCTCCATCGTCACCCTCAACGACATCCTCAACCACCTCGGCCACGAACTCGATATCCGGCCGAATAATCCGTTCGCTCAGGATTGAGCCTGTTGGAGGGGATTCCGGATCGGGTCCGGAATGACGAAACGGCAAAGTCCACCCCCGTTATCGTATCCCCAGCTTCCCCTTATAATACCGCACCACCCCCAGTCCGATCCCAACGAGAACGAAGATAAAGACGATCGAGCCGACGATGACGGCGGGGGGGACGGGCTGGGTGAAATCAGGCATCGGCGAGCACCTCGGCGCAGCGGGCACACACCTGATCTTCGCTCAGAGAAGTATACCGCCAGCAGCGGGGGCATTTGGCGTGGGCGGCGCGGTGGAGGGTAAAGTGTCTGCCATCCACTTCGAAGCTTCCCAGCTCTTCGCCGGCGCAGGCACGGGCGACCCCGCTGACGACGAACCAGTCTTCGAGGTCTTTGGAATCGTTGATGGTAAAGGCATCCACATCACCGGCGATCTCGAGCTCCAGGGTATTCTTGATGATCTTCTCTTTTTTGAGGCGGTCCACCTCCTCGTACATCGCTTCGCGGGCGGCAAGCATCAGCGTATCATCAAAGCTCTCAGCTACTTCGGGGACTTCGGTGTACTCCAGGTCGAAGACACTCTCCGTCTCCCCCTTGAAGACCGCCGGTGCGTACTCGAGGATCTCATCAGCAGTGTAGGTAAGCACCGGCGCGATGAGGGCGAGCATGCTGCGGGCGATCACCGCCATGGCCGACTGGGCGCTGCGGCGGACGGGGGCATCGATCTTTTCGGTGTAGAGACGGTCTTTGCAGATGTCCATGTAGATGCCACTGAGCTCATTGGTGAGGAAGTGGTTGAGCACCGCAAATCCCCGGAGGAAATCGTAGCGGTCGAAGTTGCTCTGCACCTCGGCGAACACCGTGCGGGCTTTGCCAAGGATCCAGCGGTCGAGTTCACCGTAGGCCTCAGGAGCCACGAGGCTGTCCAGATCGTTGACGTTGGCGAGCAAAAAGCGGAAGGTGTTGCGGATCTTGCGGTACTGTTCAGCTGTCTGCTTGAGGATACCGTCCGAGATCTTCAGATCCCCCTGATAGTCGCTCAGCGCTACCCACAGCCGCAGGATCTCCGATCCGTACTGCTGGGTCACCTTCTGGGGAGCGACGACGTTGCCCTTGGACTTGGACATCTTTTCCCCTTTCTCATCGACGGTAAAGCCGTGGGTGAGGATCGACTTGTAGGGGGGGTGGAAATTGACCGCGGTGCTCAGCAGCAGTGAGCTCTGGAACCATCCGCGGTGCTGATCGGAGCCCTCGAGATACATATCGGCCGGGAACTGCCCCGCGTCGTAGTTGCCACTCTTGAGCACCGCGTTCCAGGTCGAACCACTGTCAAACCACACATCGAGGATGTCCTCCACTTTGGTCAGATCCTCGGCGTTGTAGCCGCTGTTTTCGGGCAGCAGCTCGGCGATGGGGCGGTCGTACCACGCGTCACACCCCTCCTGCTCGAAGATATCGGCCACATGGCTGAGTACCGCCTCATCGAGGATCACCTTCTGGGTCTTTTTGTCCCGGAAGAACGCGATCGGCACCCCCCAGGTGCGCTGACGGGAGATACACCAGTCGGGCCGCTGATCGACCATGCTGCCGATGCGGTTGCGCCCCCAGTCGGGATAGAAGATCGTCGCGTCGATCCCCTCTTTGGCCAGCTCACGCAGGGTCTTCTCGGCTCCCTCGGGTGCCTGATCCATCGCGATAAACCACTGCCGAGTCGCCCGGTAAATGACCGGCTTTTTGGTGCGCCAGCAGAAGGGATAGGGGTGGGTAAAGCGGCTCACTTTGAGGAGCTTGTCCCCCAGCAGCTCCAGGATCGGTTCGTTGGCTTTGAACACATGCATCCCGACGAATTTCTCCGGCTCAGGGAGCAGCTGATGACCGATGAGGCTCTCATCGTACTTCCCGGTATCGTCGACGGGCATGAGCACCTCCAGCCCATACTTGAGCGCGGCGAAGTAGTCGTCCTCTCCGTGCCCCGGCGCGGTATGGACCGCCCCGCTACCGCCATCGAGCTCGACGTGGTCACCAAGGATGATGTGGGAGGTACGGCCGTTGAGCGGGTTGATCGCCAGTGTGTTCTCCAGCTCCGTCGCCGCGATCTTGCGTACGGCGTGGGCCGCGACGACCCCCTCTTTGGCCAGGGCATCGTGGCGGGCCTCGGCGACGATGTAGCCATCCTCGGTCAGTACATACATCGCTTCGGGGTTGAGGGCGATCCCGGTGTTGGCCGGCAGCGTCCAGGGGGTGGTTGTCCAGATCACCATGGCCGCTTTTTCGGGGAGGTCAAGGTCTTGCTTAGCCTTGTCGCTCATCTCAAACGCGACATAGATCGAGTAGTCCTCTTTGTCCTTGTACTCCACTTCCGCTTCGGCCAGCGCTGATTCAGCCGCCCAGGACCAGTAGATCGGTTTGCTCCGCTCCACCAGCAGACCCCGCTTGGCCACTTCGATAAGGGTACGGTAGATGTTGGCTTCGAACTTGAAGTCCATCGTGACATAGGGATTGTCCCAGTCACCGATGACACCGAGCGCCTTGAAACCGTCGCGCTGGATGTCGATGTATTTGGCTGCGTGGTTCCGGCACAACTGACGGAACTCCGAGACAGGCATCGCGTCTTTTTTGGGCTTGCCGATCTGCTCTTCGACCTTCTGTTCGATCGGCAGACCATGGCAGTCCCAGCCCGGGGTGTAGCGGACATCTCTTCCCTGAAAGTAGTGATACTTGACGATCACATCTTTGAGGATCTTATTGAGCGCGTGACCGATGTGGATGTCACCGTTGGCATACGGCGGGCCGTCGTGCAGGGTGAACATCTCGCGTCCGGCCCGTTTGGCCTTCATCTGCTCATATACACCCGTCTCGAACCAATGCGCGTAACGCTTGGGCTCGTTGGCGGGGAGGTTGCCCCGCATCGGGAAGTCGGTCTTGGGAAGAAGGAGTGTCTCTTTGTAATCCATCGGGTATATGCCTCACATTTGGTTTCGTAAAATTGGGCGATTATATCCAAAAGTGGTTTTGGGTTAGCCTATAGGCTATTTTATACCCGGGACGAATGGTTCCTCCGATCCATTCGGGTTTTTCACGGGCACGGTGTTGCACCCGGCTCCAAACCAGGTTCTCTCTTTCAAGTACGATCTGTTCTCGTGATGTGCGCCATCGTAGTCGTCAACCTCCCAGTGACACCACTTCTGATCATCTACCACACCATCTCCTTCGTTATCGCTCACTATCTCCAGTGTATTGTTCCCATCGTTGTAGCGGGCTTTTTCGATACGTACCGATCCGTTACGTGATCTTTCGGCCACTTCGGTCAGTCGATCGTGCACATCATAACGGTAGGTGATTCGTTCCCCCCCGGTCGTGACACCGGCTACATGCCCATCAGCATCGTAGGTATACCGAATGGTGTCTTCAAATACACCATCGTTGTCAGTATCTTGACGGGAGACGACCAAACGTCCTTTTGCATCATATTCGTTTTGTGAGATAACGATATCTTCCATGATGTTGTCATCGTCCATATCCGCTCGTAATTCGATCTCGTGACCATGGTCATCGTAGCGAATCATCCATTCGATATGTCCATCGGCGTCACTATCATCTTCTTCTTTGATCTTATGTCCTGCTGCGTCAAACCAATAGTACCCGATCTCCTCATGCTTGCCGTCGGTATCATGATCGGTCCGCTTGACCATGGTATGATTCCGATCGTTGTAATCGTAGGTGACGGTACTGTTGTTCTCATGTCCATAGGGTCGGTAGTAGAGACCCTCCCGCTTGATCATACGGTGTTTGTTGTCATAGTAGTATCGCAAAAGAGATTCCGTTTTGCCGTTTTTGTCCACATAACGTTCGCTAACAAGATCTCCCCGATCATTATATTTGTACTCGACCCCGCCGGAGCTGTATTCGGATCCGTAATCCCGAATGTCCCGGATCAGCCGCTCTTCTTTATCGTAATAAGTCACATCGACTATGATCGTACGTTCGTCGAAGTGGGTCGTTTTGACGATCCGCTTGACGCAGAGCTCTGACCAGCTGCAATCGGGTGGAGAGGATTGGGTACGTTGAATCGAACCACATCCCCCGATCACGATCGCCACCACCATCACCCAGCTATATCTGATATATTTTTTGAACATCGTGCATCCCTTTTCACGCTAAAAGCGATCCCGACATGAAAGCGCCATCTCAAACTTTTGGTACAATACCTCTATGGAAACATTATACCCCTTGACCCAAGGCATTGTCAATACCCTCAAAGAGCGCCATCAGACCATCACCTTCGCCGAAAGCTGTACCGGCGGGCAGATCGTTTCGGAGTTCACCGCGATCCCCGGCGTCTCAGCCGTCCTCGACGGCAGTGTGGTCAGCTACGCCAATCATATCAAAGAGCAGTGGCTCGGGGTCCGTACCGAGACACTGGAACGCTACGGTGCGGTAAGCACAGAGTGTGTCGACGAAATGCTCTCCGGCGTACTCGAAATGGCCGGGGCCGACTGCGCTATCGCCGTCTCCGGCATCGCCGGCCCTACCGGTGGCACACCGGACAAACCGGTCGGCACCGTCTACATCGGCGTACAGACACCGGAACGCAAAGCGATCTGGCACAATCTGTTCGAAGGAGACCGTGCGGCGGTGCAGCGTCAATCGGTCATATTTGCCATAGAGAAAATGGACGAATTTCTAAAAAATGAAAAAAATTAGTTTTTTGGCCGAAAAACTCTTGACAATTCAAAGTTTATCGGCTATAATTCTGCCCACTTAAAGCCAAGTTGCTTTTTGTTTGGCGACCCGTTAGCTCAGTTGGTAGAGCAACTCCCTTTTAAGGAGTGGGCCCTAGGTTCGAATCCTAGACGGGTCACCACGTTAACCGTGTGTTTGGGCTAGATGACCCTTTCATCTAGTGGCCAAGGATGCTGCGTTTTCATCGCAGTCACAGAGGTTCAAATCCTCTAAGGGTCGCCAAACTGCACAAAAACGAGGGTCGCTTAGCTCAGTTGGTAGAGCGCCACCCTTACAAGGTGGATGTCATAAGTTCGAGTCTTATAGCGACCACCATAGTTTGAAATGAAAATGTTAAGAGCGGCGGTAGTTCAGTTGGTTAGAATACCTGCCTGTCACGCAGGGGGTCGCGAGTTCGAGTCTCGTCCGCCGCGCCACCACCCATTTTCATTTCATTTTTCTCCTTTTGAAAAGCCTCATAGCCCGAGTCCCACAACCTCCTCCTTTTGAATGAACCAAAAATCATCTCGGGCTATGATACTGATTATCACAACTGCTTTCCGTCATGATCAATACTCCCGCTAAGCCAAATCAGCATCAGCCCTATGGTATACTTCCTCCAAAAAAGGAACTGCCATGATGGATGGACCCGAACCGATCGAAGGGGGAACACTCCTGACCATTGCCGCGGAGATCATCTCCAAAGAACCCGAAGGATTCGTGATCCGGATCACCAACGATGAAAAGGATGAGACCAAAACCGTCGAAAGTGTCCGGGACTACGCCGAATACCTCATCGAAAGCGTCAACGAGTCGGAACGGGACAACTTCGTCGCCACCTGGCTCCCCTCCCCCAATGCCCGCCGTTACGACATTGATCTGGTGGGAATGCAGCTGAGCATGATGCAGGACTGGATGAACGAAGAGCTGGGCAATGGCGACGGGCCGATGCCCCTTTAAGCTCTGCGCTTCATGATACTCAGGGCACCCAACAGATACACCCACCACAGCCATGCCAAAATCGCAACCCCGTCATTCGTGACGTTCCGACAGCCACATTCGATACCGGCATCGAGACGGATCGATCTCCGCGTCCCCGGTATCGTTTCAAAAGGCTGACTGTATCCGTCTTCATCGATCATTGATGAAGCCTCGATCTGATACTGCTGTTCCCGCAGGGATCCGGAGAGGACAAAATGCAGACGGTATGATTCACGATATGTCAGTGGGAATCGATAGTATCCGGCATCATCTGGCTGAGTTTTCGCTACAACATTGCCTTCCGAATCGATCAGTTCGATCGTCACACCTTTGACGGCTTTCTTTTCACTGCCATCCCATTTACCGTTCAGGTTGTCATCGTACCATACATATCCCTCTACGTACGATGCACTTTCTTTGCCTGCATCCACGGCAGTATCGTTGTCATCATCGTTATCGGCAAGGACCCCTCTCCCGCTGACATCGATGTTGGCGGTGTTGCCGGAGGTCACCGTACCGTTGAGAGTAAGGTTCTCATCCGGCTCGTCGATGTCGTCATCGAGGGTGGGCACCGTAACACTCACGCCCGTCTGACCGGCCGGGATGGTGACGGTGGTATTCACCGCCGTGTAGTCGTTGCCGGCCAATGCGGTGCCGTCTGCCGTGCTCACGTTCAGTGTTACATCATTTTCGATCGCATCCGAAAGCGTAATAAAAAACTGCAGAGGAGTTCCTTCTGTCTGATGGTCATCTGAGATCGATATGGTGGGCAACGACGAACGAAGGTACCAGTTGCCATTGGCCGCTTTGTGGAGAGTGTAGAGATAATTGCCTGCCACCAGAGGACTGTCATAGAGCGTAAATACACCGGAGGAGTCCCCATCCACCTCAACGACCAAAATACCATCCCCGGTAGTCTGTGCACCGGTGCCGCCAATATTGGTGATCCGCAGTTCGGTCGTGCCGGAGGTGTCACCAGTGATGTGAAGGATGTCGGATGTGCCCGGAGAACTACCATCCAGTACCGTATCGAGGTAGAGGTATCCTTGATCGGCACTGTAGTTGCCCTCGATACGCAGAGTAGCAGTAGCCGCTCCATCTTCGGTAAGGTCGATCGTTCCATTGTTGTACATGCGGGCATTGACAGTGGCATCATGATCCACGCGTAAGCGAGCCTGTTCCTGGATCGTCACACCGTATTCTACATTATCGGATGAGGAAGCGCCACTTTCGGTGCTGGCGTTGAGTTCCATGTCCAGCAGTCGGATATCGGCATCATCCGCAAAAACGATCTGCTCCCAGTTGCGCAAAAGGGATCCGTTGATATCCCCCTGCCAGCCGGAGAAGAACAACTGATCGACAAACCCATCCGCCACCGAACGGTCGTCACCACCGTTGAACTCCGTACCGCTCAGCTGCACCGGTGCTTCGACTACTACACGATCCGAACCATCCCCTCCATGGACAAGGATATCACGGATGTCCGCACTGTGGAAGGTGATCAGGTCATTTCCATGGTTCAGAGGGATTGCACTGGCATTATATTCAGAGGCATAAGCTATGTCACCATAGACACCGCACCGATCTGCATTTCGAGGAGAAGTATTTATATCACATGCATTGAAGTGCTCATTATCAAATATCTCTATTATGTCATTGCCATGTCCCCCGTAAACATAATACGATTCTCCTCCGTTTTTGAAGGTAATATTGTCATCACCTCGTCCCCCGGTAACCATACCTTCAATAGCAGTTGTATCCCAGTAAAGAGGTGCTGTGAAATTGACATGATCTAAAAGAATAGTATCATTACCATCATACGGAGAATAGTCAAAACCTGGGAAAATATCAGAGTATCCTGAAGCCACTGTAGAAACATTGCTATCTACTATACGGAGAATATCGTTACCATTTCCTCCAAGAATATATCCATTGCTGATAGAATTTTCAACTGTGATCGTATCACTTCCATTTTGATCAGTACATCCTCGCCATCCATTAGGATTAGTGTCAGCATATACATTATCAAATTTACTGTTTTTAATCTCAAAAGAATCATCACCGCCAAAACCCAATACCCAATGGAATTCACTATTGCGGACAATAAAAGTATCATTACCATCCGTCTGTGGATTTCCGATCGCAGCCTCGTCCAAGCCAAAGACTGCATTTCCCGTCACATTGATCAAAAAGACTTCATCACTGCCACCAAAAAATTTATGCCACATTGATGTATTATGAGGATTAGCCGTGCTCATCGCTCCGGTACAGACAGACACATCATCCCCCGGTGTTCCGGCCGGAACACAGGCACTGTTGGCCACGACGGTAAACAATGTAGCCATCCAGGCCACCACTCCCCATCGTACACCCGTTTTCATGATCGATCCTTTACATGGTCCTCCGACCTTCCGATCCCCTCCTGTCGCTTGTTATTCCATACAACATATTATACTCCAATTTTGTCATTATTTTTTCAGAGATAATCTGATCTGCACTTTTCGTCCGCTCCCCACGATCTCAAACGGCCGGGTGCGATCCTTCGGTATAAGCACTTCCAGCGTATTGGGATCGACAAAGCGTACCTTCACATCCTCCGGATACCGCATTGTTCCAAGAACGTCCTTCCCGTTAACCGGCGGAAAGTAGAGCCAGTAGCTTCTGCCCCCTTCCAGTGTAATGCTCTCCTGTTTTCCTGAGACGATCCGTAAAGGCTTTTCCGGCCGACGTGTCGTAAAATGCCAGCGAAGGGTGTGGCGTTTGCCTTTGTGGCGGTAGACGATCTCGGCGCGGTAGCGCTGCCCCCACTTCAGCCGCTGCAGTGGCATGAGTGCGAACTGGCGTCGGGTCAGCCGGTGGTGGGGATCGGTGCGTTTGTCGAGCAGGCGTGCCGGCAGCGGGGCCGATCCCCCCTCTTCGAACAGACGAAAACTGATCAGATCGACTTTGCGAAAGTAGCGATCGTTGAATGCGACACTCACCGGATAGCCGCTCACATCATACTCCGGTAACGGATCAGGCTCCTCCCGATAAAATGCCGGAGGAACATCCCGTTGGCCGTCTGCCGGATAGACAATGATCCTGGGATTGCGCTCTTTGAGCCCGGTGCGGGCCCGCTCGAACCGTCCCGCCTCGATGCGGTGCTGCGTATCGGCACATACCCCGTAGACATAGCGGGCGCGACCGGTATAGCCCGGCTCCCGGCACAGAGTATCAAGCGTGTGGTTGCCCAGCAGATAGACATACGCGTGGCGGACCCGGCCGTGCAAGGAGTGCGCACTGCCGATTCCCACCTCATCATACCCCGGATCGAGGAAGATGAACCGGTGGTAGATCGCCGAAAAAAGCCCCCGGATCGAGCGGCGTATATCAACACTGCCGGTCGAGAGGTTCTCGCTCACATAGCGCGAAGCGTACCCGACCCTGAGGGCACGATCGAGCGGTCGGCTTCCGCTAAATCCACCACGTCCGCTCCGCTCCCGGTGCGAAACAACCCCGTACCGGACCAGATAACGCGCATGGGCCTGTGCTGCTTTTTGGAGTGTACTGCTGGAACGAAGCGGGATCATCCCCACCTGATGACGGATCATGTTAAGTACCTGCAACGCCTCCTGACTTTCCCGCTGTTCTCTGCTGGAAATATTCGATGTCGTACTCAGAGGCAGATGCTGCGTCAACGATGACCACCAGCCGGCAGAGGCCGTCACTCCCGAGAGAAGAATGAGCAGAAGCATTTTGCGCATGAGCGTTTCCTTTTTATTCTCTCTCAGTATAACCAATACCCCATTATGTTCACCGAAGATTTACTATTTTTAAGTATAATCAATCCACAAAAAACACCACAGGAGCTATCTATGACTTTTGACGAAGCAGCACAGCAGTATCCCATTCTGGAAGAAAAACGTGACGTACTGGAAAAAGCCGGTCTGGTCAAGGATCCGGTCGATGTCCACAAGATCGCGGTCTATTTTATCCGAAAAGATACCGATGCCTTCAAAAAACTGATCGAACAGGGCTTTGACGTCAATGCCCGTGAATCCGGAGACTTTGGTTCCCCTCTTCTGCACAACACCATCCGCTACAACAACATGGAGGCGTTCAAGTTCCTGATCGACAAAGGCGCCGACATCAACGCGACCGATAACATCAACTACTCACCGCTCATCGAAGCGGTCGTCGATGGCCAGCTGGAATTTGGCAAGATCCTTGTCGAACTGGGTGCCGACAAGAGCATCACCAACACCATGGGTGCCACCGCCGCCGCTCTGGCCCAGAAGTTCGGCCGGTTCGAGTTCCTGCCGATCCTCGGCTGACCCTTGCGGGAGAGGGGTTTCCTCTCCTCCTCCCTGCCTGATCCCCTTTTATGGACGCATCTCTCCGCCTGATCCCCTATCTCTCCTACGAAAATCTTCGTAATCCTCTCTTGCTACAGCAGATGTACATGGATCTGACGACCGACTATTACTGGAGCGACGATTTTTCCCCGCAGTTCTATCTGGCGCAGGCGCAGGCGGGGATGATCGCGATCGCCGAACGGCATCAGGGAGAGGAGATCCTCCTGCCCGAGCTCCAGCGCAGCTATGCTCTGCTTGACTTTGCTGACCTGCACGTCAGCCGGCATGCCCGCCGTATCGTCCGGCGG
>Ga0256843_1003339_pt1 | contig 11204 bp, 13 predicted proteins | sample AlvinellametaG_FD_191572 | JGI IMG/M metagenome (GOLD analysis project Ga0256843, IMG submission 191572) | Pompeii worm associated microbial communities from hydrothermal vent at the East Pacific Rise, Pacific Ocean - Alvinella | ecosystem: Host-associated > Annelida > Integument > Unclassified ... | reverse complement strand
ACGCATAGGTAAAGATAGCTACAAAGAGTTAATAACTTTTGTAGAAGATAGAGCAGGACATGATAGACGCTATGCAATAGATGCTTCAAAACTAGAGAATGAGCTTGGCTGGAGAGCAGATGAAAACTTTGATACTGGTATTGTAAAGACTATAAATTGGTATCTTGAAAAATTTGGGATTTAATAAATTCCAAATATCATTTTAAAATATCAGAGGCTATAAATATATGTTAATCAAAGAGTATATAAACCACTTTATAAAGTTTAGTGAAGAGGAGTGGAGTGCTTTTTACTCTTTATTGCAAGAGGTAAATATTAAAAAGGGCGAACATATTTATAATGAGAGTGATATATTTAACTCTATTTACTTTATTAACAAAGGAGTAGTGCGTTCATATAAGCTAGAAGATGACGGAAAAGATTTTACTTGGTCATTTCATTGTTTAACAATGGATACCATAGAGCATAGAATGCTTATGGATGCAGTTGTGGTTGATTATGTTAGCTTTTCCAAAGAGGTTCCAGAAGTTTTAGCTTATGAAGCTTTAGCAGACTCTACACTTTTAAAAATTAGCAAAGAAGATTTAGAAAAGCTATACAAAAAGTATCCTATATGGGGTGAATTTGATAAGATATTAGCTCAAGAGGCTTATGCAACGCTAAGAGATAGAACACTAAGTTTACTTACAAAAGATGCAAAATCAAGACTACAAGAGCTTTTAAGTTACTACCCTTATGTCTTTAAAAAAGATGTAAAGATTGAGCATATAGCATCTTATTTGGGTATTACGAGACAAACACTTAATAGATTAAGATTAGAATTAGAAATTATCTAATCTCTATACTCTACATAAATTATGTAATAAATGTTCCACTAAAAATAGATAATTATGATATATTACAAAACCCAACTATATATTGGGCTTTAAATAGTAATTTTAAGGATATTAATATGAAAAGAGAGAAAGCTATATTAGCAGGTGGATGCTTTTGGGGTATGCAAGAGTTAATTAGAAAGCTGCCGGGTGTAATATCTACTAGAGTTGGATATACTGGTGGTGATGTAAAAAATGCAACTTATCGTAATCACGGAACTCATGCAGAAGCAGTTGAAGTTATATTTGATGCAGAAATTTTAACTTATGAAGAGCTTTTAAAGTTTTTCTTTAAAATTCACAATTCAACAACACCAAATAGACAAGGTAACGATGTTGGTTCATCTTATCGCTCTGAAATATTTTATACAAATTTAAAGCAAAAAGAGATAGCTAAAAGAGTTATTAAGATGATAGATAATGCTGGTGTGCTACCTGGAAAAATTGTAACTAAATTGAGTGAGGCTAGTGATTTTTGGGAAGCAGAACCAGAACATCAAGACTATCTACAACACTATCCAAATGGCTATACTTGCCATTTTATCAGAGAAGAGTGGAGTATTTAGGTTTTAATTAAAAAATAAGTCATATCAAACATAATATTTAAAAGGAATAAAAAATGAAAAAAGTATATCTATTAATAGCACTAAGTATGGTTATTTTTGCCAAAGAGCAAACTATTGTTCTTGGAGCAGGATGCTTTTGGGGTGTTGAGAAGAGTTTTGAAGAGTTAAAGGGTGTTAAAGATGTTGTAAGTGGTTATGCTGGTGGAGATTTTGAAAATCCAACTTATGGTAAAGTTTTAGCACATAGGCTATTTAAAAATAGAGAAAATCATGCAGAAACAGTCAAGGTAACTTATGATGACTCTATAATCTCAACTCGCAAAATTTTAGAACACTTTTGGGAACTACACGACCCAACCCAAAAAAACCGCCAAGGCAACGACTATGGTAATAATTATAGAAGTATTATTCTTTATACCAATAGTGAGCAAAAGCGTTTGGCTTATCAAACAAAAGAGGAGTTTCAAAAGCTTTTAAACAAAGCTGGATATGGCAAAATTACAACAGAGATTAAGCCACTAAAAAGATTTTATATGGCTGAAGAAAAGCATCAAGATTATCTAAGAAAACACCCTAGAGGCTACTGCCCAAACCATGCAACTGGTGTTAAGTTTAAAAAAGTAGCAAAAGAGCCAAAAAGTATAACACCACTTGGGGGTAAAGAGATTTTAGTAATTGATGCAAATGGTTGTCCATTTTGCCAAAAGTTTAAAAAAGATGTAGTTGATGGCTATAAAGGCAAACTTCCACTAAGGGTTAGCCATTTTGAGAATATAAAAGGCTTTAAATTAAATGGAGATGTTGCAGGAACACCAACAATCTTGTTTATTGAAGATGGTAAAGAGATTGGGAGATATACAGGATACTTAAATCCAAAAGAGTTTTATGAAGCACTTGGAGCATTTAAAGTTGGGCAAAATAGCGAAGCATTTAAAGTGGCATTTGATAAAAAAACAGATAGACGCTTTTGCAAAAAGTATAAGCTGTTTGCACATACTCCAGATGGGGTATTTATAGATAAGTTTAGTGGAGATATTTTGTTTGACACAAAAGATAGATTTAACTCAGGTAGCGGATGGCTTAGCTTCTATAAGGCTGTTGGTGATAGTGTAGTTTTTAGAGAGGATAACTCTTATGGAATGCACAGAGTTGAAGTAATTGCTAAAAAAAGTGGCGCACACTTAGGGCATGTATTTCCAAGAGCTGATGGCAAAAAGCGTTTTTGCATTAATGCAACAGTTTTAGAGTTTGTGCCAAGAGATAAGTTGGTTAATGGTAATTAAGTTTTAGTGGTAGGTTTTAGGTTTTAGTTAGGTTTTAGTTTATGGTAAATAAAGTAGGCTTTGGAGGTGGGTGCCACTAGTGTATGGATGCACTTTTTAACTCTCTTAAGGGAGGGGTAAAAGTGTGCTTCAAGGATGGATTAGCTCTGCAAAAAGTTCTAACTTTAGTGAAGCTGTTATTGTAAATTTTAATAAAAATATTATATCTGTGGATATTTTAATAGAGATTATTCTGCTAACCCACAACTCTAGCTCTAAACATTCTTTTAGAGCTAAGTATATTTCAGCTATATATATTTTTTCAAAAGAGCAAGAGCTTAAAAGTAAAGCTATTGTATAACAAAAACATAAGAGATATAAAAGATCTTTAAATATTTAAACCCAAATTACAATACTTCAAACATTTGCACTTTTTATTTAAAAACATTATAAAATTCACTAAAAATTACTAATGTAACATTTGTTACATCAAGGCTTTTTCTTTTTCGTTAAACTGCGATACATTTAAGAAAAAGGATAAAAAATGAAAATATTAAAAGTAACTTTAGCACTAAGTGTATCATATGTTTTTGCGGCAAGTGATATGGAGAAAATGGATATGCATAAAATGAAAAATATGGATATGCATAGTATGGATAAAATGAAGAAAATGGATATGCAAAATGGTGATGTGGCATTTAAAATGAATGAGAAACTTGAGCTTATTCGACCAAAAAATTATAGAACTTGGGTTTATATTGGAACACCTGTTACACCAAATGACTTAAATGGAGGACACGCAGCATTTCCAGAGATGCATAATGTCTATATAGATCCAAAATCTTACGAGGTTTATAAAAAAACAGGTAAATTTAGAGATGGAACAGTAATTGTAAAAGAGTTAGTATCTGTTGGAGCAAAGAGTGCAGTTAGTGGAAAAGGTTACTTTGAAGGTGAGTTTTTAGGATTGGAGGCCTCTGTAAAGAGTAAAAAATATTTTCCAAATGAGCCAGGAAATTGGGCAATATTTAGCTTTTCTAATATGAAAACTGGTATGTTAAAAAATAGTGCAAAGGCAATGCCAGTAGATAAGTGTGTAGCTTGTCATCAAGCAAGTGCAGCAGATGATTTTGTATTTACACAATACTATCCAGTATTAAGAGCAGCTAAAGGTTTTGGAGATAAAAATCCAGAAAATATGGCAAAGAGAACTCTTTTAAAGATGATGAAGAAGTAGTATAGTATGAAAAAGGTAGCAACTGTAGTTTTGCTACTATCAATTTTTGTGCAATTTATAGAGTTTAAGAGAGATACTCCAAAACCTACTAAAAGTGGTTTTGAGAGCTGTAAGAGTGTTCCTAAAGAGGTTGTTAAAATACTCAAGAACTCTTGTTATGATTGCCACTCTGATAATGTAGAGTTGAAGTGGTTTGATAAAATTGCTCCAATAACATGGTATGTTCAGAGCAATATAAAAAAAGCAAAGCAATCGCTGAACTTTTCAAGCTGGAAAAATATGGAAGATTGGCAAGAGAGGCTATTTTTACAAGGAGCAATTATTTATGATATTGAAAAAGCAAAAATGCCACCAAAAAGTTATCTATTTTTACATCCAGATGCAAAGGTAGATAAAAAAGATTTAGAGCTACTTAAAGGGTGGCTTAGTAGTTTAGACTTTACAAAAGGTAGAGTTTGTAAATAGTATTAAAATACAAGGAGAACTTATGGAGAGTATATACTCTAAGTTATTTGATAAGGGTTATAAAGATTCAATAATTTATACAAATAGCCTTCTTCAAGTAGTAAATAGAGGTGAGGTTATAAAACCAAATATGCTATTTTTTGTAGATTTTGCTTGTAGAGATATATATAGTTACTTATTTGCAATATCTGCTCCAAAGTATAGTATTAAAGCATTGTTGAAAATATCAATTGATAAATTTAATGATATTATAAATAGCGATTATGCTAATAGGTTTGATGTGCCTATTTTAGATAAACCAAAAGAGCTTGTTATAAGGCGAGAGTATGGATTAAGAAAAGTGCTTTTAGATGAGTTTGATGAAGATAGATATATCTTAAGAGAGAACTTTAAAGATTTTCCTCTATGCCCATATGGTGGAGAGTATAAGAGGCTAGGGTATGATTTAAAAAATAAAGAGTATGTAAGGCTTGAGAGAAAAATTTTAAAAAACTGCACAGTTAAAGTTGAAAGTGCTTAAAGGGTATGTAATGTTAAAGTTTGAAAATATTAGGTTTAATCCAGATTTAGTTGAGTTTCACTCAATAGCTAAGCAGATGGCAAAATCAGTTGGTTATACAGCAAATTTAACTATTGATAAAGAGTTAGCTCAGCTATTAAGGCTTAGAGTTGCTCAAAAGAATGAGTGTTCATATTGTATAATACTTCACGCTAAAGCTGCAAGAGATGCAGCTATTGCAGATGAGAAAGTAGATAATATCTCATCTTGGTATAATAGTGAGTTGTATAGCAAAAAAGAGAAGGTTGCATTGGATTATTGTGATGTTTTAAGTGATGGAAAGTCAAAAGAGTTTCAAAAGTATCATGATGCTTTAGAGGAGTTTTTTAACGAAAAAGAGATTGCAGAGATTGCGGCAATTGTTATAAATATGAATGTATGGACAAGACTAAAACTAGCACAAGGTGCAACACCAAGAGTAAAGGAGTAGTAATGAAATATAATGATTTAACTCAAGAAGAGAAAAGAGTAATTTTAAACAAAGGCACAGAGAGAGCATTTACGGGAAAATTTTGGAACCATAAAGAGAATGGAGTATATACTTGCAAACAGTGTAACCAGCCACTTTTTAGTTCTGAAGCCAAATTTGATAGTGGCACAGGTTGGCCAAGTTTTGATGATGCCCTGCCTGGAGCTGTAAAAGAGCTTCCAGATGCTGATGGCAGACGCGTAGAGATAGTTTGTAGTAACTGTGGCGGACATTTAGGGCATGTTTTTAGAGGTGAAGGCTTTACAAGTAAAAGCACAAGACACTGTGTAAATTCAATTTCGCTTGATTTTATACCAAAATAGTAAGAGTTTAATTAAACCCAAATTATAAGCTTTTTACCGAGGTTAAAACCTCGGTTCCTTTGAATTTTTAGAATTAAGATTTTTCAAAAAAGTATAGTGCATAATTCTGCTTGAAAAAATCCAAAAGTGGAATCTGAAATTCTAAGCTAGGAACTAATAATCCTCCTACATTCCTGGAATTCTAGGAATTTTGCCAAGTTTTGAGTTTCTGCAATACCAGCCCCAGCCTTTTTTAAGCCAGTGTCCTATAATTGGCATTGGTATCATTTTGCCACCTTTATTATTACGATAAACAAAGGCAGCACCATCGCCACTATCCATAACACAAAGAATATTTAAGTGATCTTCATAGCCTTTTCTTGCTTCACTTCCTTTTTCAATTTGTTCTATATTATAAGCTACATTTTTTGCCATAACTTCAGCTATGTGTCCCTGCTTTGCTCTCCAGTCTGGTCCCTCTATTGCTGCACTATCACCTATAGCAAAAACTCTACATCTACCCTCTTCAGACTCTTTAGATTCATCAAAATTATGTTTAACTTCACAATAATCATTAATTAAAATCAATCCTGCTTCATTTAGTGGTAAATCACTATTTTCAAATACACTATGTCCATTACCAGCTGGAATAAACATTGTAAAATCACTCTCTAGTTTAGAGCTATCTTCAAAAATTATGCCATCTTCTTGGAACTCTACAATCTTTTTACCAAAGTGTTTTTTGATATTTAATTTATTAAAATAGATATCCATCATCTTTAGAGCTTGTTCACCCATTCTAGCACCTGGTTTTTCCATTGGAGCAAAGAAAGTAAGCTCAAATTTATCTCTAATTCCTAATTTTTTAAGTTGATTATGCACATTAAATAGCACCTCAAATGCTGGTCCTCCACGCACATTGCTTGGATCTTTTGGGTTACCACCAAAGCCCATTGCAATCTTTCCACTACCTTTTTTGATTAACTCATCAATTCTCTCTTTTATTTTTATAGAATCTTCTGGATTACCACAAATTGATAAGAAGTGTTCACTACCTTTATGTTGCATTTTACCACTACCAATAGCAACAATTAAGTAGTCGTAATCAAAAGTTTTGTTTTTACAAATTACTTTATTTTCTTTACTTATAATTTGTTCTACCTCATCAATTTCAAGCTTAAAGCCATGAGCTTTTTGCAAATCTGCCAAAGGCACACACATATCTTCAAATTTAGCCTCTCCAGTTGGTATCCAAATTGATGTTGGATAGATATAAAAATAGTCCCTATTTGAAACCAAAGTTACATCAAATCCAGCTTTTTGTAGATGTGTAGCAGCATCTACACCTGCAAAACCCCCACCTAAAACTAATACTTTCTTACTCATATTATAATTCCTTCTTATACTTGATATTTTATTTAATTATACATAAAAAATCTTGATATAAACTTTAAAATTTGATAATTTTTATTGAATTTAATATCTGAGATAAAAAAATATGGGTCAATACTTATTTAGTGAGTTTAATTAAGTATATCCCATATTTAGAGTATAAAATTTTATAGCTTTTAAAATCTTTTAAGTTTTTAGATTTTAAGAGTATAACTTTATCCTTACTTGGCTTCTCTTTTAGAGATTTGCTATTTAGATATAGTAAAAAGCTAGGTTTTGTTATGTGGTAGAGTATTGGTTTTAAGCTATGCTCTTTTGCATACAAAGCAGCATCTTTTATAGGTTGTTGAGCTATATTGGCATAAGCTTTTATAACTACAAAATTTAGTAAAATTGTAAAAAGCAAAGCAACAATTACACTCTTTATTTTAAGTGAAAATTTTGAATATTTTATAGCAATTGTTAATATAAATGCAATTGCTATAGAGCTTAAATAAAACCTTCCAAACTCCAGTGGAATAGCTTTTATAATATCTTCTACATATCTATTTTTTAGCTCTATATAGTTTGTAAAAAATGGCAAAGCAAAAAGAGTTGCATATAAAGCTAAAATTGGCAAAATATCTAAAAGAGTAAATTGCTTAAATCTCTTGGCACTATATGCTCCCATTAAGATAAATAGTGGAGTGTAGCCATACACTACATAGTGAGGCAATTTTGTGCCAGATAGAGAAAAAAAGATAAATACAAAGGCAAACCAAATAATTAAAAATAGCCCCAAATTGGTGCTAAAAATCTCTTTTGCTTTAACCAAAGTTTTAATTAAAATTGAAGTAAATGGCAAAAATCCAAGCAAAATTACTGGAATAAAATAGAAAATAGAACCCCTATGGCTCTCCATTGCTGAGCTAAAACGCCCAATATTGTGCTTTAAAAAAAATCCATCTATAAATTTTTGCCCTTGATCTAAATACTCTAAGTAATACCAAGGCAAGGCAATTGCTAAAAAAATTAAAATTCCAATAGGATTAAAAATTATCTTAAAAAACTCTTTAAACTCTCTTTTTAGCCCCATATATATAGCAACTGTTATTAGAGGAATCATAATTGCAACTGGACCTTTTGTAAGTGTGCCAAGAGCAATTAGAGCGAAAGAAGCATATAGATATACCCTATTTTTACTCTCTAAAAATTGCCAAATAGCAAATAGAGAAGTTGCAATAAATAGATTTAACAAAGAGTCCGCAATTGCGGCTTTTGCAATAAGATTTACTTGCAAAGCACTTAACATAAAAAGTGTTGCAAAAAATGCTGCTTTTTCTCCTAACTCTTTTTTTGTAAAACTCCATATTGCAAAGCCCCATAAAAGCCCAGCAACTGCAGATGGAAAACGCAAGGCAAACTCATTTAAGCCAAAAGTTTTAACGCTAAAGGCTTGAAGCCAATAGATAAGAATTGGTTTATCAAAGCGTAATGCTCCATCTAAGTATGTTGTAATATAATTGCCACTTTGTATCATCTCTCTTGTTGCTTCGCTAAATGCTCCCTCATCTAAATCAAACAGTGGCACAAAACCAAGAGGTGCTATAAAGTTAATTAGAGCTATTAAAATTAGCAAAACTCTATAACTCATATTTTGCCTTTAAAGTAGTTGTAATATAGATAATATGATGTTAATGTGCCAAGCAAAGCTCCAATTAAAATATCACTTAAGAAGTGAACATCAAGCACTACACGACTTACTGCAATTAGTGTAGCAAATAAGTAAAATAGCCACTTAAACTTTGGAAAAAGTAGAGAAAATCCTATAAATGCACTAAAAGCTGTTGTGCTATGACCTGATGGAAAAGAGTTTACCAAATATCCAAAATCAAACCAGCTAAAGCCGTATAGGTGTTCATTCCCTAGTAGCATTGGTGGGCGATACCTCGCAAATATCATTTTTATTACAATAGATAAAATCCCAGAAATTGCAACACTCAAAAATATATATAATGCACTATTTGAAACTCTCTTATTAAACTTCAAAAATATTAAAAATATAACTGCACTTGGTATTAAATATATCTCTGATAAGCCAAAATTTGTAATAAAGCTAAATATATCTTTTAAATTATGGTTATTTGCAAAGTAGTTTGCAATTGATTTATCTAAAAAAAAGTATGATATTAGAGCCAATAGCATTGTAGCTAAAATTGAAACTTTAAAAATGCTACTCAATTTGACTCCTTTTTGATTGTTATTATAGATAGTTAAAATTAAATTTAGGATATAATTTTGCAAAAAAGGTTGCTTTTGAGAGTTAAAAATCTTTTAATACCTATGCTTCTTTTAACACTACTAATTGTAGTTATAAGTTATTTAAAACCATTTTTAATAATTGATGAAACACGTTATATAGGTGTTGCATGGGAGATGTTTAATAGTGGTAATTATCTTGTGCCAACATTAAATGGAGTTCCATACGACCATAAACCACCTCTACTCTTTTGGCTTATTAATTTAGATTGGCATCTTTTTGGCTTAAACACATATACTCTGCGTTTTATCCCTTTGCTTTTTGGAATTGGAATTGTTTTTTTAAACTATAAAATTTATAAACTTTTATGGAAAGATGACAAAAATGGGGCTAAAATAGTTGCTTGGGTAACTATCTCTATGCTTCTATTTAGTTTTTATACAACTCTATTTATGTTTGATATTATGCTTAGTTTTTGGGTGCTTTTGGCAATGTATGGGGGCTTAAAAATTATAAAAGATGGAAAGTTGTGGAGTTATTTTATCTTTGCCTTTGCTATTTGGTTTGGAATTTTGGCAAAAAGCCCTGTAATTTTAGCGCACCTGCTACCTCTATATCTTTTTGCAAATTTTTGGAGTGCTAAAGAGCCAGGTAAAAGCTTTTATATAGGAGCTTTAGTTGCTTTGCTTATTGGAGTGGCTTTGGCTTTAACTTGGATGATACCAGCTGCTAAAATGGGTGGAGAAGCATTTGCTAGAGGAATTTTTTGGGAGCAGTATGCTGGTAGAGCAGTAGATGCTTTTGCTCATAAACGCCCCTTTTGGTGGTATCTGCCTTGGGTGCCTCTAATTTTATTTCCTTGGCTTTTAAATAGTAATTTTTATATAGGTTTAAAAGAGATAACTAAGAGTAGATTTAAAGATGAGGGAGTTAGATTTCTTTTTGTTTGGATAGTTGGAACATTTATAATATTCTCTTTAATTAGTGGTAAGCAGTTGCACTATATTGTGCCAGAGTTTTCTGCTTTTGCACTACTAATTACAAGAGCAATATCTTTAAACAAAAAGAGCTTTTATCGCGCTAGAGTCTATGGAGCATTGCTAATTATAGTTGGCATTGGCCTTATTGTAGCTCCTTGGTTTATAAAGGGTTATATTAGAGTATTTTTAGATAGCAAAGCTTTTATAGTAAGTGGCATAGTATTGGGGCTGTATGGAGTTTTTTTATTTATAAAAAAATTTAAAAGTAAAGAGAGTTTTGTAAAAGTAGTTGCTATATCTTCTATATTAATAATAGTTTCTATACACTATATTGCACATATTTATCTACATAAACAAGATTTAACAAAATTCTCTCAAGCAATATCAAAATTAGAGCAAAAAGGTATTAAAGTAGCCCACTACGGGAAGTATCACAACCAATATCAATATTTTGGCAGACTAAAAAAACCTTTAGTTATACTCTGGAGTAAAAAAAGTATAGAAATGTTTATCAAAAACAACCCAAATGGAGCAATTATAACCTATAAAAAAAGAGATATTAAATATAATAAAGATGCAGTAATTGCAACTACAAAGTTTAGAACCCAAAATGCTCTACTTGTTAAAGCTAAAATGTGGAAAGAGTTGAATAAGTAGGGTAAGGTGAGGAAGTGGTTTTTAGGATTTATGGTTTAGTGAAGAGATATATAAGATAACTTTGATAAACTAATTCACCAATTATAAGTTTAATGTTACTCCCCCAATCTCACAACACTAAAACCTACCACTAGCACTAATCACTATATTATTTATCTTTTCTTTGAATAAATTTACCACACCCTTTTTGAGGTGTTCCTC
>Ga0256843_1003338_pt1 | contig 11207 bp, 9 predicted proteins | sample AlvinellametaG_FD_191572 | JGI IMG/M metagenome (GOLD analysis project Ga0256843, IMG submission 191572) | Pompeii worm associated microbial communities from hydrothermal vent at the East Pacific Rise, Pacific Ocean - Alvinella | ecosystem: Host-associated > Annelida > Integument > Unclassified ... | reverse complement strand
TTTGAACTAGGAACTACTCTCATTCTTTTTACTTTATAATCGATTATGATCATTGGTAAATATATTATTTTCTTATAAATTGCAAACATAGGAGAACTAGACACGGGACCTATGCTGAAAGTCAGGATTTGAAAGTTTAATGATTATATGTTTTATCAGTGCATTACGATGGGCGTGGTGTGAGTGGTAGTTGTATTAATCTTGCATCGGAATCAATTTGTCATAAAATAAAAATATAATCAATTTTAATTAATCAGTCGTTTAAAGGCATACCACATTCGTAGCAATATTTAGCATCATCGAGGTGTCCGGTGGCGTGACAGTGCGGACAAACTTGGGTGTTGTGATGCACTTTTTCTTTTTTCTGACGGCTGTATTCCGCCGAAACAATTCCGGTAGGAACGGCCAAAATACCGTAACCTAAAATCATGATAATTGAAGCGATGAACTGTCCCAAAGGCGTTACCGGAGCAATATCGCCGTATCCGACGGTAGTCAGCGTTACAATAGCCCAATACATACTTTTCGGGATATTGTCAAAACCGCTGCCGTGATTGTATTCCACCAAATACATAACCGTTCCTAAAATGATGGTTAAGATTAAAACGGCGGTTAAAAACACCAATATTTTTGCTTTGCTGGCTTTTAGCGATTTGATCAGATTTTGCGATTCGCCTACAAACGGCGATAATTTTAAAATCCGGAAAACCCGAAGTAAACGCAAGGCGCGTAAAGCGATAAGGATATTGGCACCGGCAAAGAACAGCGATACATATTTGGGAATGGTTGACAGAAAATCGATGATTCCGTAGAAACTAAAAATATAAGCCGATGGTTTTTTGATTGTCCAAACGCGCAGAATATATTCAATGGTAAAAAGAATGGTAACAATCCATTCGGCCATGTTAAAATAATAGCCGTATTGCCGATGAAGCGAATCGACGGTTTCGAGCATCACAACGATGATACTCAACAGAATAAGTAGCAGTAATACCACGTCAAACCACTTTCCTGCCGGCGTGTCCGCTTCGTATATAATTTCGTATAACTTTTGACGTAAACTTTTCTTTTTGACAGTCATAACCCGAAAAATTATGCTGTAAAGATACAAAACTATTCAAGATTTGTTTTTAATTCATCGTGAAGTATTTTATTTAATAAACTACCGGACACCTCGGTAATATTTCAGCTACAGCTGAAATCACTCGGTGGCCTACGTTCTGAAAATAAAGGTGGCTGAGTGTCCCGACGTAAGGTCGGGATGTATCGAAGCCACCGCCTGTGCTTATTCAAAGAGATCACTACACTCACTACGTTCGTTCGTGATGATAACAAGAATGATACTATACACTGTCACCACGAGCCCGCAGGGTAGCCCGTCCCGAACTTGCTTCGGGATGGTGGTCTCTAACAATTCAACACCGTCATATAATAAACATTAAATTATACGACGGTGTTTATTCGGAGAGATTGCCACACTTTCGCTTTAGCGAAAGCTCGCAATGACTAACAGAAATGAGATTCAACTTTTCCCTTTCTACTTTTCCCTTCTCACTCACAATATTTCCGTATCTTTGCCTTATCAACGACTGTTTCTCAATAATGATTCGTCTCAAAAAAAACGATTATCAATTACCTAATTTGGAACTGCTTGCCAAGCAAGTGGTAGAAGGCACTTTGGTGGGTCTTCACAAAAGTCCGTTTCACGGATATTCGGCCGAATTTTTAGAGCATAAAATTTATACCCCCGGCGAAAGCACCAAATTTATCGATTGGAAACTCTTTGGAAAAACCGATAAACTCTATACCAAAAAATTTGAAGACGAAACCAATTTGAGAGCGCATTTTATCATTGACAATTCGTCGTCGATGCACTATCCGGAACGTAAAAAATTTGATATTGACAATCTCAATAAAATTCAATTTTCGGTTTTGGCAACAGCCGCTCTGATGGAGATTTTGAAAAAACAACGCGATGCGATTGGCATGAGCATTTATGCCGATACTTATGAATTTTATGCCAAAGAAAAAAACAACCCGAAGCACCACCGCTTGTTGTTGCACCGGTTAGAGCAGATTTTAAACGAAAAAACCAAGCAAAAAACCACTCGCACCTATCAATATTTGCACGAAATAGCCGAAAATATCCACCGTCGTAGTCTCATCGTTCTTTTTACTGATATGTGGGAAGTTAGGCAAAACAAAGACGAGCTTTTTGAAGCTTTGCGACATTTGAAATACAACAAGCATCAGGTGTTGCTTTTTCATGTAATTGACTACAAAACCGAATACCGTTTTGACTTCAAAAATCAACCGACTAAATTTGTAGATACGGAGCACGGAACCGAAATTGATATCTATCCCGAACAAATTAAAGATGCTTATAATGAAGAAGTTATGGCTTATTTTAAAAAGCTAAAAGAAACCGCTTACCAATATAAAATCGACTACATTCCGGTAGATATTGCCCAAGGTTTTAAACCCGTTTTGATTCCCTTTTTGCTGGCCAAATGATTTTTAACTAATCTTTAGCACCAAAAAGCATGAAAATGTTGTATTTTTGTGCTGAAAAATAAATCATTATGGCAGAGGAAAAAAAATCGTTAAATTTTATTGAACAAATCATCGAAGAAGACTTAAAAAACGGATTACCCAAAGAAAAATTACGCTTCCGGTTTCCGCCCGAACCCAATGGATATTTGCATATCGGACATGCGGCATCTATCTGTTTGAATTTCGGTTTGGGACAAAAATACAATGCACCGGTAAACTTGCGTTTTGACGATACTAATCCTGCTGCCGAAGAACAAGAATATGTCGATGCCATAAAAAAAGACATTGCTTGGCTGGGTTTTAAATGGGACAAAGAGCTCTATGCGTCTAATTATTTTCAACAGTTATACGATTGGGCGGTTCAAATGATTAAAGACGGCAAAGCTTATGTCGATGAGCAACCGCAAGAAGTTATCAACGAACAAAAGGGAACGCCTACCGAACCCGGTGTTGAAAGTCCGTATCGCAACCGTCCGGCCGAAGAAAGTTTGGATTTGTTAGAACGGATGAATGCCGGCGAATTTGAAGAAGGCGCTATGGTTTTACGAGCCAAAATAGATATGGCATCGCCCAATATGCACATGCGCGATCCGATAATGTATCGTATTTTGCACCGTTCGCATCATCGCACCGGTGATCAGTGGAAAATATATCCCATGTATGACTGGACACACGGACAGTCGGATTATTTGGAGCAAGTTTCTCATTCGCTTTGCACCTTGGAGTTCAAACCCCACCGTCCGCTTTACGAATGGTTTATCGAGCAAGTTTACAGCGGTGGTTTAAAACCCAAACAGCGTGAGTTTGCCCGCCGTAATTTGAGCTACACCGTTATGAGTAAGCGCAAGCTTTTGCAGCTGGTGGAAGAAGGCTACGTAAACGGCTGGGACGATCCGCGTATGCCTACTATTTCCGGATTGAGAAGACGCGGTTATACCCCTGAAGCCATTGTTAATTTCAGCGAATTATCCGGCATTTCAAAACGTGAAAATGTCACTGACGTGGCTTTGTTGGAATATGCCGTTCGCGATCATCTGAACAAAGTGGCACCACGGCGCATGGCAGTGCTCGATCCGGTAAAATTGATCATTGATAATTATCCGGAAGGAAAAGTGGAATATCTGCAAGCCGAAAACAATCCCGAAGATGAAAACGCCGGTTATCGTGAAATTCCGTTTGCCAAAGAACTATATATTGAGCGGGCTGATTTCAAAGAATCTGCCAACCGTAAATTTTTCCGTTTGACATTGGGCAAGGAAGTTCGCTTGAAAAATGCATATATTATCAAAGGCGAAAGTGTTGTAAAAGACGACGACGGAAATATCGTTGAAATTCATGCTACTTATGATCCTTTGAGCAAAAGCGGTAGCGGAACGCCCGAAAGTAAAAGAAAAGTAAAAGGAACACTGCATTGGGTAACCGCCGAACACAGTGTGCCTGCCGAAATCAGAATATATGACAGATTGTTCCTTGACGAAGCACCTGACGGACATAAAGACAGGGATTTCAGAGAGTTTATCAACCCCGACAGCTTACAAATTGACAGAAAAGCCCGTTTGGAACCAAATTTGAAGGATGCAAAACCCGGTGATCGTTTTCAATTTACCCGTTTGGGATATTTTGTCGTAGATCCCGATAGTAAACCCGGCCAATTGGTGTTTAACAGAACCGTAACTTTACGGGATACCTGGAAGAAAAAATAAAACTTTTCCATTCAGACAAGTATTTCCGTAAAGCTTGGGATATCAACGGACGGTTTTTCATTATAAAATGTTCATGACAATGAAGAAATTCCTATACATATTATTTATATGGACAGCTTTTACGGCCCATTTGTCTGCACAAATCAATTTTAAAACACGTGTTTCAAAATACGAATTGTCAACAGACGAAAGGCTGCGCGTTAGTTTTGAGATAACTTCTAACGGCGAAAATATAAGTTCGCCCAAATTTACGCCACCTGATTTTCAAGGTTTTCATAAGATAATGGGACCGAGTCAGTCGCAAGAGTATTCGTATATCAACGGACGCACGTCGTTTAAGTTGTCATACATTTATTATTTACAACCCGTCAAACCCGGAACCTACAAAATCGGGAGTGCACAAGTGGAAATAGACGGAGAAGTTTATAAGACGCAACCGGTCACCATTACGGTAACCAAAGGACAAAAACCTGTCAATCCGGTACCGGTAACGGGCAACCCGAATACCGACAACAAGACGGATAACGTTACCGTAAAAGACAAAATACAAGGTGCATTTTTGACGGTGGATATTACCAAAACCCACCCGTATGTCAACGAAGCGGTAGGTTTGACTTACAAGCTGTATATTCCGCAAAACTACGGTGTGGTTAATTACAACGAAACCGGACAACCGCAATTTAACGGTTTTTGGGCGCAAGACGTCAACAAAAATATTTCAGGGCCGTTTCACGGACAGGTAAACGGAAAGGCTTATACCTATTATGTGTTGCGAAAAAAATTATTATTTCCGCAGCATTCAGGCAAATTAACCATTAAACCGCTGACTTTACAAATAGATTTGCAAGTGCCGGTTTACCGCAACTTTTTCGGTATGCGCGTGCCCGATTACGAAATTCAACGTGTAAAACTCACGTCCGGAAAAAAAGTTTTAAACGTAAAAGAACTGCCTAAAGACAATCAACCGCTCGATTTTTCGGGAGCTGTCGGACAGTTTGATTTTGCGGTTCAAATAGACAAAAATCAAGTCAAAGCCGGCGAACCGGTAAATGTCAAAGTGCAAGTAAAAGGCACCGGAAATTTGAAGTTGTTTGATTTGCCACAGCTCAAAGCGCCTGACGGATTGGAAGTTTATGATCCGAAACACAACGAGTTGGTGCGAACGACTTTTAAAGGCAATACCGGAACCGTCAGTGATGAGTATATCATTGTGCCCAACCAAGGCGGAAAATTCATTATTCCCGGCATGCGATTCATTTATTTTGATCCGCAAAGCAAGACTTATGTTACCAAAACAAGCGACGATATCGTATTGTTTGTGGCGGGAGACAGTTATGCGCGTAACAATGTTTCTAACAACACGGCGAGTCCGCAAAAATATCAGGGAACGGACTTTAGATTTATCAAGGAAAAAGCACATTTTGTTTCGCCTGTTTTTAAAGATTTTTACAAAAGCAAATTATTTAATTGGTTGATAATTATACCGATAGCTTTAGCTTTCGGACTTATAGGTTATCGCAAATATCTGGATTCGCGCACTTTTGATGCGACTTTGGAAAAACAGAAAAAGAACAAATCTTTGGCGCAAAAATTCTTAAAAGAAGCTAAAAAATCTTTAGGCGATAAAGAAAGTTTTTATGCGCATTTGGAAAAAGCCATTCACAACTTTTTAAAGGCTAAACTGAAAATTGATACGCATGAAATGACGCGTGAGAATATCCGTAAAAAATTGACGGAAAAAGGTATCAAACAAGAGACGATAGATGCGTTAATAGACGTTTTAAACCGCTGTGACATGGCGCGTTATGCACCGGCAAGTCAGAACAAAATGGAAGAAGACTTGAAAGATGCCGAACGGGTGATGAACAGTTTTTAAAAAATTAAAGAAATTTAAAATGAAAAAAATATTTTTCTTATACATATTATTATCCGGTTTTTGGGCTGTTGCTCAAACAGCGCTTTTTAACCAAGCCAACGAAGCTTATAAAAAAGGCGATTATCAAACGGCGATCAGTTTGTATGAAAAAGCCTTGCAAAACGGAAAGGCTTCGGGCGAAGTTTATTACAATTTGGGGAATGCTTATTACAAGCTGAATCAAATTGCACCGTCTATTTATTACTACGAAAAAGCTTTGCAATACTTACCCGGTGACGAAGACGTTATCTATAATTTGGGATTGGCCAATCAAATGAAATTGGATAAGATAGAAAAAGTGCCCGAAAATCTTTTTGTGCGCATCAAAAAGAAGATAAATCGCCTGTTTGCTTTTAACACGTGGGCTTGGTTAACGGTGGCTTTCGGATTTTTAGGATTGCTGGCTTTCGGTATATTTTTATTTTCCGCTAATCCCAACTACAAGCGCATCAGTTTTGTGATTATGTTTATCAGCTTGTTTTTGTGGATTTTCTCTTGGTTTAATGCCGAATACGGCAGACATTTGGCTCAACAAAAATATGCCATTATTTTTGTGCCGGAAACCGATTTGCTAACCGAACCGAATCTGACAGCCGATAAAGTAATCAGCCTGCACGAAGGCACCAAAGTGCAAGTTTTAAAAACCGAAGGAGATTGGGATTTGGTGAAACTGCCCGACGGCAAAAAAGCTTGGCTTCCCAAAGCCGACGTCAAACTTTTAAATTAATATCCTGCTACGTCGTCGTCCGGGTTGCGTTCGTCGCCACTGCCTTCCAAATGTCCGTCTTTGCGTAAAATAGCCTTGACGTAACCTAATTTTTTTACTTGTTTTACCGCTTGCCCCGATGCTTCTATGCTGTCTAACACCGGCGTAGCAAAAGCTTTTTTCTCATACATTAATTCATCGGGTAAAAATTGATGGTGAAAACGTTTGGCTTGCACGGCGTCATACATGTTCATATCGTATTCAATGACATTTAAAATAACCTGAAAAACGGAAGTGATAATGGTGGAACCACCGGGTGTGCCTAAAACCATAAACACTTCTCCGTCTTTTTCGACTATGGTAGGTGTCATGGAGCTCAACATTCTTTTATGTGGTGCAATGGCGTTGGCTTCGGCTCCGATCAATCCGAATTGATTCGGCACGCCGGGTTTGGCGCTGAAATCGTCCATTTCGTTGTTGAGAAAGAAACCATAGCCGTCAACGATAACTTTTGAACCGTAGTTGGAGTTTAATGTCGTAGTGCACGAAGTGGCCATGCCGTCCTTGTCGATGATAGAAATGTGGGTAGTTTCAAAACTTTCTTTGTGTAGCGTAAAATTTCCGTGCATAATTTCGGCAGAAGGTGTAGCTTTGTCCATAGAAAAATCAGCCATTCGGTTTTTCAAATAATCATCACTTAACAGACTGTCCATAGGAACCGGATAATAATCGGCATCTCCGAGAAATTTAGCCCTGTCGGCATAGACGCGTTTTTCGGCTTCTACTATCAAATGAGTCGATTTATAAGTGTGAAATCCCCAATCTTTGAGCGGATAATTTTGACTGATTTTGAGCAATTGTCCCAAAGCGACACCACCGCTTGAAGGTGGTGGCATGGAAATCACTGTGTAATTTTTATACGGAACAACGATAGGTTCTCTGAATTTGGCTTGATAGTTTTTCAAATCTTCCGCATTGATGATTCCGCCGCTTGCGGTAACTTTTTGCACCAAAGCTTCCGCTACTTCACCTTCGTAAAAGCCTTTAGGGCCTTGATCGGCAATCAGTTGTAAAGTCCGGGCCAATTCAGGTTGTCGCAAGATATCGCCCTTTAACCAACGTTCTTTTATAAACGTTTGATTATCAGGATTGTATTTTTTAAAATTGTCTTTATATTTATTCAATCTGTGGGCTTCGGCTTCAGAAACGGGAAAACCTTTTTCAGCCAATTCTATAGCAGGTGTGATTAAATCTTTCCAATTTTTGATGGCGCCGTATTTTTTCCATGCGGCATATAATCCGGCCACGGTTCCTGGCACACCTACGGCCAATCCGCCTTCGGTGCTTAAACCTTTGATGACATTACCGTTTTCGTCCAAATACAAATCTTTATGCGCTTTTTCCGGTGCCATTTCGCGATAGTCAAGGGCTTCGGCGTTGCCTTCCGCTGTTCTGATAATCATAAAACCGCCGCCACCGATATTTCCCGCCCGCGGATATACGACTGCCAAAGCAAAATTGGTAGCTACCATGGCATCTACGGCATTTCCGCCTTGTTTCATTATATCCACCCCTATTTGCGATGCCAACGGATGAGCCGAAACCACCATGGCTGTATCGGTTGTTAAATGTTTTTGGGCTTTCGGAACTTGTTGATTAAATTTGCACGAAACAAATAAACTAACAGTCAGTAAAAAAAGGAATAATCTTTGCATAATTTTTGATTTGAAAAGTAAAGGTAAGATTTTTTGAGGAATTGAGAAATTCATACAAAATCAGTTTAGGATAAATGCATCATAATTTATTCAAACAGAATTTTTCTTATTTTACTGTTTGTCGATATACCAGCTTGTCATATCGAGTGTCCCGATACCAAAACTTTTGGTATCGGGACGTATCGAGATATCAGACAAGCGTTTGATAAAGTTGCAACAATGTCTAATTTCTCGATACATTTTAGCTTCGTAAACTCTGCTAAAACACTCGAAATGACATTGTTATTGAAAACTTACTAAAACATATGATGGGTTTGACCTGCAAATCAATTGAATTGAAACCGGAATTGAAAAGTTAAAAACTTTTGGTTTTTCCGGTTTAATCACAAAACAAAAACACATGAAAAACAAAACATTCATCTTAATCATCACCGTTCTGATTTCATGGTCCGTAACGGCACAACAAAAAAACGCTTTTGAAGTTTACGGAATCCATATTGATACGTTGAAGCAAATGGTGCAAAAACATCCCAAATATTTTAAATATTTACAAAAAAAGTGGTTGGAAACACCCCAAAAACTCGATGATGACGAAATGATTTTGTTGTATTACGGAAGCGCATTTATGCAAGGCTATCAGTCTAAACAAGAAGATAAAGACATTGAAAAAATAGCTCAAGCCATGGCGGAATTCGATTTTGGAACCGCTCTAAAAGAAGGTGAAAAATTGAGAAAAGTCTATCCGCTCAACGCCCGTCTATACATGCTTTTGGGCTACGCTTACAAACAAACAGGCGACAAGGCTAAATCCAAATTTTACTACCGGAATCATGCCAAAATTTTAAGAGTTCCGTTGTTTAGCGGAGACGGTAAAAGCTTTAAAAAAGCTTTTGTGGTGCGAACAATCAGTGATGAATTTTTGATTTTAAACTATAAAAATTTGGAATTGGTGCAACAAGAAGTCCGTTATCATCATAAAATTCCTTTTGACGTGATGCTGATCCAACCCCAATCGGCAGACAACCAACGCGCTAAAATTTTGCCCAAAGAAAAATTGTATTTCAATATTTATTTACCGTTTTTTACCGGACAAGGAAAAACCTATAAAATGCTACAAGAAGAAGCCAAAGAAAAAATGCAACGAGCTCAAGTTCCTGTTTTCAAAACAAAAAAAGGCGATTAATCGCCTTTTTTTTATAATAAGATTACAGCTTAATTAATTCAAATGCGGATTGAGTGGAGCATTTTTCCAAATGATATTTTCGGGATTGATTTCCACGATTTTTTCTTTCCAAATATTTTTAGGATTCAATCCGAACAAATCCAAATTATTTTCAGCTACAAACCAAGCTTTTTCTCTTATTTCGTTGGCTAATTGTCCTTTACCCCAACCGCTGTATCCCAAGAAAAACTTGATATTGCGATCATCGATAATACCTTCTTTTAATAACTCTTTGATTTTTTCAAAATCACCGCCTATATATAAATCTCTATCCACATCAAAAGGAATGGAACCGGGCAATAAATGTGAAACATTATGCAGATAAAACATATTGCCGGGTTCTACCGGCCCGCCGTTCCACAATTGCAGGTTTACAGGAACATCATCAAACACGTCATTGAGCCTTAATATCAAAGGCTTGTTGACGATGAACCCCATACTTCCGTTTTCATTGTGTTCGGTTAGTAAAATAACCGACTGATTGAATATGTGATCCAATAGTAATTCCGGTGTAGAAACCAATAATTTGCCTGCGGTTAATTTCATTGTGTTTGTTTTATGTGATATGGTTTGTTTGTTTTATATCTAAAATAATGTTCAAAAATAATACCATTTTTCAATAGCTGAAAATATGACACAAAAAAAAGCCGTTTTCTAAAAAACGGCTTTCTAATAATTTAAAAAGTGTTTCTTAGTTAACCGATTTAGCTAAGTCAGATCCGGCTTTAAATTTAACAACTTTTTTAGCAGGAATTTTAATAGTAGCTCCTGTTGCAGGATTTCTACCTTCACGTGCTTTGCGGGTTTGAACTGAGAAAGTTCCAAATCCGATTAAGGAAACTTTTCCTCCTTTTTTAAGAGTGCCTTCAACGTTGCTCAAGAAAGACTCTAATGCTTTTTTTGCAGCTGCTTTTGAGATACCGGCATCTTGAGCCATAGCATCAACTAATTGTGATTTGTTCATAATCGTGAAATTTTAATATTTACTGTTTAACATTGCAAATATAATATTTTTTTTTAATTATAATCATTGATTTGAAAAAAACCTAATAAAATCAAGTGAACTCACCTGTTTTTAACTTTATTTAAATCAGATCTTTTTGCCAATATAATCCGTTATAAATTTATTTTTCAGATTTTTATTTTTGTTTTATATGTTTTATAAACTTAATTTTCAGTGAGATATATGATATTTTTATATTTTTCAAGTTTAGTTTACTTTTAGTAAACCTGTCAGCGCTTAATTTTTTTATATGCTAAAGAAATTTGAATTTTGGCAAGAAAAATGTTAAATATACGAAATCTATCCAATTAATTATTCTTAAAAAATATCTATAAGAGTCTTTATTTTGCTTCTTTTTTTCTGTTCAGAACCTACTTATGTATTTTTTTT
>Ga0256843_1003335_pt1 | contig 11213 bp, 9 predicted proteins | sample AlvinellametaG_FD_191572 | JGI IMG/M metagenome (GOLD analysis project Ga0256843, IMG submission 191572) | Pompeii worm associated microbial communities from hydrothermal vent at the East Pacific Rise, Pacific Ocean - Alvinella | ecosystem: Host-associated > Annelida > Integument > Unclassified ... | reverse complement strand
GTTAGCTAAAACTGTAGGGGTGTCTCGTGCTACACTTTATAAATATATTGAGTATCTTCATCGTGCAGAACTTTTACGACATATAACCTATGAAGCAAAAAGATTTAAAAATATACAGAAACCTGATAAACTCTATCTATCTAACACTAATTTATGTTATGCTTTATGTATAGATTGCGATTTAGGAAGTAAACGAGAAATATTTTTTGCTAATCAGTTGAGTTTTGCTCATAGTATCTATTATGTTGACAGAGGAGATTTTTTGGTTGATGAGAAATATACGGTAGAGGTTGGAGGTAAAAATAAATCATTTAAACAGATAGCCAATATCCCTAACTCTTTTTTAGCTTGTGATGATATTGAGATTGGATTTAAAGCCAAAGTTCCTCTTTGGTTATTTGGTTTTTTATATTAAACTATATATAAAAAAATATCTTATAATATTATAACGAACTGAAAAATATAAAAAGTGGCTCCGGATGCTGGATTCGAACCAGCGACCAAGTGATTAACAGTCACCTACTCTACCGCTGAGCTAATCCGGAACAAAAACAAGGAGTCTTCAAAAGAAGTTTAAATTATATGGCTCCGGATGCTGGATTCGAACCAGCGACCAAGTGATTAACAGTCACCTACTCTACCGCTGAGCTAATCCGGAATAGTTAATAATTAAATTGGAGTGCGATTATAGACAAAAAACTCTCAAATGTCAAGAGTTTTTTATGCTTTTTAATCATTTATTACAAAAAAATCATAGCCACTACTGTTTGTAATTTTAGTTGGGCATTATCTATTAGCTCTTTTATTATTGTTTTGCTTTTTTCATCAAAAAGTACGCTTATATCATCTTGGGTTAGTGGTCTTTTTTTGATGGTATCTATAATCTCCTCTTTACTATATGAAGATGGTTTACTCATGACTTTTTTTCGTGAGGCTATATATATAGGTAACTCTGGACTAAACTGTAGAGATATATCTCTAAGCTCTTCATAGCTAAGTGGCTCCACCTGATAAGCTGGTGGTCTATCTATAGTTCCTATATCTATACGAGTTGGATTTAACTCTATCAAAAGATTATCCAAAGATGCTATCTCATCGGCTTTATTATTGATGTTTTTGACAAACAAAATCTCTATAATTAGAGGGTTGAGATATCTTTTTCTAAAATTTAACATCCCCTCTTTGATATTTTCAATCGATATATCACTATATGCTCTATCAAGTCTCTTTAGACATCTATTAGTAGCACAATCTAATGATAGCTTAACACTATCAAAAAGCATTAATGCCTCTTGTACTTTTGGTTCGTAAATAGTGCTACCATTTGATAAGATTAGAGTTTTTATATCGCCTTTTATTCTATTTATCTCTACCATTAAATCATATAGATATGGATATAGTGTAGGCTCTCCATTTGCTGTAATAGTGATGACATCTATATCTTTATGAGTCTCTAATGCCTTTTTGACTTCATCTATAATCTCATCTACAGATATGATATCTATATATCTATCTACAGTTTTAGCTGGTTCAAGCTCACAATATAGACAGTCAAAGTTACACTGCTTTTTACTTGGGGATAAATCGATGCCCAATGATTTACCAAATCTTCTTGAGTTTATGGGACCAAATATTATATTCATATCTATTACCTTTTATAATTTTTTGAAATTATATCAATTTATTGCTATTTAACACACATATCTAAAATTAATAAATTAATATTATTATATAAGAGTAATTCATAATTTAATTTGATATAATTAATTTTCAATAAATTTAAAAGGATAAGAATGGAAAAAGTTTTTAAACTATCAGTTATTGCAGTTTCAGCAATGTTATTAATGAGTGGATGTGCTGATGATACTCCAAAAACAAAAGAGGTGACAAAACATGCAGAGCATCACACTAAACATTGGGGGTATAGTGGAGATACAGGACCAAAACATTGGGGTGAATTGGATGAAAAATTCAAAATGTGTTCAGAGGGTAAACAGCAGTGTCCTATTGATGTAGTACCGACAAAAGATGTTGATTTACCACCACTTGATTTAAAATATGCACAAGGTTCAAAAGATATCGTTGATAATGGTCACGCTGTTCAAGTAAATGTTAAAAGTGGTAGTACATTTATTATAGATGGTGTACCTTATGAGCTTAAGCAGTTTCACTTTCATACACCAAGTGAAAACCATATCAAAGGTAAATCTTTCCCAATGGAAGCACACTTTGTTCATGCAACAAAAGATGGTAAACTAGCTGTAATCGCTGTAATGTTTACAGAGGGAGCTGCAAATCCTACTTTAGGGAAAATTGTTAAGTCTTTTCCATTAGAGCATAACAAAGCAAAACCTTTAGAGTTTGACAAAGATTATCTAAATGTAGTTATGCCTACAAACAAAGATTACTACAAATTTATGGGTTCACTAACAACTCCTCCATGTAGTGAGCAGGTAAAATGGTTTGTAATCAAAACTCCTCAAACTGCATCAAAAGCACAAATAGAGGCTATGAGCAAACAGATAGCTAAAAAGAACAATAGACCAATCCAACCTACAAATGGTAGAGTAATCGAGGAGTAGTCATATATGGAGTAGGGTAATCCTACTCTATAAAATCAACTTCTCAACCTTTGTGTAATCTCTATATAATCACTATCATCACTTTTAATAAATCCATGACGAACTAGAAAATCTATAATGACTAGATTACAATTAGTTTTAAATTCATGAGAGTTTTTAACAATATCTGCTACCTCTTCAATAGGCATTAGATAAAACTCTTCAACCTCACCATCAGTACAATGTGGAGTGAAATCACTATCGAGTTCTATATCATAACAGTATATAATATCCTCTTTGCCACCTAAACTATACTCATATTTATAAGATACTAATCCTACGCTTTTGATTTGAGAGATTAACTCCTCTTTCATTCCTGCCTCTTCGTAGCACTCTTTTTTTAGGTTTTCATAATGAGGAATATCCCAAGGCAGTCCACCAGCTACAAGATGGTCTAGTTTCCCTGCGTGATAAGATTTGTCATATGCTCTTCTAGCTATCCACATCTTCATACCCTCACTACTCATAACATAAGCATTAAGATGTTGTCCAAAAGATAGAGAACCCAAAAGAGTAGATATACTCCTATCAATAAAAGCTAGAGGTTCATGACCTCCTTTTTCTATAAGAGGATAGTTCTCATCCATAAAACGGTTGGTGATTTTATCCTCAAAAGCTTTTTGGGCAAATACTCTTAGAGCATCTGTTCTCTCTTTGAATGTTTTTAGAGTATCAATCAAAGTGATACTCTCTCTATCCAATATAAATATTTTACTATTGAGAATATAATCTAAATAGTCATCGCGAACTTGTCCTACTCTTTTATTATCTAATAAAAATGGAGTTTTATTCTCCTCTTTGTAGTTGTTGTTCTCTTTTATTCTATCCAAAAATGACACTTGTCCCCTTTTTTATAAATTTAGTTTGATAATGAAATTTTTATTTTTGTGAAGCTAATAGCATATTATAGAGTTGAGCAGGGTGTAGATGATGCTCTTTGGCGATATGTTTAAAGCTTTTGTTTGTTGAAGTTGTAATACCATATTTTTTTAAATGTAATAAAAATTTCTCTAAATCTATATCATATTCTTTTGCTAATCTATCAAGAGATTTATGAGCAATGCCTACAGGAATATCTGAGGGAAGAGGATATCTCGTTTGAGGTGTTTTGATAGTCAAAAATATCTCTTTGGGACTAATATCATTAATATCAGCGATATCTTTTAGCGTCTGTAGAGTTGATTTAAAGTGGATACCTTTATCTCTTAACTTTTGGGTGGCTTGGTTTATATCTATATTGCTTAGATGACAAAAATCCTCAAATGAACTATACTCAGCATAGCTAAAAGGAGGATTACCATCATCTAGTGAGTTGATTGCTTTTATACCGTTACCAATATTGACTAATATGCTAAGAGGTATCGTCATGGTGATAGTACCTATAGTAAAAATAGATACCCATAATAGTGCTATATTAAACTCTTTGGTAAAAATCTTTAACTTTTTTTTGACCTTTAGATAGTTTTTGATTGCTTTCCAGTTGAAATATATATGCCAAACCATCATTACCAAAAAAAATATACCTAAGTTGATATGTAGATTATCCCACTGCTGTTTATCTAGCCCTAAAAAGCTCCATGCACTCCAACCTGTAACTCCTCTATCTGGAATAAAGTACAATACCCCACTAGATAAAAAAAGAATAATAAATGAAAGTCCTGCCGAGAGAGAGACAAATCTTTGATATTTCATAACTACAATACCCCTTTGTTTAAAAAAGAGTATTATAGTTTAACTATATTAATGCTATATGAATTAAAAAAAGAGCCTTTTATCTCTTTGATACTCTTTTACACTCATTTACAAAATGTATAGCATTCTCTACAGAAACATCTGGCAATATTCCATGACCTAGATTAAATATATGTCGTCCATCTTTCATAATTTGAGCCAATGATTCTACACACTCAGTAGTTGCCTCTTTGTTATATAGTCTGCATGGTTCCATATTTCCTTGAAGCACATACTTATCACCCAACTTCTCTTTGGCTAACTCCATAGGTGTTCCCCAATCCACACCAAATACATCAAAATTACCATAAACTTGGTCTAAAAATGCAGGAATACCTTTTGGAAACATGATTATTGGGATGTGTGGATATTTTGATTTTAGATAGTCAGCAATCTCTACCATATACTTCCAACTAAACTCATCATATTTACTAGGTTCAATAGCACTAGCCCAGCTATCAAAAATCTGAACTACATCAACACCAGCTTTGATTTGGTTTTCCATATAGTATTTGACTACCTCTGTTACCTTTGCCAATATATTATGTAAAAGCTCTGGATTTGAGTACATCATCTTTTTACATACATTGTATGTTTTGGTTCCTTGACCCTCTATCATATATGTAGCCAAAGTCCAAGGAGCCCCTGTAAATCCAATCAATGCTTTCTCATCACCTCTATTATCTAGCTCTTCTCGTAGGATTTTAATAGTATCATAAACATAAGTTAGCTTATCAGCAGCCTCTTTGCCACCTATTAGTCTATCTAAATCCTTTTGGGAGGCTATTGGGTCATGAAATTTTGGACCAAATCCTTTGATAAACTCCAAATCCATACCCATCTCATCAGGGATAACCAATATATCACTAAACAGTATAGCAGCATCCACTCCAACTATATCGAGAGGCTGGATTGTAACTTCAGCTGCTTTTTGTGGGTCATGACATAGATTTAAAAAGTTTCCAGCCTTTTCTCTTACTGCCATATATTCAGGTAGATATCTACCTGCTTGACGCATCATCCATACAGGAGTGTATGGAGTTGGTTTACCTAAACAGGCATCTACAAAAATTTTACTCATTAGTGTCCAACCTTACTTAAAAAATATAATCCTACTGCTAACGCCGTAATAGACCCAGCAAAATAGAGCATCTCTAGTGGTGTAGAGAAATTTGTATGTAATACTCTTTGAAAAAAGTTCACCACTAATACCATAACAATAACTTTAGCAATTTTATCTTTTAGTTGGTCTAGTGATGAGATAGCCAAAATCTGACCATGTCCTTGTGCCTCATCAATATGAGAGATAAATAGCTCATATAATCCAAAAGCAAAGATAAACATAACAACAGCGATAAGATATAAATCTACAGCTCCAATAATAGAAGCAACTATATTCTCATGAAAATTTTCAGGATGTGGATGAGCAAAAAGCCCATGATAGGCATATCCTGCCACAGAGGCGATATCATATGAAGCCACTGCAAACAAAATTATAGCCCCAACTAAACCAAAAACAACTGCTAATATAACTATAAATCTACTATTCCATATACCACTTTCAAAAATTCTTTCTATGGCACTTTGGTTTTCTTTTGATTTAAAAACTTTAGTATTATCTTGCTCTTCATGATGTGATGACATAGTTTACTCCTCCAATTCTATCCATTTTTGTGCAATTCTTACAGCATTTGTAGCTGCTCCTACTCTAATTTGGTCTGCTACACCCCAAAGGTGTAAGATATTTGGGGCATAAATATCTTTTCTAATTCTACCTACATATGTATAGTCTGTATCAGTTGCGATTATTGGCATTGGATATTTATTGTGTTCCAAATCATCGATTACTTTGACATTTTCAAAATTTTCAAGTACCTCTCTAGCTTTTTCTACATTTACATCTACACCATCTTGGAATGTAATAGTAATTGCTTCACTATGACTTCTTAGAACAGGAACTCTAACACAAGTAGCACTTACAGCAAAATCAGAGTGCATAATTTTATTGGTCTCATTGACCATTTTCATCTCCTCTTTTGTGTAACCATTTGGCTGAGGTACATCAATTTGAGGAATAACATTTAGAGCTATTTGATGAGCAAAAGCCTTAATCTCACTATCATCTAGTTTAAAAGCAAAAAAGTCTTTCATCTGCATAACAAGCTCTTCCATCCCAGCTTTCCCAGCTCCAGAGACTGCTTGGTATGTACTTACATCTACTCTTTTGATACCATACAAATCATCAAGTGGTTTTAGAAGTTGCACCATCTGAATAGTAGAACAGTTTGGATTTGCGATTATTCCTGTATCTTCCCATAGTTCGATATCTTCTGGATTGACCTCAGGAACTACTAATGGCACTCTATCTATCATTCTAAAATGACTAGTATTGTCAATAACAACAGCACCACTCTCTACGGCATATTTTGCATATTTGGCAGATATAGAACCACCAGCACTAAAAAATGCTATATCTATATCTCTACCCTCAAATACATCAGTTGTAAGCTCTTCTATTTTATACTCTTTATCCATAAACTCTATAGTTTTACCAACAGAGTTTATACTAGCTAATGGTAAAATATCTCCTACAGGGAAATTTTGCTCCTCTAAAACTCTAAAAATCTCTTCACCAACAGCACCACTTGCACCAACTACTGCAATATTATATTTTTTCAAAGTTGTCCTTTTTTTGTTAAAATAATTGATGCTATTTTAACTAAATAGGAGTGAGTATTGGCTTTTTTAGCTATCTAATCCATCACCATTGACAATATCTGGCTCTTCTGTTTCCTCTTTAGGACATTTTGCCATGCTGACGACTATATCTTTTTTCTCAACATTAACTACTTTGACACCTGATGTGTTTCTTCCTGCTTTACGGATAGTTTGCATATCTACTCTAATCATCTTGCCTATACTTGTTAGACACATCATATCTTTGTCATCTTCTACTCTTACAACACCTACTACATCACCTGTTTTTGGAGTTAGTTTCATACTGATAACCCCTTTTCCTGCACGGCTCTGTTCTCTATACTCTGAGGCTGTTGTTCTCTTACCTATACCTTTTTCACTTAGCATTAATAGTTCGTTCTCTTCATCATTGATAGTAGTGGCACCACATACAAAGTCATCATCTATCTTAAACTTAATACCTGCTACACCTCTAGCCACTCTACCTATCTCTCTAGCATCTTCGACTTTAAATCTAATACATTGACCTTTTTTGGTTGTAATAAATAGCCATTTGGTATCAGGCATCACTATCTGAGCTGTTACTATACTATCATCTTCATCTAGGTTAATCGCTCTAACACCATTTGTTCTGATATTTGAGTACTCTTTTAGATTTGTTCTTTTGACTATCCCTTTTTTGGTAAAGAATACTAAACCTTTGTCTTCATTGAAGTCAGTTGTTGGGATAATAGACATGATTTTCTCATCAGCTTTTAGGTTGATAAGATTTACTACAGCTTTTCCTTTGGCTGTTCTGCTACCCTCTGGAATACGATACACTTTTAGCCAATATAGCTGTCCGAGGTCTGTTACGAACATCAAAGTATCATGAGTATTTGAGATAAAAAACTGCTCGATAAAATCATCATCATAAGTGGTGACTGCTATTTTACCTTTTCCACCTCTTTTCTGTTTTTCGTACTGTTTTACAGGTACTCTTTTGATATATCCTCTATGAGTAATTGTTACAACCATAGGCTCATTTGGAATTAGGTCTTCTATATCGATATCGTCATAATCATCAACTATTTCGGTTTTTCTTTCGCTTTTATAGTTGTTGAGTATCTCTTTTATCTCATCAGCTATAATTCCATTGAGTATCTCTTCGCTTTTTAGAATAGACTCTAGGTACTCTATGAGTTTATATAGTTCATTTAACTCATTTTCTATCTTCTCTCTCTCTAGTCCTGTTAGTCGTCTTAGCTTCATCTCCAATATAGCATTGGCTTGAATTTCAGATAGAGAGAACTTTTGCATAAGTGCTGTTCTAGCACTCTCACTATCTTCGCTCTCTTTGATGATACGGATAACTTCATCTATATTATCAACAGCAATCTTTAGCCCTTCTAATATATGAGCTCTAGCTCTTGCTTTTTCTAGGTCAAATATAGTTCTACGGATGATTACAGTTTTTCTATGTCGTAAAAATAGCTCTAAAAGTTCACGCAATTTAAAGATTTTTGGCTCTTTGTTTGTAATAGCCAACATAATAATCCCAAAAGTAACCTGCATCTGTGTACTTTTGAATAGATTGTTGAGGATAATGTCGCTCATAGCATCTCGTTTGAGTTCGATAACTATACGCATACCCTCTCTATCAGACTCATCTCTAATCTCTGATATACCATCTATCTGTTTATCTCTAACAAGTTGAGCGATATTTTCTATAAGTCTGGATTTGTTAACTTGATATGGTAACTCATCAACTACTATTATCTCTTTTTTGCCTTTTTCTTCTATATGAGTTTTGGCTCTAACTTTTATTCGTCCTCTACCTGTTGTATAAGCGTCTGTTATACCTTTTCTACCAAATATTATCCCACCTGTAGGAAAATCAGGACCTTTTACAATAGAGAGAAGTTCACTATCTTCACAATCTGGATTGTCTAATATATGAAGTAGAGCCTCCATAAGCTCATCTAATCTATGAGGAGGAATATTTGTAGCCATACCAACAGCAATACCACTAGAACCATTTAGAAGCAGGTTTGGAACACGAGATGGAAATACATCAGGCTCACTCATAGAGTCATCATAGTTTGGTATATAATCAACTGTATCTTTGTCAATATCTCGGAGTAACTCTTCTGCCATTTTGGTCATACGAGCCTCTGTATATCTCATAGCAGCAGCATTATCACCATCAACTGAACCAAAGTTCCCTTGACCATCAATTAGTGGTACTCTCAGAGAGAAATCTTGAGCCATACGAACTAGTGCATCATATACAGAGTTGTCACCATGTGGGTGGTACTTACCTATAACATCCCCTACAATTCTAGCTGATTTTTTATAAGGACTTCTATGAGATAGATTTAGCTCATTCATAGCAAAAAGTATTCTTCTATGTACAGGTTTGAGACCATCTCTAGCATCAGGCAATGCTCTACCGATAATAACACTCATAGAATAATCGAGGTAACTACCTCTCATACTATCTTCTATCTGTATCTCTTGTATATCTTGATTCTCTTCAAACAAGTCTCTCATAAAATTCCTTTGTTTATATAATATTAATATTTATAAAAATTAGAAGATATTATATCTAAACGGTCTTAAAATTATTATTTTTTATTAACCTGAGTTTTAACAATAGTTAATTTCAAATAAAATAGGAACCGATGGCTTCAGCCTCGTCTTATTTGGGATTGGCATTACTATAAATTTTAATTAACTTTATTTAAGATAATTCTAGTTTAGAAATATTTTCTAAAATTTTTTCATGTAAACTTTCTGGTTTAATCACCCTTAAATTGGGTAGCCACATCTGTACAAGAGGAATAATCTCCATATCATCATTTATAGAAAACTTTATAATTAAATCACCATTTTCTAGCTCTTTAATAATCTTTTGTGACTTTAAAAACTTTTTAACCTTAAAATATCTTGCTACCTTTGATAAGACTTTAATCTTTACATCAAAAAATTCTTTACTAAAGCTTGTAAAAAGAGATTGAAATCTATTTTCTAAAAAATCTTTAACATGAATATCTTCATGAAAATTTGATTTATTTTTACAATAACTTACATATGTAATAAAATTAAGTCTCAATAATCTAAACCCATCATTAATAGTATAGTCTTTTGTAGTCAAAACGGCTAAATACCAATTACCACCATAATAGATAATTTTATATGGTTGAACCTCTTTAAACTTATATATTTTATCTGAACTATATTCTATATAAATATATCTTCTATATTTTATATAATACTCTAACCTCTCTTTTAATTCTAAATGTCTTAAGTTTTCAAAAGGATTTTCTAAAAATAGATATATCCCTTTTTGTTGGGATTGAATGCTATCTAATAGGTATTTATATTTTTTAAATCCTTTTCCAAATATATTTTGGTCAATAAGAGAAATAGCATGAAAAAATTTTCTTATCTCTTCATGATTATTTTTAAAAAAATTATCAAGATGCTCTTTTTTTACAAGCTGATAACATTTTCCTCTCTTTATAAGATTTTCTCCTAGATACTCTCTTACATACTTCATATCCTTTTGTAATGCCCTAAGTCCCACTTCAAAATCCAAAGTATCAAATTTTGGATTCTCTTTTATTTGTGCTATAAGCTTATCTTTATCCATACAAATCTCTTTACCTTCACTCAATATCTCTAAAATTCTTAAAACTCTATCGACTTGTGTTATTTTTTTCATAATTTTTTCTCAAACTTTTATCTTTTATCATCTACATTATAAAGAAGAGTTCCATTTTCATCTAACTCTTTAATTAACTCTCCATCCTCACTATAAAAATAATCAACTCTACCTCTATCACTAATTTTGCTTTTTAATTTATATGTATCCTCATCATATATATATTTTGTAAAGACATAAGGATCTTTATATTCTAATATATCTCCTCTTTCATTGTATAAATGATATTCTATAACTTCATCATCTCTTTTTAATTCGTAAAATACAATTTTATTTTTATTATTATATTTCCAGTGTTTAACTTCCTCATAACTATTTTCTTCTCCATTTAGTTGAATTTTTGTATATATAGTATTATTATTAGTATCATATGCATAAGTAGTAGTTGTATTTTCATGAGGAGATATAAGTTCTTCTTTAATTAACCTATTTTGTTTATCATATTTATAAAGTAAAAT
>Ga0256843_1003334_pt1 | contig 11214 bp, 16 predicted proteins | sample AlvinellametaG_FD_191572 | JGI IMG/M metagenome (GOLD analysis project Ga0256843, IMG submission 191572) | Pompeii worm associated microbial communities from hydrothermal vent at the East Pacific Rise, Pacific Ocean - Alvinella | ecosystem: Host-associated > Annelida > Integument > Unclassified ... | reverse complement strand
GGCCCCAGAACGTCAGAAACGGCTGCAGGATGTAGACGGAAACAAGTATGAGCGATCGTTCATGCAGCTCCTCTTTGAAGCGCCATTTGGCGAACGCCCCCACGGCAACGAAAAGATAGATACCCAGAATCGACAGCAGCAGTGAAACCATGGGGCAAAGTATAGTATAATCAAGCCAAATTTTCCGATCCCAAGGAGCGACACATGGATATCGAAGCGATCCGAAAAGAGCTGCGCGCCTACGAAGACCGGCGCGACGAGTTCTACCGGTTTCTGGACGAACACATTCCCCACGACGCCGGCACCGGCCTGTACGATTTCAAAACGCGGCCGATGCTCGACGCCGAAAAAGTCTACGAGCTTTTCCACAAGCTCGACTACCAGGCCCGGAAGATCCGCGGCATCGTCATCAACGAGATCGTGAACAAAGAGGACGCTTGACCCTTCTTTTTCTGCTCATCGCCGCCGCCGCGGGGGTGGTGGTGCTGGTCTACGAAAAGCGGCTGCGCGAAGAGAACCTCGCCAAACTGCAAAACTACGTCACCCGCGTCGTGCACGACGACAAACTCCTCGAACGCGAAAAGCTCACGCGCATCCTCGATCTTTTTACCGAAAACCGCTACCGGATCGAAGATATGAAAGAGGGGGTGCTTGTCATCAGCCGCCGGGAGTTTTCCGTGGGGGCCTCTTTGATGTGGCTCTCGGCCGGCGGTGTGGGGCTCATCGTCTATCTGATCTACTACTTTCTCAAAAAACCCGAAACCCTGCGGGTCTATCTCGATACAGGACACATCTATGCCGAATGATACCGACACCCTCTGTCCCTGCGGCTCGCAAAAACCCTACGACGAATGCTGCGGCCGCTACATCGAAGGAGGCGCCAACGCCCCCACCGCCGAAGCGCTGATGCGATCACGTTTCACCGCCTACGTGCGCGGCGACCTCGACTACCTCGTCGATACCGATTTTCACGAAGTCGACGTCGAGGCGACGAAAGCGTGGATGCAAAGCGCCCGCTTCACGAAACTCGAGATCCTGAAAGTGATCAAAGGCAAGGCGCTGGACAAAAAGGGGCGTGTGGAGTTCAAAGCCCACTACACGGAAGAGGGCGAAGAGCGCGTCCACCACGAGCTCTCCGACTTCGAGAAGTACAAAGGCAAGTGGTACTACAGCGGCGGCCTGGCGGCCACCTGAATTTCAGACTTTCGCCAGATCCTCGAAGGCCCGCGCGTTGCGGGGGCGGTTGACCAGAAGTTTGGAGTACTCGTCCAGAAAGCGGAAATACTCCTCCACCAGCGCCGGCTCCACATCCTTTGCCAACTCCTCGAGCACCTCCCGCCAGGTGCCGAGCCACTCGGTCCGGTGCTTTTCGTTGATGCTGAAGGGTTTGTGCATCTCGATCTGGTCGATGTGTCCCACCTCCTCGCTGTAGCGCCTGGGGCCGCCCGCGATCTCGGCGAAATATTTGCCGTTGTGGGCCTTGATCTTTTCGATCTCCTCTTCGTCCTGGGGAAAGAAAAAGGCGATGTCACTCTCCACGATCCGGTCGTAGAATTCGCTGATCAGCTTTTTAAAGCCCTCGTCGCCGCCTACCGCTTCGTAAAAGCGCGGGTCGGGCAAAGCGATCTCCTCCTCTTTGGGAACGTTGTCGGGGTCGTAGGGGGTAATGACGAGATTCATCGCATCCTCCGGGGTTGATTTTGGGTGACTTTACCATATCCCAAAGAGAATTTGGATAAATTCGACGGAAACTTTTCAAGAAACCGGACACCCTGATGAAATTCGTAATACTCGACACCGAAACCACCGGAGCGGAGGAGCGTGACCGCATCTGCCAGCTCGCCTACCTGGTCGCCTCGCCCCGGCTGGTGGGAACCGCCATCGAAGAGGTACACGACGAGCTGTGCCGCCCACCCCTGCCCATCTCCTACGGCGCCATGGCGGTCCACCACATCACCAACGAAATGGTCGAAAAGGCGCCGCCCTGCCCCGAAACGACCGCCTTTTCCCGACTCGAAGCCCTCAACCTTCCCAAGAACATCCTCGTCATCCAGAACGCCCCTTTCGATCTGGCGATGCTCGAAAAAGAGGGGTTCGTCTCCCGCATGCGGCTGATCGACACCCTGCGCTGCCTTCGCCACCTCTATCCCGACGAGGAGTCCCACGGCCTCCAGTACGCCCGCTACCGCTTCGGCCTCTACAAAAACGAAAAGAAAGAGGCCAAAACGATCGGCAAAAAGATCGCCGCCCACGACGCGCTGGGCGACGTGCTGGTGCTCAAACTCCTGCTCGATTTCCTGCTGCTTGACCACACGCCCGAAGAGCTGGTCGACCTGACGGCCAGACCCATCACCTACAAAACTTTCCGCTTCGGCAAATACAAAGGCGAGTCGATCGTCGAGGTGGCCAAAAAGGATCCGGGCTACCTGGAGTGGATGCTCACAGACAAAGAGGGAGAAGAGGGACTCGACGAGGATTGGCGTCAGACCCTGCAAAAAGCGCTCGCCGTCGCCGAAGAAGAAGCCGTGTGGCTCATGCCCTTTGGCAAATACAAAGGCCAGAGCGTCGAGGAGATCGCGAGCCACGACATCGGATACCTCAGCTGGGCGGTGGAGAAGATGGACAAGCTCAGTCCGGGTATGAAAAAGGCGATCCGAAAAGTTCTCGACGGGAGTTGAGGGAAAACGGCATCCTGAAGAGGCTTGAAAAATCGGGCATAAAAAAAGCCGGGCCGCGCCTTTCGGCGCGCCCGGCTCGAACCTGTTCGGTAAGCGGTGCTTACTTCAGGCCGTGGATGTACTCGGCCAGCTCTTTGATCTGAGCGTCGTTCAGGCCCGCGACCTGACCTTTCATCAGCATACCCATGCCGTGCTTGTTCAGGGTACCTGCTTTGTAGCCTTTCAGGTCGTCTTCGAGAGTCTGAACGGGCAGACCGGCGATGACAGCGGATTTTCCGAGAGCTTTTTTCTCACCGTGGGCACCGTGGCATCCGGCACATTTTTTGAACAGAGCGGCTCCGTCGGCCATGACCAGGCTGGCTGCTCCGGCGAGCATCAGTGCGAGAGTTACTTTTTTCATGTTTGTCTCCTTTTAGGGTTTTTGATGTTGTGTATTATAGCGAATTATCTTCGCGGCCGTTTGACCGAAGTCAAACGGAACGGTTAACGACTGTGTTCTGCCTTAGCAGGCGGGCACGTTGCCGCTGTCGTTGGCATACTCGTAGGCGAAATCGTAGAGATCTTTCAGATACTTCTTGAATTTCGGGCTGGTGAAGACTTTGGCGCCTTTGGGGCAGAGTTTGCCCATCTCTTCGGCGAATTTGCCTTCGTCGTAGATCTCTTCCCACTCGTCCTGAGAGTGTTTGGCCGCGAATTTCGCACCGTTGAAACCGCACAGGTTCTTGACTTTTTTGCTGTAGATCTTCTGACCTTTCGCCGCGTCTGCGGAAGCGCTAGTCGCCATCAGGCTCATTGCGACGAATCCCGCCGCGACCATTGTAAGCAGTTTTTTCATGTTTCCTCCTTGGTTTTGGGCGGCTCCTTCCGGGGCCTTCCCTTTTGATACTCACATTGTAGACCACAATCGTGAAGTAATCGTGAAATCGATTTTATCACAAACTATTTTATTTTCCCAAATACTTTGTAGGTTTCCCAATAGGCATCGATCGCCTTGCGTAAATCCGTATCACTTAGCCGGGATTTGGGCATCAAACCGTATTGAGTTATAAGTTCTTCTGAAGCGAGGGCCTTCTTTTTCGTCGGGTGTTTTATGAACGAATACAAAGCCTCTTTGACCCTTCTTTCGCTGCTGTATTTGAGCAGGTAGTTGAAAAAGAAGTTCTCCAGCGTCACCGGCAGTTTCCTGTGGCACGCCACGCAGTTGCGCGCGAAGACCTCTTTGCCGCTATCGGCCCAAAGGCCGCCCGCCAGCAGCCAGCACCCGACGACGCCTATTCTCAACACTTTCACCATCGCACATACACCTCCGATCCTTTGCCTTTTTTCGAGCGGATATCGATCCTGAGCCCGTACTCTTTGGCGATCATCGCCACGATGTTGAGCCCGATGCCGAACCCCCCCACGCTGTTGTCGAAACGTTTGTAGCGTTTGAAAACCTCGCCCAGCGCCTTCTCGTCCATGCCGATGCCGCTGTCTTGCACCAGCAGCTCCCCGGGCCTGAGGCGTACGAATATTTCGCCGCCCCTTTTGTTGTATTTGACGGCGTTGGAGAGAAGGTTGTCCACGAGCCTCGCGGCTTTGCCCTCGTCGATGACGAGTTTCACGCCCGGCTGGATGTCGGTTTCGATGCGTATCTTTTTCGATTCGGCCAGGATGTTGAAGTAGTCGACGCGTTCTTGCACCAGCCGGCTCATGTCGACCTCACGGTTCTGGGAGGCGATCTGATGATTGAGGACGAGGTAGGTCAGATCCTGGTAGATGTTGCTGATGGTCCGCGCGCCGATCTCGATCCGCTTGATCTTTTTGGCCGTTTTGGGCTCGAGCGTATCGGTATCGATCATCTCGATGTTGGTCAAAATGGCGTTGACCGGGGTGTTGAGTTCGTGGGTCGTGTCTTTGATAAAACGGTCCAGCAGCCGGATGGCATGACGCATCGGGGCCAGAAAGAGGCGCACCAGCACCGCGCCCGCCCCCAGAAAGAGCGCCAGCAGCGCCCCGCCGTATAGGAGAATGTTTTTCCAGGTTTTGTAGAACCACGCCCGGTTTTCGTCGATCTCGACCACCACGTACTTCGCCCCCAGGTAGTAGGAGTCGAGGACGTGCACGTACTGGATCTCGTGTTTGGGCGTCGTGTAGATCACCTTGTTCAGCTGCACGTGATCGGGATCTTTGAGAGTGGAGAAGATCCGGACCTTGTCGGCGTCGTAGATGGCGGACCGGTAGGCGGGGTTGCGGGGGTAGGTGCGGTAGCGGTCGAAATAGATATGCAGAAGTTTGAGCCCGTCGATCAGCTCCTTGGAGTACTCCTCGAGCTCGAGGCGCTTGGTCTGGAGCATCAGGTCTTTCTGCAGCTTGTAGTAGATCGTCGAGCCGAGTACCAGGATCAAAAAGGCCAAAAAGGTGTAGAGCCCCAGAAAGCGCAGAAGGGTGCTGCGCTCACTCCGGGAGATACTTGTAGCCGTACCGTTTGATGCTGACAATGCGGTCTTTTCCTATGGTCTTGCGCAGGTTTTTGATGTAGGTGCGCAGGGCGGTTTCGCTGGGGGTTTCGTCGTATCCCCAGAGGGTGTCGTAGATCGTTTCGTGGGGCACCGTCTCCCCGGGATGGGAGAGAAAAAGCTTCAAAAGCGCCAACTCTTTGGGCTGAAGGGAGACCGGTTCGCCTTTTTCGTAAAGGGTGTTGCCCACCGAATCGTATTCGACGTCGGGAGCGATGCGGATGCGGGGATTTTCGCGATGGGCGAAGTTGCGTTTGAGCAGCGTCGTGATGCGCAGCAGCAGCTCTTTTAGGGCGAAAGGTTTGCGGATGTAGTCGTCGGCGCCGCTTTCGTACCCCTCTTCGAGGTTTTCGATGGCGTTGAGCGAGGTGATGAAGATCGCCGGCGTATCCACCCCCCTCGCCCGCGCCTCTTTGAGCAGCTCGAAGCCGTTGATGCCCGGCACGTTGACATCGAGCAGGAGAATGTCGTAGCGCTCTTCGTAAAGCTTCGCCTCCGCCTCCTCGCCGTCGTAGACCGCATCCACGGCGAACCCCTCCTCTTCGAGAAAGTCCGTCACCGTCTCACAGAGGTTGGTGTCGTCTTCGAGCAGAAAGATACGGGTCTTAGCGGGCATGGCCCCTCTTCCTGAGGGCCTCTTCGTAGGCCTTTTTCTCCGCGGGGCTCATCAGCGGCTCCCGTTTCTTGAGCTCGTGCAGAATCACCGCCGCGTTGGAGCCCTTGGCGTTTTGCAAAGCGGCGATGAGCTCTTTGGTACTGCGGTCGCTCCAGTCGATAGCCAGCAGCGACAGCGCGAAAAGCAGCATAACGGCGATCTTTTTCATACCGTTACTTTACCACAACATTGTGGATCAAACGTGACGGGCCACCAGCTGGGCGATCTGCTGCGCCGGCAGCGCGCCGCTGACACGGTCGACTTCGCGGCCGTTTTTGAAGACGATGATCGTGGGGATCCCCCGGATGCCGAAGGGGGCCGCGAGCTGCTGATACTGCTCGGTATTGACCTTCGCGAAGCGGGCTTTGAGAGGAAACTGCCGCGCCGCCTCCTCGTAAGCCGGCGCCATCATCCGGCACGGACCGCACCAGGGCGCCCAGAAATCGACGACGACGGGAATGTCGTTTTTTTCCAGATGGATCGGAAAGGTTTCGGGCGTGAGCTCGACGGGATGGGTGTCGAGCAGCGATTGGTGGCAATAACCGCAATTGGCCTTGTTGTAGTGATCTTTGACGGGAATCCGGTTGACTTTGTGACAATGGGGACAGACGACATGAATGGTAGACATTTCAACTCCTTTTTTTCAAAACTCTTCGGGATCGTACCCGGCTTCATTTCTTTTCGATTTTACCCAATTTTTCGTCGCCGTTTTGTACAATAGGTCGCAAAAAAGGAAAACTCTTTGCAGTTTGAAACCTACCCGTTCGAAAAACTCAACGCCCTTTTGGAGGGGATCGCCCCCGCCCCCGGTCTGGAGCCCATCGTGCTCACCATCGGCGAACCGCAGTTCGAGACGCCGGACTTCATCACCGAAGCGCTCTGCGCCCACGCGCCGCTTCTGAAAAAATACCCCAAAACCTCCGGCGAGCCGGCCCTGCGCGAGGCGATGCGCGGCTTCGTCAAACGCCGCTTCCACATCGAGCTGGACGACTCGCAGATCATCCCCACCTTCGGGACGCGGGAACTGCTTTTTAACTTTCCCCAGTTTCTGCTGGCCGATCTCGACGGTCCCGTCATGGCCTACACCAACCCTTTCTATCAGATCTACGAGGGAGCGGCCATCGCCGCCGGGGCGAAAATCCACCACCTCAACCTTACCCGGGCCAACGGTTTTCTGCCCCCCGTCGACGAAAAGGTCCTCGCCGAATGCGACCTGGTGATCCTCAATTTCCCCAACAACCCCACCGCCTCGGTCATGCCTCTGGAAAAGATGACGGAGTGGGTACGCCTGGCCCTCAAACACGATTTCGTCCTGCTCAACGACGAGTGCTACAGCGAGATCTACACCCATGCCCCGCCCCCCTCGCTGCTGCAGGCGGCCGTCGAAGCGGGCAACCCCACTTTCAAAAACGTCCTGGTGCTCAACTCCGTCTCCAAACGCTCCAGCGCCCCGGGACTTCGCAGCGGCTTCATCGCCGGCGACGACGCGATCCTCAAAAACTACATGCGCTACCGCACCTACGTCGGATGCGCCTCGCCGCTGCCCCTGCAGATGGCGGCCGCGGCGGCCTGGAGCGACGAGGAGCACGTCATGGCCTTTCGGGAGAAGTACCGGGAAAATTTCGCCATCGCCCACGAAGTGCTCGGCATCGACGTTCCCGAGGCGACCTTCTACATCTGGCTGGAGGTGGAGGACGAACTGGCCTTCACCAAGAAACTCTTCGCCGACTACGCCGTCAAAGTCCTGCCGGGCAGTTTCCTGGGCCGTGAGGGGATCGGTCAGGGCTTCGTGCGGATCGCCCTGGTGGAGTCGGCCGAAAAGACGCTGGAGGCGTGCCGGCGCGTTAAAGCTTGTTTGGATCGAAGCGGCGATTCACTCTGAGCAACATGCTACAATAGAGTCATGAACGAAATCATTCGGAAAAACCCGCGCCTGAAGGTGATGCTGCGCCATGTCAAACCGCTGATCACCAACTACATCGACATGGCGCTCTACGATTTCAGGCGCTACGGCCTCGCCTCCAGCGCCCTGCTCATCCAGGCGCCCCTGAAGATGCTCCTGACGCTGGAGCGCAACACCCGCAAGACCGACATGGTGATGGCGCTCGACCAGGATCTCTTTTTCGTCATCTACCCCAACACTCCCGCGGAAAAGGGAAAAATCGCCTTCAACAACATCCTACGCTCCTTCGCCAAGGAGATTCACGAAGGGGAGATCAAGGCGGCGATCATGGAGATCGGCGAAGAGAAGATCACGGCCGACGAGGTGATCGAGCGGCTGGTCATCGCCCTGCACCACCCCCCCGAAGAGAAGAGAAACATCCTCATCGACGCGAAAAAGATCCCCTACTGACTCACCCCTCCTTCATCGTTTCCATCTTTTTTACAAGCACCTCCAGATCGGTCGGCCGGCTGTAGTAGTACCCCTGGGCCAGGATCGAAGGATCGATCTCGCGGAGCCTCTCGACCTGCTCGCCGGTTTCGACCCCTTCGGCGATCACCGTGTAGCCGAACTGCCGGGCGATGTCGAGAATCGCCCGAACCAGGGCCACGTCGTCTTCGTCGACCAGAATGTCGCGGATGAAGGATTTGTCGATCTTGATCGTTTCGAAATCGAACTGTTTGAGGTAGGAGAGCGACGAGTAGCCGGTCCCGAAATCGTCGATCATGAAGCCGATCCCCTCTTTGTTGAATTCGGCGATGAGCTCTTTGGCCTTGGTCTGCTCTTCCATCAGGATCGTCTCGGTGATCTCGAACTTCAGCATCCTCGGGTCGATGCCGTAGCGGCGCACCAGGTCGGTCACCTCGTCGAAAAAGCCCTGCCGGCCGAACTGTTTGGAGCTGATGTTGACGCTGATATAGAAAAAGTGCAGCTTCCCCTTCTCCTCCAGCGCCCGGAGCACACGACACACCTCCTCGATGACCCAGCGGCCGATCTGGTGGATCAGTTTCGACTCTTCGGCGACGGGGATGAATTCGGCGGGCGAGACGAGGGTGCCGTCGGCCATTCGCCACCGAAGAAGCGCCTCCATCCCGTAGATGCGCCCCTTTTCGATCTCGACGATGGGCTGGTACTGCAAAAAGAGCTCGTCGCGGTCGATGGCGTGGCGGAGGTTCTCCTCCATGCGGATCGTACGGCGCAGCTGCCGGTCCATCTCCTCTTCGTAGAAGCTGGTCACTCCCTGACCTTTGCGTTTGGCGTGGTACATGGCGATGTCGGCTTTGCGAAGCACTTCGTCGAGAGGCTCCTCCTTGCCGTAGATGAGGACCGCCCCGATGCTGGTGGTGATATAGAGCTGATGGCCCGCCAGGTCGAACTTCTCCGAGAGGGCTTTGTGGATTTTGCGCCCCACCTGCCAGGTGTGTTCCAGCGCCTCGCCGGGATCTTTGGAGATCATCGGCAAAAAGATGATGAACTCGTCCCCGCCCAGTCGGCAGAGCGTGTCGCTGGCGCGCAGGATCTTCCCGAGACGCCGGGCCGTCGACTTGAGCATCTCGTCACCCACGTTGTGGCCGTAGGTGTCGTTGATGTGCTTGAAACGGTCCAGGTCCAAAAAGAGCAGCGCGGAGTAGTACCCCTCCCGCGACGCCTGGGAGATCTGCAGGATGTAACGGTCTTCCAGCAGTTTGCGGTTGGGCAGGTGAGTCAGCCCGTCGTGGTAGGCGAGAAACTCCGCCTTCTCCATCGCCAGATGCTCGACGGTCTTGTCCTGGAGTACACCGATGCCGCCGATGATACGCCCCATCGAATCGCGCAGCGGCGAGAAGAGGGTCGAGACCCACATCTCCCGGCCCGTCGTCGTGGTGACGTAAGGGCCCTCATACTCCACCACCTCCCCCTCCTCGAGCACCTTGGCGACGTTTTTGAGGGCCCGCTGGTCCTTGAGGTTTCTGAGGTTGAACTGCAGCAGGCTCTCCTTGTCCAGGCCGATCTGCTCGCAAAGCGCCCTGTTGCTGTCGATGACGTTGAAATCCCTGTCGAAATAGAAGATCCCCACCGGCGCCTGCTCGGCGATCAGGTCGAGCCGCTGGCGAAGCTCGCCGATCTCGTGGTGCTGACGGATCCCCTTTTTCATGATCCGGCCCAGCTGCTGGATGCTCAGCAGCAGCACCGCCATGAAAACGACGATCAGAAAAGCGAGCATGATATGCAGCAGTTCGCCCTCCCAGAAAAAACGCACCGCCAGCGAGGAGAGAATGACCGTGATGTAGGTGTTGGCCAGGGTTTTGTCGATGGCGAGGTTGATGGCGCCGCCGCCCGCCATTCCCATCATGATCAACGCCAGAAGAAGCTCATGTTCGAGGTGTCCCTGGGGGTAGAAGACAAAGGCCGCGACCCCCCACAGTACCGACGTGGCGAGCGCTTCGAAACGGAAACGGCGGTAGCGAAGCTCCAGTGAGTGACGCCCTCCGTAGACGCAGCCGCGCACCGCATAGTAGATCCGCTCCAGCGAAAGGGCGATGATCGTCAGGTACCACGCCAGCATCAGGCCGTGATCGACGAACCGCCACAAAAAAGCCATCAGACTCGTGGCGATGACGATCGTGGCCGTCATGGTCAGAGGGACTTTGGCACACAGCGTGACCAGGACCTGTTCTCTCAGAAATTGATGAAACAGATCGGCCTCATTCGCCTCCAGGTCAAAAAACCTCCGAAGACGGGCGTAAAAACGTTTGAGGAGGTTCACCCGCCCCCTCCGATCCGCTCTCGTAACGGCACCATCGGCAACTCTTTCACAAATACCTCGCACAGGGTTAACTTTATTTTAGTTTACGACGATTATTCTTTCATGTCGCTAAGCCACTTTTGGATAGAGTAATCCCCATGAAACCCTTGCAACACGGGACACCCGACCCCACCCGCGCCGTCGAGATCGCGCCGAAAATCTGGTGGGTCGGCCACGTCCTCGAAAACGACCCTTTCCAGTGCCACGTCTACCTGATCGAAAACGGCGCCGACTCGGTCCTGATCGACCCGGGCTCGAAGCTGACGTGGCCCCACACCCGCGAAAAGATCCTCTCCCTCATGCCTTTGGAGAACATCCGCACCATCGTCTGCCACCACCCCGACCCCGACATCACCTCGGCGGTGGAGGATTTCGTGGCGGAAGTCGGCACCGAAGGACGTGTCGTCGTCACCCACTGGCGCAGCGCGGAGCTGCTGGAGCACTACGGCTGGGGGCTCCCTTTTTACGAAGTGCAGGAGCACGGCTGGATTCTCGAGGCCGGCGACCTTCGCCTCCGGTTCATCTTCACCCCCTACATGCACTTTCCCGGCGCCATCTGCACCTACGAGCCGAAGACCCGGACCCTCTTTTCCAGCGACATTTTCGGCGCCGTGACCGAGGAGTTCGCCCTCTACGCCCGGGACGCCGAAAGCTAC
>Ga0256843_1003333_pt1 | contig 11216 bp, 10 predicted proteins | sample AlvinellametaG_FD_191572 | JGI IMG/M metagenome (GOLD analysis project Ga0256843, IMG submission 191572) | Pompeii worm associated microbial communities from hydrothermal vent at the East Pacific Rise, Pacific Ocean - Alvinella | ecosystem: Host-associated > Annelida > Integument > Unclassified ... | reverse complement strand
AAATCAACATTAAAATTAAAAGTTAATTTAACAACTCAAGGAAAACGACTTTATGATGAAATTTATAAAATAATTAATTTAAAGAAGATTAATCAATTTTTTAAATGATAGTATTTAATAATCTGATGAACTTCATATTGAAAAAGAAGTCAATGTTTCACAAAATCGTGTTAAGATATGTTTAAATTTACACAATATTCTTCTAAAGTAACACTAAATTAACAATTCTACTTTATACTTCCTCCATGGCAGTCGTTAGATATAGAAACTAGCCCAAAAAATATAGAAAGTCATATGATGACTTTATAAAGGATATAAAATGAAAAAAACTTTAATTTTAACCTCACTCTCTTTAAGTGCAGCAGCACTATTGGTAGGGTGTGGAAGTAGTAGTACAGAGTCAACAGCAACAGGTACATTTATTGATGCAGCTGTAGAGGGGTGTAGCTATGAGACTTCATCTGGTTTAACAGGTACAACCGATGCACAAGGACGTTTCCAATATAGAAAAGGTGATAGAGTAAAATTACATCTTGGAAATCTTGTTTTGGGAGAGAGTACACCACAAGAAGATGGCTTGCTTACCCCAGATGATATCTCTGGAGAAAACAGTGATGCAAAATTACTTATTTTGAGAACACTTCAATCACTTGATAGTGATAAGGATCCTTCAAATGGTATTACTATTTCAAAAGAGACCGTTGAAGCACTTTCTGATATTGACACAACCGATATTGCTACCTTAACAGAAGAGGAGTTATTGGCATTAGATAGTGATGTACGTACTACTTTAGATGAAAATAATGATGGTGCTATTGATGTTGATGAGACAGATGCTGTTACGCATTATGATACTAGTTTAAATACATGGTATACCAATCATGGAGGTAGTGAAACTAGAGGAAATGGAGAGAGAAATGGAAATGGAAATCATGGTGAAAATGCACATGATACAAATCAAACAACCAATAGTGCAACCTCTACACTCTCCTCTTTAACACCTGAACTTAAAGAAGCCCTTGCATATATGGGTAATGAAGAGAGATTGGCGTATGATGTCTATACCTACCTCTATAACTATCATATTGCGAATAATGGTGTTGAGGTTAAGCAACTTAGTAATATTGCTAAGGCTGAAGTAAAACATGTTCAGACGGTACAGTCTCTTGTAGTAAAGTATGCATTAAATAGTGCTCCAGAGAATGTGACAAAACCTGTTGCTAGTAGTTCAGTTAGCTTTGAAGATATGCCAAGTGGAGAGTATGGTATTGTAGCTATTCAAGAGCTCTACAATGCACTTGTGGCAAAAGGTGAGACTTCAAAAGAAGAGGCTCTAATGGTAGGGTGTATGGTTGAAGTGACTGATATTACAGATTTAGATGAAAAAATTGAAATTGCACAAGCGTCTAATGCAGAAGATATTGAAGCATCATTTACAAACTTAAGAAATGCAAGTTACAACCACTATTGGGCATTTGATAAAGGGCTTAAAAACTTAGGTGTAACCAATGGTTGTTATGTAGAAGGTGATGCTCTTCTTACAAATAAAGAGGGTGTTTACCCAACAAACGATTAATTCTCTTTTTGCATAAGGGTATGAGATGCCCTTATGCTCTCCATTCTCATACTTTCCTTTTCATACTCTTTAACCTTTAACTTGCTATAATAAATAGAAGCATAAAGGATGAAGCATGTTAAAATATATAGGACTACTTCTTTTTTTTTCTCTCTTAAGTTATGGCTATACCGATAAAAGAGAGTATGCCAAGAAGATAAGAAACATCCCCAGTATTAGCTATAAGCAGATTATTAAACAACTACATCCACTAGATGGTAACGTTTCAAATAATATACGAGATGAATTTCTTTCATGGAATGAAAATAGTAACTATACAGCTATTGATTTTACACACACACTACCTACGCAAATCCTCAAAATAAGAGAGAATTATGCTGTTGTTTTTTATGATTTTGGATTCGATAAGTATGGAGTAGTTTTTGATAAGAATGCTAAGGTAAGAGATATTGTACTCTTGGCATACCGTAAAGGCAATAATGAATGGCAAGTTGAACGGACGGTAACACTCGATAGCCCTCAAAAAGGCATTTTTTTGGCAAAAGATGAATATCGAGGCACAGAGTGGATTATACCTCAGGAGCAAGGAGAGATGATTCGACTTGAACAGAGTCTGTTTCTTATTTGTGTAGGAGATGATGGTAAGTTTCATATAGAGAAGACAAGTTACCAAGCACTCTACAAAGTTGAAGATAAAAATCTTAACAATTTCTATAGAAAAAGTATGAAACTTCTGCCAAAAGAGGAGCGTAAAGCCTTAAAAGAGGTACAACGTGCTTGGCTTAGTTACACTACAAAAAAGTGTAGTACTTTTTTAAAACAAGCCACTGCGCCAGAGGAGAACTCTGTACATACACGTAGCCATAAAAGTGAATGTCTCTATGAAGAGACACGAAGACGTGCGAAAGAGCTTCAATCTCTCTACCATTATCTAAATTATTATAAGTAATATGTAGAGTTACTCCTCTACATAACTCTTTCTAAACCCATGTAAAACCTTATACGCCTTGTAGTTCATAGGCTTGGTTTCTGAGAAGTGAGGTTTTTCATTTTTAAACTTTTTCCTGTTTTTGTGATGTTCTCTCTTTTTGAAGCTTGGTTTGTGTTGGTTTTTTCCGTGGTGTTTTTGTTGTACGTTCTCTTTTTGGGTGACGACATCTTTTTGTTTTTGTTTACGTTGAGGGTCTTTCTCTACAAAGACAGGTTCTCTTGTCCATGGATCCATCTCGGTGTAGTACATCAACGCTGAGTAGGTAGAAGGGGTAGGGATGAAGACTTGCACTTGCTCTGGGTTTAGGTGTAGCTCTTTGTTGGCAAACGCTTTTAAGTTTTGCATATCTTCTAGTTGACTTCCGGGGTGAGCAGCGATGAGGTAGTAGGTGAGAAACTGTTTTTTCCCTGACTTTTTGTTAAGGTCGTCAAAGTCTGCTTTAAACCTCATGAGGGTATTTTTGTCTGGTTTGTTCATGAGCTTTAACACTTTGTCATCTATGTGTTCGGGTGCCACTTTCATCTGCCCTGAGATGTGGTGGTCAACAAGGGTTTTGAGGTAGGCTTTACCGTGCTTTTTGTCCTCTTGTATGAGGTCGTAGCGTATGCCTGAGTTGACAAAGGCTTTTTTGACGTGAGGTAGGTCACGTATTTTGCCTAGTAGCTCTATTTGTGGGGCGTGGGTAGGGCGTAAGATGGGGCAAACTTGTGAGCTCGTACATGGGATGTCTTGGCAGACGCCACTTTTGAGCTTTTTGTCACACTCAAAGCCATACATGTTAGCTGTGGCTCCTCCTACATCGTTGATGATGCCTTTAAAGTCTTTGTGGGCTTTAAATTCGTCTATTTCACTTACGATGGACTTTTGGCTTCGGCTTCGTATGGTACGCCCTTGGTGTACGGTGATGGCACAGAAGTTACACTCGCCATAACAGCCGTGGTGGGTGGTGACTGAAAACTGTATGGTTTGTAATCCACGTACTTCACCTTGGGCTTTGTAGTAGGGGTGTACGTCACGCTCGTAACCTATGTCATAGACGTGGTCTATCTCCTCTTGGGTCATGCTCTCTTGTGGTGGGTTTTGAATGAGAAAACGTCCGTTATGCTCTTGGCAAAGCCCTTTGGAGATGCCTGGTTCGTTGTTGGCATAGAAGTGGTGAAACATTGAGATAAAGGCATGTTTGTCTTTGGCACACGCTTCATAGCTTGGGAGTTCAAAAAAGCCCTCTTTAGGCTCTTTGGCAATGTAACAAATGCCGTGAATGTCCTCGTAAGAGCTACCATCACGGTAGGCATGGGTGAGTTCTATAATGGACTTTTCTGCCATACCATACACCAAAACATCGGCTTTGGCATCAAAGAGTATGGAGCGTCTGACTTTATTTGTCCAAAAGTCGTAGTGTGCCACACGTCTAAGACTCGCTTCTACCCCACCAAGGACTAAAGGCACAGTGTTTTTAAAGTGTTGGCGTATAAGGTTACAGTACTTCATTACAGCTCTGTCTGGGCGTCTATTGTTCACAGCACCAGGGGTAAAGTCATCACTTTTTCTAAACTTTTTTGTAGCCGTGTAGTTGGCTACCATGCTGTCCACCAGTCCACCACTCACTCCCCAGTAGAGTAGGGGTTCACCTAGTCTTGTAATGTCATCTGCTTTGTTGATATCTGGTTGGGCAATGACACCTACACGGTATCCAGCATCGACAAGTAGTTTACCTACAATAGCAATACCGTTGTAAGGGGTGTCCACATAGGTGTCGCCACTGACAAGAATGACATCTAGCTGACTCCAGCCTAATTTTTTGAGCTCTTTTTTGGTGGTGGGTAGAAACATGGCTGTCCTTTAAGGTGTTAGGGTGTGAAAAAGTCTTTTAAATTCTTCAGGTATTTTAGCAGGTTTTGCCTCATGAAGATAGACCAAAACCACCTCCATGCTAAAAATCTTCCTCTCCTCTTTAAAAATCTCTTGTAACAGTACCATAGAGGAGTTTTTAAGCTTAAGAATGGAAGAACGCACCTCTAGCATATCGCCAAGCGTTGCCGTAGCTAAAAAAGAGGCTTTCAAGTCTCGCACCACAAATCCACTAGCCTCTCCCTGATGAGGCACTAACCCTTGAGTAAAAAAAAGCTCACTCCTAGCACGTTCACAATACTTTATGTAGTTCGTATGGTAAACAATACCCCCTAAATCGGTATCCTCATAGTAAATGCGAATTTTCATTTTTAGCCTTTAACTTTAGTAGCTAGATTATACTCAAAACTCTCAAAGATGAAGCATGGTTTAAGTATAATCAATGTTAATTATATTTTACTGTTGTTCATTTCGGGAATGCTCAATTAATAGTTAGATATATTTAGTGTATGGCTTAAATAAGTTATGAATTTTGCTTGAGTACACGTTTGGCAAAGAGGAATTTTTTGCTGTAGTAGCCATGGTTAATAGGGGAGATAATGATTCCTTTTTTACTCGAGGCTGCATGGATAAACTCTTGGTTTCCAATGTAGATGCCCACATGTGTGACGGGGATGCCTCGTGATTTGTCGGTAAGGAAGAAGAGTAAATCTCCTTTTTTTAGGGAATTTTTAGGCACTTTTATCCCCTCTTTAGATTGTGCATAAGCAGTGCGAGGTAGCTTGATGTTGTGTTTTTTGTAGAGGTACTGGACATATCCTGAACAGTCAAAACCATTGGGTGATGTACCGCCCCAGACGTATTTCCCGCCTTTAAAGTAGGTGGCATCATTTAAGAGTTTTTGTTCTAGTGTAGGAGTAAGTTTATAGGGCTTTTTTTCTGTAGGTTTGGTGCTTGCTATGTCTTGTTGTTGCTTGCTACGGCGTACTTTGTTGACCTCTTTGCGTAGTTCATCTAAGAGGGCTTGCAAGGAGTACTCGCTTGCTTTTTGGTTTAAAAAGGCGTTGGGTGTATGTGAAATATGTTTACTTTTAAGTACGTTGCCTTGGGTATCGGTAATGGTAAAGAGGTTTGCATAAGTAAGAGAGATAAAAAATAGATAAAAAATAAATGGCATGGCTTATTGTAACCAAATGAGCTAAAAATTAGAAGACTTATGTAGATAATATCTTGCTAAGATATAATACGTTTTATGAAAAATGATACGATAATTATAGGCGGGGGAGCGAGTGCTTTGATGCTTGCTTCACTTTTGCCAAAAAAGAGTGTAACACTCATTGAAACAAATGCAAAACTAGGTGCAAAAATAGCGGTTTCTGGGGGTGGAAAATGTAACATTACCAATGAAAAAGTAGATGCCTCTTACTATTTGGCAGATGCCTCTTTTGTGACTCCATCACTTAAAGCATTTAACCAAAAATCACTTTTACGTTGGCTAGAGAGACAAGGCTTAGAGCCAGTGTTACGTAAAAAGCACCAATATTTTTGTGAACACTCTTCAAATGAACTTTTGGATATTTTTAAAAAAGAGTCTAAAAAACAGCACATTGTTCTACAGGCAAACGTTGAACGTGTGGAAAAAAAAGAGGGACTTTTTTATGTTTATACTTCAAAAGGGAGCTACCAAGCAAAGCGTTTGGTTGTTGCTTCTGGGGGGCTTAGTTTTCCTGCACTTGGCGCCAGTGCAATTGGTTATGAGGTTGCTCAAAGTTTTGGGCATAGCATAAAGAAAACTACACCTGCTTTGGTAGGCTTTACAGTACAAAAAGAGCAATTTTTCTTTAAAACACTCTCTGGTACTTCAACCGAAGTGACGATGAAGGTTGGAGAGAAGTCTTGTAGTGGGGCGTTGCTTTTTGCCCACAAAGGTTTGAGTGGTCCAGCGGTACTTGATGCATCTCTCTATTGGGAGAAGGGAAAAGTTGAGATAGACTTTTTACCAGAGTTTTCTTGGAAATCTATAGCAGGATCTAAAAAACATATCTCCTCTCTTTTACCTATGCCAAAACGTGTTACTAAGGCATTTTTAGAAGCATTTGAGATAGAAGATGCACCTTACCATACACTTACAAAAGCAGAATATGACAAATTACAAACTTTAAGCTGTTATACTTTCTCTCCAGCAGGTACTTTTGGTTATAGTAAAGCCGAAGTGACCAAAGGAGGTGTAGCTACCAATGAAGTAGATGCCGTGACAATGATGAGCAAAAAAGAAGAGGGACTCTACTTTTTAGGTGAAGTGCTAGATGTAACAGGGCAACTAGGTGGCTACAACTTTCAATGGGCATTTTCAAGTGCGTATAGCTGTGCAAAAGAGATAAAAGGGAAAATAAATGAAAAATAGATGGATACTTTTAAGCATGCTTCTTGGTGCTTTTCTTCTTAATGGATGTATTGGTCCAGACAAAGAGGGGTGGAGGTATAAACAAAAAAATGAATTTTTAAAGCTATTAGCAGAAGATAGGTACCTCTCTATTTGTGACAGTAGGGAACTTTATGAGCAGATAAGGCAAAATCGTAACTCAATACTTATGAGCCGTATGCTTGTTGAGTATGCCAAAAATCTTACGCATGGATGTATTGACCTTGATGCGTTTGATGAAGCGCAAGCATTAAGAAAAGCAAGAGGTATTGAGTCTGTATACGAACGTTATACTCAAGAGGTAGATGAGGAAAAAATAATGATGCAACTTCGTGCAGGTTTAAGTATGGAGCAGATACTTTTACCTTATGTCCCTAAAAATGAGCAATTTTCAAAACTTCTTAAAGTCTATCATAGTAGTGAGTATAATTTAACAAAAGAACAAAGAGAAAAAGTACGTTTAAATATTGAGCGTGTAAAGTTAATGAACCGTCATTTAGGTGAGGATTATGCCTTGGTAAATATACCGGAGTTTATGGTACGTATGAAGCATCACAGTGTGACCAATTTGAAATTTAGGGTTGTGGTAGGAAAAAGCAAGTTGCAAACACCTATCTTTTCCGCACGTTTAGAGTACGTTACACTTAATCCTCAGTGGTCGGTACCCGATAGCATTGCACGTAAGGAGATTATTCCTCATTTGCTTAAAGACCCTGAGTACTTAAAGAAAAAACGTATGGTGGTAAGAACCAACTACAACCTTACCTCAAAAGAGCTTAATGTGACAGAAGAGGAGTTAAGTGAATATGTTGGTGGAAAAGGAGAAGTGCCTTTTAAGTTTATTGAAGTACCTTCTCGTTGGAATGGACTAGGGCGTGTGAAGTTTATTTTCCCAAATCAATACTCAGTCTATATGCATGACACTCAGTCAAAAGGACTCTTTAGACGTAAAGTAAGAACCTATAGCCATGGTTGTGTACGTCTGCAAAAGCCTCAAGAGATGTTAAAATATATTGCGACTCACTACACAGATGAAGCGTATGAAACAGTACAAAAGTGGTACAAAAGTTTAAAGACCCACCATCTTAAACTTACCAAGCCACTTATGGTACATACTGCCTATTTGACAAGCTATGTTGACGAAGAGGGAAGACTCTTAATGCTTAATGATATTTATGGATATGATAAAATACAAAAACTAAACTTTTAGATTCAAAGTACCATTATGTTAAAATATCTCAATTTTAATATAATGGCAGACTATGGCATCTAAAGAGATACACTACAATGAGAGTTTATTTCAACTCTCTTATGAAATCATCAACCCTACACAAAGTAAGGTTCTTCTTGTACTTCACGGCTGGGGGAGTAACAAAGAGATAATGAAACAAGCATTTTCTAAAACACTTCCTGAGTACAAACATATCTATCTTGACCTTCCGGGGTTTGGAAACTCAAGAAACGAAAGCATACTTACCACGCAAGAGTATGCCAAGATTGTGGCACTCTTTCTTAACGCAATTAATGTTAAGCCTACCATTGCGATGGGGCACTCCTTTGGAGGAAAGGTGGCAACACTCTTACAAACGCCTTGTTTGGTATTGCTCTCTAGTGCGGGTATTTTAACCGTTAAACCGTGGAGTGTAAGGGTCAAGATAGCCACATTTAAACTACTCAAACCTCTTGGTATGAAAAAGATACGTGAACTCTTTGTTGCCCCTGATGCTAAACATATGAGCCACGAGATGTACGAGACCTTTAAAAATGTGGTCGATGAGGACTTTGAAGCCTCTTTTGAGCGTTCAAAATCTAAGGCACTCTGTTTTTGGGGTAAAGAGGACACAGCAACACCACTCTACACAGGAGAGAAGATAGCAACCCTCATAGAAGATGCCACTCTCTATCCACTTGATGGAGATCACTTCTTCTTCTTACAACATGCCCATTTTATAGCACAAACCATCTCAACACAATGCAAGGAGCACGAATGTTAGCACTACTCAATGCCGTAGCCTACGGACTTTTCATCTTAGCGATGGGATACTACTTTATCACCAATTTACAGTGGTACTCTTACAAGCTAAACCGTGTACTGTTTCACCATACCAAAACGTGGTGGCACTTTGTCTATTTTCTCATTCCATTTGCTCTTTATAGCTTTGTAGATGGGGTAAGTGAATATGGGTTTGTGGTGGTGCTTGGCTACCTTGTAGCATTGGCTTTTTGGTACAAAGGGTTAGATAAACCCTTGGTCTTTACAGGACGTGTCAAACGCTTTTTTGCAGCCATGCTTTTGGTTGCCATCTTCTTGGCTGTTGCGTTTAAACACTTTGCTGTGATTTTACCTCTGTTTATTGGGTTTGGGATCTCACTCTTTATAGAAAAAATGCTCTTTTCAGGCTTTAAACGTAAAGCCCAAGCCAAAATAGAAGCGATGAGCAATATGAAAGTTGTAGGAATTACAGCAAGTTATGGAAAAACAAGCATTAAAAACTACGTGACACACTTGCTAAAAGCCAAGTACAACACCTACGCAACACCACGTTCAGTCAACACACTTGGGGGTGTGATGATTGATGTGAACAATGATCTCCCTGAAGATACAGAAGTCTATGTGGTAGAGATGGGGGCAAGAGGAGAGGGAGACATTGCTGAGATTGCGACATTTGTAAACCCTCACTATGTGGTAGTAGGTAAGATTGGTCCTGCACACATTGAGTACTTTAGAACCATGGAGAACATTCGTAACACCAAGATGGAGATACTCAAAACCAGCCGTCTAAGCCAAGCGTGGATTCATGAGAGTGCCATGGTAAAACCAGAAGCCAATGTACATACCTTTGGTACAAAAGAGAACCTTGACATACGCTCAGCCGTACCTGCTCCTGAGTTTCTTATAGAAGCAGTAGAAGCTACCTTAGAAGCGACAAGCTTTACCCTCAATGGGGTACGCTACTCGGCGTCTATTTTGGGTGCTTTTAATGCCATGAACCTTGCTGCTGCTGTACTTGTAGCCAAAGAGTTAGGGCTAAGTGATGAGCAGATACAACAACAGCTCTCTACCCTTGAGCCCGTAGCACACAGACTACAACGCATTGATGCTGGAGGAAAAGTAATTTTAGATGACTCATTTAATGGAAACATCGATGGAATGATGGCATCATTTGATTTGGCATCTACCTACGAAGGACGAAAAGTAGTCATCACCCCTGGGCTTGTTGAGGTAGATGATGAGCTCAATGTCCAAGTAGCCCAACGTGCCAATGAGGTCTTTGATGTGGTGGTGGTCACTGGAGAGTTAAACTATGCCATCTTTAAAGAGCATATAGACGCAGATAAATTGGTGAAACTCGCCTCAAAAGCCCAGATGGAAGCGATGCTTATAGAGCAGACACGTGCGGGTGATCTTATCTTGTTTGCTAACGATGCACCGAGCTTTGTGTAGCACATTCAAAGTATAGCGTAAGGCTATACTTTACTAGAGTAACCCAAATCCCCAACTTCTTTCTCCCATATGTTTAAAAAAGAGTTTATGTTTTTTGCTTTGAATGAGTAGTCCTTTTATGCCATTATGTGTTACTTTTTTAAGTGTAAAAGGGTGCTTGAGTACCTTATGTAAATATCGTTTGACTCTACGATGAATAGATTGCCGACAAGGCATTGTACGAATTTGCATCGATTTTACCGTGTAAGAAGAGCTATTTTTCACAAGTAGCCCCTCTATTTGGTTGCAAGCATCAAAGCCTGAGAGGTGCATTTTCTTTGCATCAAATTCTAAAATGGCTCTAGCTTTTCGTACATCTTTACCATCTAAATATTGCATATGCCATGCGCCATTAAGGGTTTTTAGATTGATACTATTTGCAACGAGAACGGAATGTAGTAAAAAGAGTAAAATAGTTATTTTAGGAAGCATTTATATCCTTTCTGATGATTTTTTCGATAGTATACAGTGATATTATTTAATGGAGTGAATAATGCGTATTTTTTTTACTTTGATTTTAACCCTCTGGGTCTTACATGCAGGTAAGCTAGAACTTACCTCAGCCCAAGCCAACTTTATAGCCAAAAAAGTGTGGCAAAATGAAGGGGCAGGAAAAGACAAATACCTCATCTGGTGGAACAAAGGCGAAGATTTTGCCTCTTTGGGCATAGGACATTTCATCTGGTTTCCTAAAGGGCATACCGAAAAGTTTAGAGAGGTTTTTCCTATGGTCTTAGCCTATATGCAAAAGCAAGGCGTAACCCTACCACAAGGCATCACCCCTCAAAGCCCTTTTCCTTGGCAGAGTAAAGAGGCGTTTTTTTGGGCAAAAAAAACCAACAGCAAGTACTACCAAAGACTCTTTATCTTTCTTAAACGTACCCAAAGCTAC
>Ga0256843_1003331_pt1 | contig 11218 bp, 12 predicted proteins | sample AlvinellametaG_FD_191572 | JGI IMG/M metagenome (GOLD analysis project Ga0256843, IMG submission 191572) | Pompeii worm associated microbial communities from hydrothermal vent at the East Pacific Rise, Pacific Ocean - Alvinella | ecosystem: Host-associated > Annelida > Integument > Unclassified ... | reverse complement strand
CAAGTTGCTCTTTCTCTTTTTGTTTTTTCGCGTTGTCAAGTTCCATCTGTTTTGCCATTACATTTGCAGCGATGTACCAGTCATCATAGTTCCCTGTAAACTCACGGATCTTTTGATAATCAACATCTAAGATGTTTGTAACAACAGCATTGAGGAAGTGTCTATCGTGTGAGATAACAACCATAGTACCTTCGTGGCGTTGGAGTTCATGCTCTAACCAGCTGATAGTTTCAATATCGAGGTTGTTGGTAGGCTCATCGAGAAATAGAACATCCGGTTTTGGGTAGAGAACCTGAGCAAGTAAAACTTTGAACTTGTCAGCACTATCGAGTGTACTCATAAGTTCATTGTGTTTCTCTGCCGGAATACCGACGTTTTCAAGAATTTTTGCAATGTTTACATCATACTCATAAGTAGGGTCTTCTTCAACACAGATAGTCTCTAACTCTGCAAGACGATTGTTAACGGCATCATCTTCAAAGTCACCTGTCATATAGATCTCTTCTTTCTCTTTGATGGCATCATAGAGACGTTTGTTTCCATAGAGTACGGCATCCATAATTGTAAAATCTTCAAAAGCATACTGATTTTGTCCTAAAACACCAACTTTGTTCTGTTTTGGAATAATTACTTCGCCCTCATACTCATTGATCTGACCAGAGAGAATTTTTAAAAAAGTTGTTTTACCGGCACCGTTTGCACCGATAAGACCGTAACGTTTGTGACGATCGAGTTTTAAGTTGATATCTTGAAACAGAACTCTGTTTCCGTATCGCATTGTAAGATTTTGTACTGTTACCATTGTTATTAGCCTGTATAATATTTTTCGCGATTATAGCTAATTTTCTATAAAAGAGACTTTATTTCTACCGCTCTTTTTTGATTTATAGAGTGCATTGTCCACAGCTTTGAGAATCATCTCTTTTTTACTTACTTTTGTAAAGAGTGCTACACCGATACTGACTGTAATATGCTCTACATCCGTAAAATGGTAATCTTCTATTCTTGTACGGAGTTTTTCGGCAATGACAAGAGCACTCTCCTGTGTTGCTTTTGGTGTCAGCAGCATAAACTCTTCTCCTCCCCATCTACCAAAGGTATCACTCTCTCGAATAGAGGATAAAATAAGTGCCGAGAGCTCCTGTAAAACAAGATCGCCGATATCATGACCGTAATTGTCATTGATATCTTTAAAGTGATCAATATCAAACATAATGAGGGCAAAGGCTTCATTGTATCTTCGGGTACGGATAATCTCTTTATTGATACTCTGATTTATTTTGTAGCGGTTATAGATACCTGTAAGTGAGTCAACTGTTGCAAGCAGCTGTAACTCCTGCTCCATTCTGATTCGTTTGGTTATATCTTTGCCTGTAGAGACAAAATATTTGATATCTCTGTTTTTTCTATCATAGATAGGGGTTATTGTCTGATCTTCATAGAAGCGTTCTCCGTTTTTCTTTTTGTTGATAAAAGTATCGCGATAGATCCCTCCTGAGAGGATGGTATCCCATAGATTTTTATAGAATTTTTTATCATGTTGACCCGATTTGACAATGCTGTTTTTCTTGCCTATAAGCTCCTCTTTGTGATAACGGGTCTGTTTGACAAAAGCACGGTTTACAAAGAGGATCGTTCCGTCGGTTGTTGTGATGCGTACCATCTCATCCATCTGTTCAATTACTTTTCTGTAGATGAGCAGTTCCTCTTGGGTCTTGATAAGATCGGTAATGTCGATAAGGCTGCCGACTCCTGCATATCCGTCTGTAAGATAGAGTGTTGAAGCAGTTATCCGAAAAGTTTTTTCACTCTTTGTCTTTGTAATGATTTTGATATCATTGTACTCTTTTTGAAATGTCTCTCCCTCCAGTCGTCGTTTTGCAATCTCTTTAAAAGAGTCCTGTATATCGGGTACAAGGATCTCCCACGGACGCATTGCATAAAACTCCTCTTCGCTATAGCCTGTAAGTTCACACAAAGCACTGTTTACGTAGATAAACTTCTCTTTGTAGATAAATATACCGATTTGGGAGTTGTCGGCAATCTTTTTAAAGCGCTCCTCACTCTCTGCAAGTTTTTTGGCTGTTTGTATATTTTCATGGATCTGAATGAGCTTTGAGAGTTTCTCTTCTAAAACAGAGAAGTTTACAGGTTTGCAAATGTATCCGTCAACCTGTAGAGCAACTGCTTCTAAAAGAATTTCCGATTTCTCTTTGAGAGCAAGAAAAATAATAATCTGTTTGGGATTGATTGTTTGAATTTTTTTTACGAGTTCAATCCCGTTCATAACCGGCATGGAGATATTGGAAATTACAATATCGGGATGCTCTTTTTGGTAGATTTCAAAAGCCTCTTTTCCATTGGAAGCAAGATAGAGTTTATCACAAAAATTTTCAATAAATTTTGAAAGTTCCTCTCTTGTCTGAGGTTCATTTTCTACATATAAAATACGAATCTTATCTGCTTTCATATTGTTTGTCCTACGCGCTGAAACAGCGCGTTTTTACTATTTATAATATCATTATTACGAATAATAACTGTGGTGTTCTTTAATAAAAAAGTCATTTTTATGTCACTTTTTATCTTTTAAATAAAGTTAATTTGTATTATAAAAAGTTATAATTTTTTATTGCCTTGTTTTTGTTATAATATGCTATGCAAATAAGAGAGATGAATTTAAAAGAGTTAGAGATTATTTATGAGGTTTTAAAAGAGTTGCGTCCTGCTTTGAGCTATAAGGAGTTTGAAGATCTGATCTATGATATGCGTCACATGGAGTACACCATGATAGGGATTTTTGAATCAGATCAGCTTATTAGTTATGCAGGTGTGGCGATACAGACAAATCTCTATCATAAGCGTCATCTCTATATCTTTGATCTGGTAACAAAGAGCAGTTTTCGCTCACAGGGATATGGAAAGATGATGTTGGAGTATCTTCATGATTATGCAAGAGTGGCAGCCTGTGAACATCTGGTTCTCTCCTCAGGGATGCAAAGAGAAGATGCTCACCGTTTTTATGAAAAAGAGGGATTTGATAAGAAGAGCTACCTCTTTGTCAAGGCTATTGAGCACAACACTTTTTAAACTTCTTGCCACTCCCACAAGGGCAGGGCTCGTTTCTCTGTACTTTTGAGTTAAAAAGTACGCCGTCATGGTATTTCCAAACTCCATCGACCTCTATAAAGTTACTCTTCTCATGTAAGAGAGCTATCTTTCCATTTTCACGATAGTAGGCTTTAAACTCAACAATATTTTCATAGGCATCAATGACCTCAAGTTTAAGCCACTCAAGTTCTGGCATCATTGCAAGCTCTTCTTCTGTTTGTGATGTTGCTGTCTCTGCCAAATATTTCCAATCTTTTTTCACAAAAGCTTCATATCGGCTTATCATTAACTCTTTTGGTGTCATAAAGTTTCCATTTTTTGATAGAATTATACACTAAGGATTTTTATTATGAAAATAAAGTCACTCTATATCGCCGCTCAGGAAAAAAATGCGGGTACACTTTTTGTATCAATGGGAATGATGGAGATATTAAAAAGAAATCTGCATCGTGTTGCCTTTTTTAGACCTATCATTGCATCCAAAGATGTGCAAGACGGGGATATTACATTTATGTTAGAGCGTTACTCTCTTGATATTCCCTATGAATCCTGCTTTGTGTATGATATTGATGAAGTTGAAGCTTTTTTGGCAGAGGGCAGAGAGAATGAGATGATTGAAAATCTTATAAGCGCTTTTAAAAAGCTTGAAGAGTCGTATGATTTTGTTTTGTGTGAAGGGATCCGCAAATCTTTTTTAACAACAACTATCAGTTATGATCTCAATATAAAAATAGCACAAAATTTCGGATCTCCCTATATTAATATCATCAGTGCAAAAGATCGCTCAATTGAAGATGTTTATGAAGATGTTGTTATTCAAAACAGAGCTATAGAGGCGATGGGAACAACACACTTCGCAACATTTGTCAATCGTGTAGAGGAGGGTGCTGTAGCAGTTTTAGAGGAGCGTCTGCAAAGCAGTGTGCATACTGTTTACTTTTTAAAAGAGCTTGAGGCTCTGAATCTGCCGACACTTGAAGATGTTATAGAGACGCTTGGGGCAAAGGGAATTATTCTTGGAGAGCATGATCGTTTGAGAAATATTCGTGGCGTCAAAGTTGCCGCTCTCTCTTTGGATAATTTTTTGGATCAGATCCAAGAGGATGATCTCATTATTGTTCCCGCTGACAGATCTGAGATTATTTTAGGACTCTATGGGGCGCTTCACTCCAGTAACTATCCAAATATTTCGGCTATTGTTTTTCCTTTTTCGATGCAGATACATCCAAATATCCAAAAACTCATAGATGGTCTTGAAGGTTTTAAAGTACCTATAGTCTCAGTAGAGAGTGATACTTTTCATACGGCAAAAGCAGTAATGGATGTGCGTGCAAGATTGCGTGTTAATGCAGAGCGAAAAATAGCTTTGGCTTTGGGACTTTTTAATGAAAGTGTCGATATAAAAACCATAGAGAAAAAGATAGCAGCTTCATATAGTGAAGTAGTTACTCCTCAGATGTTTGAATACAAACTTTTTGCAATGGCGCATGCAAAGCATAAAACCATTGTTTTGCCAGAATCAAGTGATGAGCGTATTTTACGGGCTGCGGAGATAGTTCTTCGACGGGGTGTTGCTGATATTATTTTGCTTGGCAATGCGTCAAAGGTACGAGAACACTCTTTACGCTTGGGACTTGATCTGCAAAAAGCAACTATTGTTGATCATCTGCACTCTCCTTATATGAAAGAGTTTGTCGAAAAGTTTTATCAAAAACGAAAAGCAAAAGGTCTTACGTACAAACAGGCTGAAGATGCTATGACACATGTAAGCTATTTTGCTACGATGATGGTGGAGTGTGGCTATGCAGATGGTATGGTAAGCGGTGCAATTCACTCAACGGCTGATACTATTCGTCCCGCTTTGCAGATTATAAAGACAAAAGAGAGTGTCTCTATTGTATCGAGCATCTTTTTTATGTGTTTTGCCACAAAAGTGCTGGTTTATGGTGATTGTGCCATCAATGAGGATCCAAATGCACAGGAGTTGGCAGATATTGCCATTGCATCAGCGCAGAGTGCAAAAACCTTTGGTATCACTCCAAAAGTAGCGATGCTCTCCTACTCGACAGGTGAGAGTGGGCATGGTGCTGATGTTGACAAGGTCAGAGAAGCGACACAACTTGTCAAGCAAAAACGCCCCGATCTGCTTGTGGAAGGACCGATTCAATATGATGCGGCGATAAACAAAGATGTAGCCAAGATAAAACTGCCAAACTCCAAAGTTGCAGGAGAGGCAACGGTCTTTATATTTCCTGATCTCAATACCGGTAACAATACCTATAAAGCAGTTCAAAGAAGCAGTGGGGCTGTGGCGATTGGTCCGGTTATTCAGGGACTGAAAAAGCCTATTAATGATTTGAGTCGGGGCTGTCTTCTTGAAGATATTGTCAATACTATCGCAATAACAGCGATTCAGGCAGGAGAAGATGGATGAAAATAGCAGTTATTAACTCCGGAAGCTCTTCTTTAAAGTGTAAAGTTTTCGATTTTCCTGCCAAAAAACTGCTTTTTGCTCAGGAGATTGAGCGGATAGGAGAGCAGGGTTCCAAAATAGCATCACATGAGGAGGCTCTTGCAGCTTTGGATATAGATTTTGAGACTCTGGATATTATTGGACACAGAGTTGTGCATGGCGGGGAAGATTTACAGGAGAGCTGTATTATAGATGATGCTGTCTGTCAGCGTATCAAAGCTCTTGTTCCTTTGGCTCCGTTACATAATCTTGCCAATCTTAAAGGTATAGAGATTATTCGTCAAAAAGTACCGGACACTCCTCAGGTTGCCGTCTTTGATACGGCTTTTCATGCAACACTCAAAAAAGAGTCCTATCTCTATGCGCTTCCCTATGAACTTTACGAAAAGCATGGAATCCGTCGTTACGGCTTTCACGGAACATCACATGCCTATCTGGCAAAAGAGGCTGCAAAAGTTTTGCATAAGAAAGAAGATGCGATAAATATTATTACACTGCATCTTGGTAATGGAGCATCCGCCTGTGCCATAAAAGGCGGTAAAAGTATCGATACATCCATGGGATTTACCCCATTAGAGGGCTTGGTTATGGGAACGCGTTGTGGTGATATTGATCCTGAAATTGTACTTTTTTTGCAACGTGAACTTGGTAAAAGTAGAGCAGAAGTGGATGCGATCCTTAATAAAGCATCAGGACTCTTTGGAATATGTGCAGAGAATGATCTTCGTTCAATTCTTTTGCGTGAAGATGAAGCTGCAAAATTGGCAGTTGCCGTTATGGTTCGACGTATTCAAAAATATATCGGTGCCTATATGGTTCTTCTTGAAGATGTAGATGCTATTGTTTTTAGTGGCGGAATAGGAGAACATTCGGAAGCTGTTCGTAAAGCAGTAATGGATAACAGAGTTTTAAAAGATATAAAAATGCTTGTTATTGCAACAGATGAGGAGTTGGAAATTGCAAATGAGTGTTACAGACTTCTGCAGAGCATAGAGGTTGTCTAACCTCTATACTCTATTTTGTGTTCTTGGGAACTTTTGCAAACTGGAGTGTTTTACTCTCCTGAAGAAGTTTGTTTACGTTGCCATTGAAATTTGCATCATCAGGAATTTCTAATACCTGTGTGCCGCTTCCCTTTTGAAAATTTAGTTTCTTAAGATCAACCCAAATAGTATTTGGTGCAATTGTTGACTCAAAGAAGTATATTTTATGTGTCTGATCTGCCACTGTTCTCCAAAGTGTAGAAGATACATTCGGTTTTTGTGGATCGGGACGTCCAAAAGGTGAAGAGGCATTTCTTACAACGGAGAGTACACTTGCAATAGCCTCTCGGTATGTTTTTGGTTCAGGCAGGAGTCGATTGTAAAAGGTTGCACGTACAAATCTGTCGGGTGAGTTTCTTGTTCCCGGTAAAAATTTGTGTCCACCAATCGTATCCCAGTATGCCATAAGTGCAAGTTGCTCATCAAATGTAGGTGAGTTTGTCATAACCTGATATTTTTTGGAGTGGTGAATGACAACTTTGCCTTGTAAAAACTCAATAATAGCCGAATCACCGCTTGCATCTGAAATTGATATATGCATAGTAGGGAGAAATTTACTGTTTGGAATAGGAACGGGTACCATCTGTAGCGTATCTTTTTTTAGAAATTGGACAGCCTCGTCTACTGTTGCAAAGTTATCTAAAAGAAATTGAACATAGATAGAAGATGCCAGACCACTCTTTTTTGGATCTCTTTTGCCATATTTTGTCTCTGCAAGGTAGAGCATATTTGCAACAACCCCTTTCTCATTCATTCCATCTGTTGCTGCCGCCTGATTGTCTGATGTCTGGGAAATAATAACACTGCCATATTTACTTACCCAGTGAGCGGGATTTATAGGGGTGAGTCCCTCTCTTTTTATACCGCGTGGAAATTTCCAAAGAGCTGTAGGATAGCGTAGATACCAATCCATGCTTCTCCCTGTTACTACATCACCGTTTTTAAAAGTATGTATAACTCTGGTACAGGCATTTGCATTACTATAGCCAAGTATGCCGGCAAGTGCACATGTTAATAATATTTTTTGTTTAAAAGTAGTCATAAATGTTGCTCCGTAAATTAAGATGCAAACATTATAAAACAGTTATCTTAAAAAAGAGTTATAAAGAGTTGAATTTTGGAAATGTTATTTTTTGAAAGTGTTGTTTTTTGAAAGTTTTCAAACCCCTTAAAAAAGGGGTTTAAAGAGAGATTAAAGTGGTGTTACGTTCTCAGCTTGTGGTCCTTTTTGACCTTCACCGATTTCAAATGTAACTCTTTGACCTTCTGCAAGAGAAACTCTTCCACCTTGTGGATTGTTTACTTGACGGAAGTGTACGAATACATCTTTCCCACCATTGTCTTGTTGAATAAAACCATAACCTTTTTCATCATTGAACCATTTAACTGATCCGTCCATTAATTCTGCCATTGTCTAGCCTTTATATATAAATTGTGTCAAAATATCGGGGAGTCTTTAGGAGGTTTTAACGCAAGTAGAGCAAAAATCACACTAAAGATGAATTCACGCCTCATCTTTCACTTGGCAACAGTATATCTGAATAATTTGGATAATCAAACTTTTTTACACTTTTTTTACAAATTCTTTTGAAATATGCCGATTTAGAGGTATAAATTTATAAAATAAAAGGATTTTTATGCCCTCAGTATCCAATAACAGCGCAATTAAAGATCTCTATATGCAAAAACTCTCCAAAGATGAAGTAAAAAAGATTAAGCAGGAGATTGTAGATAATGCAAACAAATATACATTTACAGACTTTTCCAAAAATAGTTTTTCTTCATCAAAAAAACTTTCAGCAGGAGAACAGATTTTAAAAAATACAGAGGATTTCCAAAAATTTCTTTATACAAACGGCATTGACGGTAGCAGTGTAAAGAGAATTTCTGAACTTAAATTCACACTTCCGTCATATCTTGATATAAAAGTTTAAGATATTTATAAAATTTAACCAATTTCATTGTATTATTATTTCATCAATTAATGTAAGGAATTATTGTGAGTATTTATAGAGAGTATGATATCCGTGGTATATATGAAAAAGAGTTAAATGAATCGAGTGTGGTAAAAATCGGTCGTGCACTTGCAGATAAGATAGATGGTGAATATGTTGCTGTCGGTTATGATGCAAGAAGTCACTCTCCTGTTCTTTTTGAGTATCTGACTCGAGGACTTAATGCAGGCGGTAAAACTGTACTTGATATGGGACTTGTTCCTACCCCTGTAAACTATTTTACCAATTATCAGGAGTGGGATGGCATTACACCTGCTGCTTCTGTCATGATTACGGGTAGTCATAATCCGAGTGAATATAACGGTTTTAAAATCACTATAGACAAACTTCCTTTCTTTTCTGATGATATTTATGCTCTTGGACGTGAGTGTGAAGCGATGGAGATGCCTCAAGAAGCAGAGCGAAAAGTAATTAAAATTGATGCTAAAAGTCGCTATATAGATTTTTTGGTGGATTCGTTTAAACACCTAAAAGGGATGGATACAAAGATAGTATATGATTGTGGAAATGGTGTTGCCGGTGTTGTTGTTGAAGATATTTTCAAAGCTCTTGAACTCAAGACAAACGGGCTCTATGTTGATCCTGACGGAACATTTCCAAATCATCATCCCGATCCTTCCGTAGAGAAAAATTTAGAAGATGTCAAAGCAGTGCTTGAAAAAGAGGGTGATATTGCTTTTGCCTATGATGGTGATGCAGACAGAATTGCGGTGCTTACACATAAAAACAACATCAAGGGTGATATGATGGCACTGCTTTACTCTATGAAGATGGATCATCCGACGGTAATTGGAGAGGTGAAGTGTTCTCAGGTGATGTATGATGAGCTTGAACGTAGAGGTGCAAAAGCCATTATGTATAAAACAGGTCACTCAAATCTCAAAGTAAAGATGAAAGAGACAAATGCGGATCTTGCTTGTGAAGTGAGTGGGCATATCTTCTTTAAAAACCGATATTTCGGATATGATGATGCTATCTATGCAACATTGAGGATGTTGGAGCTTCTGCATGATGGCATTGATCTGGATGCTGAACTTGAAAAGCTGCCAAAGGTTTACTCTACAGAGGAGCTGAAAGTTGAAACAACAGAGTCTGAGAAGTTTTTGTTGATGGATAAAATTAAAGAACTTTTGCAAAATCCTCCTGCCGATTTTCCAAAAATTAAAGATATTATTACCGTTGACGGTGTACGAATCAACTTTGAAAATGGTTGGGGACTTGTCCGTGCATCCAACACAACACCGGTTCTTGTAACACGTTTTGAGGGTAAAGATCCCGAGAGTGCAGCTTTATATGAAAAAAGCATTAATGCCATTATTGATTTGGCAAAAGAAAAATTAGATTAAAGAGAATTGTGATGAAGAGATTATATATTGGTTTTCTTGTCTTTACACTCTTTTTTTTAGGCGGATGTGGCGGTAATAGCAATACACAACGGAAGATAAAACTCATTGACGGTACGACGATTACAACAGGAGTCAATCCCAACTCAATGGCTGCTGTTGCGAAAGAGAAACAAGAAGATCGCCAAAACAAAGTGGAAATTTCAAAAATAGAGGCACAAACAAAAATTGAATTGGAGAAGATTCGTTCACAAAATCAGTTGAGTATTGCCAAACTAAATGCACAAACGCAAAAAGAGATAGCACAAAAAGATGCTGCTACACAGATAAAAACTTCTCAAATCGAAGTGGATATGAAGCGGGAAGGTATGCAGTATGGTATCTATCTTATTATTGCTGTTATTGTTTTAGTTGTTATTGCACTCTTTTTACTCTACTTTAATGCAAAGAAAAACAGAGAGTTACAAAAAAAGCTGCATCAGGAGAAGTTGATGCATGAACAGTTTTTAAAAGAGAAAGAGCTTGAAGAACAGCGGGTTCACAAACTGCTTGAATTGGTAGCAAGCGGTAAAGTTGCAAAAAATGTTGAAAAAGAGATTATTCTCTCTATTGCCAAACCAAAGTATGACAAGAGTGATACTGTTATAGAAAAAAAGGATTAATTTGTTATTTTATTTAGGTCTGTTATTGGCATTTGTCTATTTTAAAATTGCCCGTGTATATAAAAAAGAGGAGCAGTCAAATATAAATATGCTTATTCAAAACATTATTGTATTCATAGCTTCGGTAGCACTCGTGCTTTATGGCTTTTTACATGAAACATGGTATCTTGTCTTGATTGCAGGGTACATCTTTTTTCTGCTTGCTTCTTTAATGGTTTCTGCTGTGCAGTTGGGTATTTTTATTGACGGAAAGCCTTTTATAAAACTTTCGCATCTTTATAAATCTTTGGCATTTATCGGAATGTTTATAGCTTTTATTGATGTCTATTTATGGGGGATTTAATAGCAGCTTTGATATAATTTCACCAATTAATAACCTAAGGATTTTTTGATGAAAACGCATACGCTTTTAATGCCTCTTGATATGCATTTACACCTTCGTGACGGTGTAATGCTTGAAAATATTGCCCCTCTCTCTGCCTACTCTTTCAGTGGAGCACTTGTAATGCCAAATCTTGTACCTCCTGTTACATCCAAAGAGGATGTTCTTGCTTATAGAGAGCGTATTATGGCA
>Ga0256843_1003330_pt1 | contig 11221 bp, 13 predicted proteins | sample AlvinellametaG_FD_191572 | JGI IMG/M metagenome (GOLD analysis project Ga0256843, IMG submission 191572) | Pompeii worm associated microbial communities from hydrothermal vent at the East Pacific Rise, Pacific Ocean - Alvinella | ecosystem: Host-associated > Annelida > Integument > Unclassified ... | reverse complement strand
TTTGTGGGCTTCTTTGACTTTATGGAGATCCTCTTTCGTTCCATCTGCAATTTTTTGTAAAAAGTCATCGCTTTTTTTGGCGTTTTCATCAAATCCTGCAAATCTGCTTTGAATGTTATCCGCTACCTTTTTTGCCGCATTTGCAAGATCCGGATCGTAGTTGCCGCCCAGGAGTTCTTTTACTTTAGGGTCTTTGTCGGCTTTTTGAAATGTCTTTTCAAGTAGTGCGTCGACACCTTTTTCCCCTGCCTGCATATCTTCAAGACCTGCGATCAAAGCTTCATATATTTTTTCACTCTGATCATCCGCATCTGCCTGAGGTGCAGCCATAGTCAGAACTTCAACCGCTTTTTGCAGTTGCAGTGCTTTTTGGATCAGTTTGTCATTACCTTTTTTTTGCTCTTCGATAGGATCTTTATCCAGCTCTTCTTCCGGAATATCCAAAGCTTCGGCTACTTTTTGCTTTGCCAAACGGATTTGTTTTTCAAGCTCTTGTGCATCTACGTTATTTTTTGCTTGAAGCTCTTTTTGTACTGTTTTTGCGACAAGTGTGGAAACCGGAGTGACGATAACCGTTGTTCCTTCTTTAGGTGCCAGAAGTTTACCGGTGAAATCTGTACCCGTATCTACGTCTTTACCGCCGTAAACAAGAAGCATCGCTTTTTCATAGTTGCTGTTTTCCTGCACTTTCGGTGCAATCTCAAGCGTAAATTTTCCTTCTGTGTCTGTTTGTGTATTTGGTTCGCTGTTTTGGCAATAGCCGTCGTTGTTCAAATCAAGACATACTGTAGCATATTGTAAATAACCGTCTACGGCTTTACCTGTGATCGATGTTGGTTGAGTGTTCGTGTTGTTATTGGTATTGTCCGAGGTTGAAGCATCGCTTCCTCCACAACCTGTTAAAAAAGCACTAAGTGCTACTGATACTGCAATACCTTTAAGTACGGAATTTCTTTTCATTGGGTGAGGTCTCCTTGTAACCTGGAATTTTTGAATCGTCAAATTCATAAACTATATCGGCACAAAGAGAGAAAAGTTAAATTAAATATTACTTAAAGAAAATAATTATACTTTACATGAACCTCCGCTGCAGCCGCCGCTTCCGATATTGAAACTATCCGTATAGTGACAGTTGGTGCACTGAAACTCTACAAAGGCGGTTCCCGAACATCCTCCTCCTTTTTGATCGACCACTTCGATACTTTTTTGTTTACACTCCGGACAGATACCTCTGTTGATGAGTTTGAGTTTTTCACCCTTTTCGTTGAGATGGTGAATATACGCCCAGATCAAACCGCCGGCTATAACGATGGTAAAGAGCAGCACTAAAAGTGTATACATGGAATTTCCTAAATCTTATTTTGCTAGTATCCATTTTAACATAAATCTGATATTAGGGCTAGTATGCTAAAAGTTTCTTCGATATTTTATTCTATCCAGGGGGAAGGTACATACACGGGTACGGCAAGTGTTTTCATACGTCTGTATGGGTGCAATCTCTCATGTGATTTTTGTGACGACGAGTTGCATAAAACGACGATGCAGGAGATGTCCTATGATGAGATTTTGTCACAAGTACAAGCCTATCCTGCCAAACATATTATTATCACCGGTGGCGAACCGACCATATATGTGTTAAATCCTTTTATTACATTGTTGCAGCAGAAGGGGTATTATGTCTGTATCGAAACCAACGGATACAACTTTCAAAATGTGAAAAATGCCGATTGGATTACATACAGTCCTAAAGAGTGGGATGATATTTGTGAAGAAGGGTTTAACGAGTTGAAGTTTATCGTTTCAAAAGATTCGCCGGTAGAGAAACTTTTGCATCTTGAATGTTTACAACCGATCTATATCCAACCGCAAAACTTCATGCATAAGCCCAATATGGAAAATGTGCGTTTTTGTGTGGAACTTGTAAAAAAGTATCCTCAAAAATTCAAGCTGAGTTTACAGATGCATAAATTTATAGGGGTGGAATAATGGTAGAAAAAAGCAACAAAAGTGCGTTGGTCGTTTTTAGTGGAGGACAGGATAGTACAACGTGTCTGGGATGGGCGAAAAATCGTTACGAACATGTCGAAACCATTACATTTGACTATCATCAAAAACATGCAGTCGAAATAGAACAGGCGAAAAAAATTGCGAAAATCCTACAGGTGGCGAACTTTGTGATGGAGATCAATATTTTTGCCCGGTTGGATGATTCTGCACTTATCGATACTTCTTTGGATATAAACGCAAAACACAGAAACAGACCAAACTTACCGGCTTCGTTCGTTCCGAACCGAAATGCCGTCTTTTTTACAGCAGCACATGCATATGCCCAGAAAATGGGGCTTGACCACATCATTACCGGAATCAACCAGACAGATTACAGCGGGTATCCTGACTGCCGTATACCTTTTGTTAAAAGCTTGGAAGAAGCGCTCAATCTTGGAAGCGAATCGGATATTCGTTTTCTCTACCCTCTTATACACTTGAGTAAAGCGGAGACTTTTAAACTCGCTGAAGAAGAAGGGGTATTGGATATTGTCCTGAAAGAGACACACACCTGTTACAATGGTGATAGAAGTCAATTTCATGAATGGGGATACGGCTGTGATGCCTGTCCTGCATGTGAACTTCGTAAAAAAGGATGGCTTGAATATAAAGAGAATTATCACACTTGATATAAATAGTCTAAATTTTTTCACCCTTTTTGCCGATATGTCAGATATCAGTCATTAAGGGTACTATATGAAAAAAAAGATAGTCAATGAAGAGTTTTCTCAGGCAGTAGTACGTATCGTTGTCGTATCTGCAATACTGTTGGTCGCAGGGGTAAGTAAACTTCTTTCTTCGGATATACAGGTTCGGGAGATCTTTCTTGTCGGTTCCGTCTATCTGTTGTATAGTGTTGTCAACCTTTATTTCATATATAAAAAGCCGGGAGATTACGAGATACGCAGGATAGGAAATATCGCCAGCGATATAGCCGTGAGTTCCTTTATCATATATAAAGCTACAAGCATCGGTATCATGATGTATCCCGTTCTCATATGGATCATTGTTGGAAACGGTCTTCGTTTCGGGCAGAAATATCTTTTTATCGCACTTGGAATAGCGGAAGTGCTCTTTACAGCGGCACTGATATCAAATCCTCACTGGCAGAATCAGACGACATTTATCATTGCATTGAGTTTAAGCCTGGTAATTCTTACCGTATTTTTTGCAAAACTGATTAAGCGTATGCATACTTTAAACGCTACCCTTGAAGAAAAAGTAAAAGATCGTGTCAAAGAGGTGGAACATCGCTATCTTCATGATGCGTTGACAGAGCTAAAAAACCGTGAAGCGCTAGAACAGGATTTACGAAAAAATCCGTTTGGCGGTCTTATTGTTGTGGATATTGATCAGTTTCGCAACTACAATGATCTCTATGGTATGGGAACGGGTGACGAAGTACTTAGACAAATGGCAAAATTTTTGCGTCTTTTTTCAGAAACGAACGGTTATGAGGCATACCGTATTTACAGTGATCACTTTGTACTCAGAAATACGACGGGACGGATCTATCATCCTAAGTATGAGGCGGATATCGAAACTCTTTTTACCCAAATCGGCAATTTACATATAGAAGCGGAAGAGCAAGATGAGTTGTTGGATATCGAGATTACGGTTGGTATCTCTCTGGAGAGAGAAAAAGCATTGAAAAAGGCGGAAATGGCACTTGCTTATGCCAAAAAGAACAGCAAACGATTTATCGCCTATAGCAAGATGGTGGATTCGTCTACTTTTTCTCAGGAATTGCTTTACTGGCGTAAAGAGATCAAAAAAGCGATAGTTACGGATAATATTTTACCGGTATTTCAACCTCTTGTAAATCGTGAACAAAAAACAGTGAAGTATGAAGCACTTATGCGTTTGAAGCGTGTACAGGACGGTAAAGTAGAGTGGGTATCACCTTTTTTCTTTTTGGATATCGCTATCAAAAGCAAACAGTATGAAAAGTTGACGACGATAATGATAGACAAAAGTTTTGCATTCATCAAGACGATCTCGGATGATGTATCGATCAACCTTTCTTTTGAAGATATTATCAATCCTAAAATCAAAGAGAAACTGAAAAATAAGATACAAAAATACGGTATTGCCAATCAGGTGATTTTGGAAATTGTCGAGAGTACGAATATCGAAGACTTTAAACAGGTACAAGCGTTTATCGCAGAGTTTCAAAGTATGGGTGTGCGCATAGCCATCGATGACTTTGGCTCAGGGTATTCTAACTTCGCAAACATTATGGAGCTTGAACCGGACTATCTGAAAATAGACGGTTCATTGATTAAAAATATCGATACCGATGAAAAGTCTTATATACTGGTAAGAGGTATTGTTTCGATGGCTCAGGAGTTTGGGATCAAAACGATTGCAGAATTTGTGAGTAAAAAAGAGATATTCGATATTTGTTATGATTTGGGAATCGACTATTTTCAGGGATTTTATTTTTCAGAGCCGCTGCTTGAAAAAGATATTGTAAAGTCTGTGGAAAAAGAGTCTTCATAAATTATAGAAAGTGGCGGACAGGAAGAGGATTTTCCTCGTCGCTTTGCTCCTGCGGGGTTGCGCTTCGCTTCACCGAACACCTCTCATCGGGTTCGCACCCCTCCAGAAGTTGTAAGTATCTTTTTTGAATTTTTTGTTTTTGAAAGTGGCGGACAGGGAGGGATTCGAACCCTCGGTACCGTTGCCAGTACGCATCCTTAGCAGGGATGTGGTTTCAGCCAGCTCACCCACCTGTCCATCAAAAGGAGCGAAATTATATCTACTTGAAGATTATATTTCGCTTAAAATTTTTTCAACAACCGCTTTTGGGTCTGCTGCCTTGTATATCGGGCGCCCGACAACGATAAAGTCAACCAACTCCTCTTTTGCCATATTGATATCCGCAACGCGTTTTTGATCTCCTGCATCTTCTCCAAACGGGCGTATGCCGGGTGTGAGAGTAAGAAACGCTTTGTTGGTATTGGCTTTGATGAGTGCGCTTTCATGCGCGGAACAGACAACACCGTCGATACCGCTTTGGTATGCATCTTTGGCAAATTCGATCGCTTTTGTGTGAATATCGTCTCCGTAGATTTTTTTGAAACTTTCGTTGTCAAAACTTGTCAATGCCGTAACTGCAAGGACGATAGGGCGGTTAGGTAGTGTGCCTATGCGCTCCATCACGGTGTGCATCGCTTTTGAACCGCTGCTGGCGTGAACGTTGAACATATCGACACCCAGTTTTGCGATCTCTTCGGCAGCGTCCGCCATGGTGTTTGGGATATCGTAGAGTTTGAGATCGAGGAATATTTTAAAATCGGGATTGATACTTTTGAGTTCATGAAGTATCTTCTCCCCGTCACGGATATAGCTTCTAAATCCCACTTTTAACCAGATATCAAACGCTTTTAACTGCTTTGCAAGGGTGATGTTTTCCTCAAAAGTAGGTAAATCCAGTGCTGCACAGAGTTTCATGAGTGCTCTTTCGCAATAGCGTCCAGTACGCCGTTTACAAGGCGTGGTGCGGTATCGGAAGCGAGATCTTTGGAAAGTTCTATCGCTTCATTGATGATGACGGCATTGTCCAGATCGGTTTTGAGTATCTCGTAAGTGCCGAGTCTTAGGATCGCTCTTTCAAGATGTCCGAGTTCATGTACTTTATACTCTTTGAGGTGTTTGTTGATTTCATTGTCTATCTCTTCAAGATTTTCACTGATGCCTTCAAAAAGAGAGAGTGCGAACTCTTTTTGTTTGTTTCGTATCTTTTTGTCTTCAAGCATCTCATCGACAAATTTTTCGATTTTGTCATTTCCGACATCTTTTGCATAAAGAAGTGAGATAACGCTTTCTCTGGATTGGTGTCTGGTTGCCATAGCTAACCCTCTTAGAAATTTTTATACAGACTGATAAGTTCGATCAATCCTGTCATCGCTTCAAAGCCTTTGTTTCCTGCCTTGCTTCCCGCTCTCTCAATCGCCTGTTCGATAGTATCTGTCGTTAAAACGCCAAATGTTACCGGTTGTCCGTATTTGAGCGTAACGTTTGCAATCCCTTTTGTCGCTTCTGCCGAGACATAGTCAAAGTGTGGCGTGCTTCCGCGAATGACTGCACCAAGACAGCATACTGCGTCGTATTTACCGCTTGCGAGTGCTTTATCGAGTGCGAAAGGAAGTTCGAATGCTCCCGGTACGAGGATAAGGTCAAGATTTGCTTCGTTTCCGCCGTGTCTTAAAAATGCGTCTTTTGCACCCTCTACCAAACGATCGGTGATGATGTGGTTAAATCTTGCATTGATGATAGCGACTTTTTCATTGCCGCTTAGGTGGAGATTTCCTTCGATGATATTCATATATTTCCTTGTTGTAGTACTTTTTAGGCTATTTTATCGAAAATTTCTCTAAAGTTAAGAGTGCATCTTTATAAATAGGCTCGTCGATGAAACCATAGGTATCATCCATAAAGCCGGTGACGTTTTGTGCAAGCATCTCTTCGAAACGTTTTTTGATATATTTTGCGCGCTCTATCTCATGTGTTTGGGTGGCAAACACTTCGTTGGCTATGGCAACCTGCTTTGGCCCCAGACAACTTTTTGCGGTATATCCCGTCTTTTTTTCAAAAAGGCACCACTCTTTAAAGGTTTTGGTGTCGTTATACTCCTGATAGGTAAAACCTATGGGATACATCCCCGCGATACGGCAATCGACCAGAAAACGGCTGAGTATATGGTGAATGGTCGGATTGTCAAAGGCAAGCAGGCTTTGGGAAAGACCCAGCGAGTTGAGCATATCCATAATTCCCAGCGAAGCGCACTCAACCCTTTGTCGGACATTGAGCCTGGAAAGGTTTTCCAAAGCCTCTTTGGTTTCGACGGAGATGTGCAGCACGATATCTTCGGCTAGAATTTCAAGCACTTTTGCCACATCTTCGGGGGTGCGGATTTTTGCAACGCGGATGGAGTCGGGTTTGATGTTGTTCAAAAACGCTATCTCTTCAGCGCCTCCCTCGTCGATGGGATTGACCCGAACGATGATGCGTGAACGGCTTTTTTTGAGGTGCGAAAGAAAAAGAGCGGTTAAAAGCAGGGCGCGTTTTTTCATAGCAGGTGCAACACCGTCTTCAAGGTTGATGACAACGATATCTGCGTCGAGATTGTCTATGTTGTTGAGGTGTTTGAGTTTGAGCGGATTGAGCATCATCGCAGAGCGGGGATGCGTGATATACGCTTTTTGACGCTTCGGGGTGACGATACGCTTTTGTATCTCCTCTTCGGACATCGTTTCAAAAGGTGTGATATCTTCAAAAATCATATGTACTCTTTTTGTGATTTTTCTGTGGTATAATAGTACCATAAAGGATGAAAATTGGATAGAGTAATCGAAAGTATCAATGCATATTTGAAAGATTTGGAAACGGAGATGCTTCGTATCGTAGACGATCAGACGATACCGTTGGCGGAGAAAAACAAGCTGATGGAGCCTATCGTCGATACGAAAAAGGTTTTGGTACGCACCAAGGCGGAGCTTGCGGAGATCAAAAACAAAGAGTATGTTGCCGGCTGCGGTATGTATAAAATGAGAGCGGATCAGTAGAGGATTTTGATGACACCACAAGAGATGATGAAGGAGATGTTTTATCTGCAGCAAAAGCTCAACGATGAAACAAATGGAAAGGGTTGGGAAAAAGGGTATACCAAACAGGGACGCATAATCAACTGGAATCGTTGTATCTATATGGAGTGTGCGGAGTTGATCGACAGTTTCAACTGGAAACACTGGAAAAATATCAACATCCCGCCCGACTGGGACAATATCACGATAGAGTTGGTCGATATCTGGCATTTTGTGATGAGTGCGGGACTGGAGTTTTACTACAACGAAAAGCTGGGAACGATAGAAGATATCGTACAGGAGTTGGTCGATTCGCAGTATTTCGACCCTTTTTGTCTCGATCCTGTAGAGCCTGACGATAAAGATGCGATGCTCATCGTCAGTGTGATCGAGCACTTCATGAAAGAGGCGTTGGATGCCAAGCCTTTTTATAAGTTAAGTGACGACTTTTTTGAAACCTGTCTACAGTGTGGTGTGAATATCGATACGCTTTATAAATACTATGTTGCTAAAAACGTACTCAATAAGTTCCGTCAGGACAATGGATACAAAGAGGGAACGTACCGTAAAGTCTGGAACGGTAAAGAGGACAATGTGGTTTTGATGGAGATGCTTGAAGAAAAACCGATGGGTATCGAAGCGATCTATATTGCGCTGGAAACCGAGTATAAGCAAAGTTCATGACTGTTACACAAATTCTCAAAAAGAGTTTTGCCGACTTTAAAACACCCTATTTTTTAGGGTTGGCACTTTTACCGTTTGTCGTGATATTTGCTCTTTTTACTTACGGGTATATTCACTTCGGGGGAGATTTGATCGCGCAGGTGGGTGCAGATCTGGATGCGGGGAGAGTTCCTTTTTTAAACCCCGAAGAACATCCGTGGATCACATATATCCTGACTTTTTCCATCTTTAAGTGGCTCTTTACGATCTTTTTTTATCTGCTTGGTGCTGTAGCGGTAGTGCTACTTTCGGTGGTAATCGCCGGAGCGGTGATCGGTTTTTTTACGCCGGTGATTGTCAAAAAGATTCAAAAGAAACACTATCCCGACTTTGTGTTTACTAATCAGGATTTCACATTTCTGGCGGCGATACCGTATTATGTGAAAATCGTGATTGTCTTTATTTTGCTGGGGTTGATCGCACTTCCTTTTATGTTTGTACCTGCTGTGAACTTTGTCGCGATCAATATCCCGTTTTATTATCTGTTTCATAACTTCATGATTTTGGATGTCGGTTCAAACATCGTTAGTAAAGAGGAGTTTAAACAACTTACCAAAAAGTATAAAGCACTTTTTCGCGGCACGACGGCAACACTTTACGGGATTTCTCTGATCCCTGTACTGGGTGTTTTCATGCAGGTTTTTTATGTGATTGTACTGGCACATGAGTTTTTTGAAAAGGCGATACAGGAGCGTTCATGAAACTCTTTGTCATCTTGCTTTTGTGCAGTCTCTCACTTCTTGCGCAAAGTCTTGATTTTCGACAGATACTGACACTCAAAACCGTTAAAAATATCGCTTTGCAGTATCCCAACAAAAGGGGTGAAACTCTGGAAAATACCGCCATGGCGATTTGTCTGGCGGAGACAAACGGAGGAAAAGTAAAGTGGGGTGACAAGCAACTGCTTCGAAAAGGAATTAAAAAAGCATCTTATGGAATCATGCAGGTACGTTTGCAAACAGCGCGTTTTGTTGCCAAACGGTACAATCTTACCGATGTAAAAATGATGAGCGACACGCAACTTATCTCCAAACTGATGCACGATACCCTCTTTAGTGCGAAAATAGCGGTACTTTATCTGGTTTATTTGAGTGATACGTCAAAGAGTTATTTTGAGGCGGTGAGTCGTTACAACGGGGGAAGGGTGAATCATCCTTACTACAATAAAATCCAGCGGTGTCTGAAGATTATCAAACGGCATAACCTCTAAGGGTTATGCCGCGCCTTTGATCTCAAGCAGCAAGAGGTTTTGACACATGGTGATGTATTCCATGATAAAGTTTTGCGCTTCGAGTGACGGGTAGATATTTAAAACGATCTGGTTGCCGTAGATTTTGTAGATCATCGCTTTCATCGTCAGGTTTCTGACCATATTTTCCATATCTTGTACGGCAAATTCGAGTTTGAACGTTTTTGCATGAAGTCCCTTGACCTGAATCTCCTCTATCTTGTTGAGTTGCGTCGTAAAGAGGATAGAGTTTTTTGAGATATCCGCAATCAAGCCTTCGATAAAGATCTCGTCTTCGATTTCCAAAGTCGCCTGAATCGGTCTGTGTGGCGTGACACGGATATTTTTACGGTGTACCGGAGAGTTATCCAGGAACTTGAAGTTGCTTAGTTCGATGATACCGTTTTGGTAGTCGATGTGCATGACATCCGCACGTAAAATATCGGGAATCATACTATGCTCCAGATATACATACTCTTGTCTCTTCATGAATGGCAAGTATTCTTGAGAAGAGCGCACTTTTGCATAGCCCATTTTACTCTCGACTACTTCCACTTTGTTGGAAAGAGGGATCTCTTTATAAAAACCATAGACGTTTAGGTTTGGAGACTGGTTGAAAATATGGCTGATATTTTCAAAGTCACCGTTATGGCTGTAGTCGAAGTAGCGTGTTCCGTAGTAGATATGGTTTTGTTTGGAGAGTTTGGATTTCATCAAAAAGCGGTGTACTCTTTCCAAAAGGGAGTTGATATCATCTTCGTCATCGTAGTTGGTGACACCCACGTTTTCGATAATAACGCCATATTTGATTTTGATACTGGTGAACATGTTTTTTAACGTACTGACAACAGTGTGGATTTTGCTTTCATGAATAAAAAGCAAATAACTGTTTCCACCCTCGTAGATGATCGGTGTAAAGTTGAGGTAGGAGTAGATAAAGCTAAAAACCTGTTGAAACTTCGCACCCTCTTTAGGATGAAACTTCAGTTCGAATTTGACGGCACAAAGCGGTGTCGCAAAATCTTTCGAACGCTGTATTTGTGACTGGATAAATGCCTGATTAACAACATTGTTAATGATGATACTTTGGTTTGTCATATGCTCTCTTTCATGTTTGTATGGTTTGATTCGTCTGTTTATTTAGCTATAATTTCGACATTTCAGAGAAAAAATTTAGGGATAGGGCAAATGAAAGAGAAATTTTACGATGATTTGAAAGCGGTTTACACACTCATTAAAAAAAAGCAGGAGAGTCTGCACAGCTTTTATCAGGTGGTGGATGATGAAACTGCAAATAGCCAACAAGCGTTTATCGATATGTTTTTAGAAAAAATAGGTTTGCCGGTAACCCCGGAAAACAGGATGTCAGCAGTGACGCGTTTGGTCTCTTTACGTGAAGATGCGCTTATTCAGGCACTCAAAAAAGAGGGCTTTGATGAAGACGAGGTGATATGTAAAAAAGAAGAGGCGTACCTCTGGGTAGCGGATTTTCACCTCAAAATGCATCAGGAATTGATCGAAACGATCGAAGAAAAAGGACTTTTGACACCTTTTTACAGACAAATTTTCAAGGGTGTTCATGAAGTGGGAAAAGTGTTTAGCGGTTGGCAGTCAAGCTGGACGGCGCATATCGTAG
>Ga0256843_1003329_pt1 | contig 11223 bp, 13 predicted proteins | sample AlvinellametaG_FD_191572 | JGI IMG/M metagenome (GOLD analysis project Ga0256843, IMG submission 191572) | Pompeii worm associated microbial communities from hydrothermal vent at the East Pacific Rise, Pacific Ocean - Alvinella | ecosystem: Host-associated > Annelida > Integument > Unclassified ... | reverse complement strand
GCTGGCGATTAGGGAGATACACGGCGAAGAAGCATTCAACCGCTTCATCGAGGGCCTGCGAAGGAACTACGAAGCCATCGTTAAGCGCTTTCCGGAGGCAGAAAAGCTCAAACCGTCGGAGTGGGGAAGGCTCGGCCTCTGGGAGCTCTCCTATACAAAGGGCGCGCTGATTCTCTATGAACTCCACCAGAGGGCGGGAGATGCCTTCTACGACGTCCTCAGGAGGCTCCTTGAAGAGGGAAAAGTGGACTTCGAGAAATTCCGGGAAATCGTGAAAGATGTTGCGGGCATGGAGGTCACCGTTTGAAGAGGGAAGGAAGCCGCTCCTCATTCACCGCTCCATGAGTCCTTACCCACGATGATATCAAATATCCTCGAGGCGATCTCGTACACTTCGGTGCCTTTGCTGAAATACCTGTCGAGTATCTGCTCCTTTTCTGCAATTATCTCATCCACGTCCATCTTTCCACTTATGACCATCTTGTAGACCCTCTGGGCCATAGCGTAGAAAGGGAGTCTAAGGGCTCCTGAGATCCTCTCTTTATCGAGCATCATTCCCACCTTCTTGCGGATGACGTGGTATCCTCCTTGTCCGATGGCGTAGTGATAGGCAGCCATCTCCGCCGCGTATCGGGCGGAGGCGTCGTCCATGCCTCTCTCCTTCATGGTCTTCTCCATCTTGGCGGAGTACTTAGCTATTGACCTTCCGCTAAACTTTTTGTTCTTTCTGCTCATTATCATCCCCTTTGAGTTGTATCGGGTCGTTCCTCTTAAGCGTTCTGTTGTTATCCCCTTTTGCTCTCCATGGCACAGCGGCAATGAAGATATGGAGCGGGCTCTTGCAGCATCCTGAACACATCAGACGTTAATATCTCTGTCAGCTCCTCAGCGATGTCCTCCGAAAGGCCCGCTCCCTGAGAACTCTTTTAAAGCTCCCGTCATCATTGGGATCGACAGCCAAATCCTTTAGCCCTTCCGGTCAGGGGTGAACAGTTCCGCAACCCAGACGTAGCGGTTGAGCCTTTCAAACCGACACTCCAGACCGAGTTCTGTGCATATCTCCCTAAGCCCCTTGACGGTAGCGAAGTACTCGTCCTCTATCTTTTCCATCAGGTCGTCTTCTTTGCCGATGAGTCTCTTTGCTTCTTCCGACTCAAAAATCACGTCCGCTATTATGATTCTCCCTCCTGGCTTGAGAACGCGGAGCATCTCCTTAACAGCGTCCCGCTTTTCCTCGTCAGGCACGTGGTGGAAGGCGTAGGTCGCTATCACGGTATCAACGCTATCCTCCGGGAGGGGAATCCTTAGGAAGTTTCCGTCGAGTGGCTCGAAGCCGTGCTTCTCTCCGAACTTCCTGCGCATCCCGGCGGAGGGCTCAACGCCGATGTAGTTTTCCGGGTCGAGGAAGCGCAAAATATTGCCCGTCCCACAGCCAACGTCGAGGACGAGGCCCTGGGCCCGCTCGGCAACGAGCCTCAGAACCCTCCAGTAGTCCCGGTGTATCCAGTCATCCGTTTCGACGTCCTCGTCGTAGCTTTCAGCCCAGCCGTCGAAGTCCCAGCGCTCCATGAGTTCGTCCCCTTCATGGTTTAGTCGAACGGGCAATCCATTTGATGTACCTTCCCCCGTCCTCGCTCTCCTCCGGCCGTGCAAAATAGCCTTCCCGTATCAGCACGTTATTGGCCCATCCAAAAATCCAGTGCCAGACCTCGATGAGGAGTTCGTCTCGTCTGCACCATTTCGATGCCCTCAGCCTTTTGAGTTCACCGTTCAGTTCATCATTTTTCCGAAGGAACCTCTCCGCTTCTTCCGCGACTTCCCGCGCCACCTTCCATCCTACCTCCTCGTCCACCGGCCCGAAGAACGGCGCTTTCTCGTAGCCGTATTTTTCAAGGATTTTCATGTTCTCGGCATTCCTCTTGGAACAGTGCTCTTCGAGGGCTTTTGCAACGGATATCGCTTCCTCCTCACTCGCTTTGCCTCTCCAGACCAGGTCGGGGAACGCGTTCCGCCTGCCCGTGTGGTTGCCGAAGGAGTAGAATGTGTAGGGTCCGAACTGTGATGAATGACAACCCCAGTAAAAGTCCTCCATGAGTCTTTTTGCACCCTCTCTTATCTCCTTGGCGTAGGGGACAAAGCCCTCAGAAAAAGCTCCTCCGAAGACCAGCCGGAGCGATTCCAAGTCGAGACCGTAGCAGCCTACGACCGAGAAACGCACGTGTTCGAGGCTTGAGCACCCGACTCCCCTCATTTTCATGAGCCGAGAGTCAAAGGACTCCATAAGTCCGATGAGCCTCTTGGCGAGGGCCTCCCCGAACTCGACCCCGATTTCCCTCAGCCTCAGAACGTCCTCCCACGGGAGAACGCAGAAGTTCAGCTTCAGGACGCCGTCTTCCTCCTTCAGAAGGCCATTCGAGAGGAGATAACGCAGCGAATCTTCAGGAATCATGCGAAGGGCTTCTTCACGGGTTACGGGTGAACGGAGAAGCTTCAATAAAAGCTCTTTGGCATTGGGAACGTGCTTCCAGTAGTCCGGATCGCTCCCGCAACAAACATAGACCATCAGCCGACCCAAAGTTATCACCTGACGGGTATTGCATGAAAATCCTTTAAAGCTTTAATCGCAACAGTCTGGTCATGAAGCAGACCCTCTACAGTCCTCTTAGGGGTCTGTATAATGCTTTGTTTATTTTGTGGTAATGTTTCTATTAGTTATAATATAGCCTGTTGATATGCTATCGGGAAATTCTTTCTCTTAAAGCCAGTATCAAAACAATTACCAGTAAACTTCCGGGCCCGCAGATGCTTTTATTGGGCCTTGTGGGGCTCTCGCTTTCTTGGGTTTTGGTGTGTTCATTAAGGGCTGGAAGCCTGTTCCGTTTCCATGTTCCGTTTTGCAGGCTTAAGGCTATTAACCCGTATGCATAAGCGTCAAAGCTTCCTGAGCCATCTTGGAGCCCTTTAGTTTTTAGATACTCGATACCTCTCTGAAACCCCTTGTAATCCGTTTCATTAAATGCGTAAAGCCATATTAGGGCTACGGCAGTTGAGTAAACATCGTTGCTCCATGAGTAGTCAAGAAGACTTCGGGAGAAGTTCGGTGAGTAGCACTCTTTACTCACTCTCAGTTCCGGAACTTTATTGCATTTCGGGTCAGGATATATTATAAACATAGAGTCTATGGGCTCCACTTTGATGAGCAGAGTCGCCCCAGCTCTGGCGTTTTCTGCATGCACCCTTACCGTTACATTGCTCTCGCGGGGAAATCTGAACCCATAGTAGATGTGAAACCATCCCATGTAACTGGCGTTTAATGTGACGTTTAAAATCCTGATTGGGATAATATTGACCGTTATGAACGATGGTCCTCTCCTTTTATGTCCACTAATGTCTATGTACACCACTCTCTCGGGGATTAACTGGCTCTCTTTTATTGCCCAGATAATCTTTTCGGTCGCAGTGTTTCTGAACAGCAGCCCCTCCTCCTTTAAGTATAACAAGGGCAGTGCCAGGCTCTCATAGGGATCTCTGTAGTCAAACTCATTCCCCGGAAATCCCAAATCCTCTCTGCCAAACCATTTTGGCCTGAAGGAGTAATACACGGTAATTCTCCCAGGTTCTATTTCTCTGGTAGAGAAGTTGGAGACCTCACTGCAGCAAAGGTAGAGTGGGTGGATGAAAAGAGTATCCATGGTAAGGTATTCTTTGAGAAATTCCATCTCCTCCTTAACATCATAACCCAGCCTATGAAGGAGAGCCGTTACGTAGGCCGTTGTAACTATCCCGGGAAGTTCAATGCAGGAACCTCCCCCATCCCTGCCGCTTCTACAGACCTCTGTTAACCAGTACGCTCCATTTGTGACATTTTTGGGAAGTGCGATGTTGCAGGGAACCCTCGTCCAGTTCTCGCTATAACACATTGGAACGAACTCTGTGACGTTAGGGTGAAACGGTCCCTCTTTTGTTGTCTGGAGTAAATATTGGACTCCTTTTTGAACGGCTTTGGAATTTGGTGGCTCCCCTGCATCGAGGAGTGCCAAAAGGGCCAGTGCAGTTGAACCTGCTTTGGACTTTTCGCAGTAGTAAGAGGTCATCCCATCAACGCTCCATGGATAATAAATGGTCTCCTGGAGGGGAATGGATGGAAACGACCCGTCTTTTCTCTGCAGACTTTTTATCATTTCTCTGAGTTTTTCGAGCTCTTTTCTATCATAACCACTCCTCGCAAGAGCTATTGTCTGAATGTAGAGGTAGTAGACTTTTAGGGAGTGGCTGTCGCAGGTGTACACAAAGTTTGGAAACATTTTGGGGTCTGGAAAGATGCCATTGGCACTGTTTCCTGCTTTAATGACCATCTCAGGATATCCGCTGAACTGTGCGTTAACTGGAGTAAGAGCGGAGAGCAAGAATGTAAGGATAATAAAAAATAAGAACGTTCTGGAGTTCATACTCTTTCAACTCCACCCTTTTCCACTAAACTCCTATAGTTATAGAGTATTATCCCATCAAACATGTATAATGTTTTGTCAATAACAGTCTGTAAGTTTGATGTCCAGTAATTAGGCTGCTCTACACTCATTAAAAAGTATAAACTTTTCTCTGTACCTGATGTCGAGTATCCGGAGTATGAATATCCCTTCTTTGCCATGCTGACCATATCCTTAATATACTCGACCGTAGGAGCATAATACACTAACATTGCGACTCCCCCTCTTAAATATCTTGTTAGCCCCTTGGAATCATCGTAAGCTTGTCCAAGGTTCCATGCTTTCATACAGTTGTGGTCTTTATGGTCCCGGGGAGTATGGACGACTCCGAGGAAGTTCTCTTTGTTGATTGGTGTGTTGCGTGACATATATGACACTAGAATTCCAGTAGCTTCAGTAACATTTGTTACATGGTTTTCCCATGTCTTTAGGGCGCAATTTGGACAAAATTCTGTGTGATCATTTTCTGTATTTCTCCTATTAGGATATCTCACAAAATCGAATAAAACCATGGTATCTCTGTCCACATAATTTCGGAGATTATCAATTATCGATCTGTACTTTAGGTCAAAGGATGGTCCATGTTCCTTGAGTTTGTAAGGATCAATCCATCCCTCTAAAAATTCGGGAGTAGGAGAATACTCTCGGGGGATACATATAGGAGATTTTTCATCAAAAAATTCTTTTCCGAAACAATTAAATACTATCCCGTGTTTTAGCATTTTGGAATCCTGTATCTCCTTGAAGTATCCTGGGGAGCCATCCTTTAACCTAAAAAATGCATAGGTGCCGGAGAATCCTCTGTTATACAAAACAAAGGCTCCATTGACTCCCCATTCTTCTAGATTTCTCCTTACGACATCGGGACTCTCTTTTGGAGTATCCCTCTCATGTACGCCCAGGGTTATAATCACGTAAACTGGCTTCTCATCAGAGATTCGTAATGCCATTTATGTCACCACTAAATAAGTATAACTTAATACTTTTAAACTTTTTGGTGTTAGGACTATTTAAACTATATGCCTTTTAGATATATCAATAGTTGGATATGTAACGGTAGTAGAGTATGATAACGATCCGTAGTTAGCATAATAACTGTATGTTCGTATCCACATAAAAGGATGTCATTCCACAATTAGGCATGGAAACTCTTTAGTATTTTTATTGCCACGGAGTGTTTATGAAGCAAACCCTCTACCGCCTCCACCTCCTCACCTCATCCCTGAGAACCGTTGGAGACGCCATCGAGAGCGTGGCCCTACCATGGGGAATCCTTCAGAGCACCGGCTCGCTCCTGAGCATCGGTGGCTTTGCCCTCTTCTCCCACCTTCCCTGGGTTATCCTTCCGCCCCTCCTCGGAAGGACGCTTGACAGAACGGCCAGGAAAGTCAGGCTGGCCTTCCTCGCGCTCCTCCTTCAATCGGCCCTCGCTGTGCTCATAGTCCCGTTCTCGTCGAACTTATGGGCTTTTTACATCATCGTCTCCGGAATCTCCGCTTTGGACATCCTCCACCGCTACTACGGCTTCTCGCTGGTCGCCTCGATGACCCTCGATCCCTCTGAGCTTCAGGGCCTCAACGCAAAACTTGCCACAGGCGGAAACGCCGTTTCGCTGGCGGCTTTCCCGCTTGCCGGCTTCCTCGCTTATCACTTTGGGATAAAAGCGATGCTCCTCGACGCGGTTCTCCTTCTCGTTGGAGCGCTCGCGCTGGTTCCGTATCTGAATGTCAAGGTGAGGAGAGAAAAGAGCGAGGAACCCCAGCTAGAGGAATCGGACAAAGGGATAATCATTGACAGATGGCTCGTCATAGGAGTCCTTGCCTCGGTGCTCCTCTTCAACTTCGCGGTTGGCTCGTTCAGAATCTTCGTCTTCGCTTCACTGAGGAAGCTGAGCGCGGGGGAGTTCGTTTACGGGGTTCTGCAGTCGCTCACGACGATTGGAAGCCTCGCCGCCGTTGTTCTTATAGCCCTTCTTGCAAAAAGAGGGAGGATTGGCCTTCGGAGACCTTTAATGCTTGGACTGCTCCTTCAGGGCATTGCACTCCTCGTCGTTGGCATCCCGGCTGTTTTGGCGCTGTTCCCTGCAGTTTTAATACTGGGATTTGGAGGGGAGCTCCTAAACGTCTCCTTTGACAGTCTGATGCAGAAGGTTATCCCTCTGGAAAGCCTTGGAACCGCCAGGGGCGTTTTTGACGCCCTTGCGACGTTGGTAATCCCGATCTCGCAGCTGACCTTCGCGTGGCTGATTGAGAAAAATCTCTCCCGACTCCTGCTCTCATCGACGGCGTTCGTCATAGCCGTTATAGCCCTGATATCCATGAGGTTCAGTCTGAGAGGGATTGGGTCAGATTGAAGAGCTTTTCCGCCTGGGCATCACCAGTTCCTTCACTTCCCCGTTTCTCCAGTTCTCTTTCCTCCTGGTGGTATGCATAACGAGGGATGCGGCAATGACAAGGAGCACGGCAATGATGAGCGAGGCAATGCGGTCCATTAATATCACCGAGCGTAATTGAGAAAGGACCTTAAAAGGTTTCCCCAATCATCCTTGGTGATACCATGGAACCTCTCATCCGCGAGGCGAGGCCGGAGGATAAACCCTTCGTCGAGGAGATGGCGAGTTTAACTTGGGGCGGCGAGGATTACCTCGCGAGGGTGTTCGATGAATGGCTTAAAGAGGGCGGGTTTTACGTGCTCAAGGTGGGTGGAAAGGTCGTCGGCACGGCGAAGCTGACGCTTTTACCCGGAAAGGTCGGCTGGCTTGAAGGATTGAGGGTTCACCCAGACTACCGAGGCAGGGGCTACGGGAGAAAGCTCCACGACTTTATGCTCCAGCTCGGCGAGAAACTCGCGGGAGAAGGCAAAATCGAAGCCCTTGAGTTCGCGACTTACTTCCTCAACCGCGAGAGCATTTCGATGGCACAAAAGACTGGCTTTCATATCAAGACTAAGTTCTTCGTCTTCGGGGCTAAAACGGAGGACTTTGAACCGGAGGAGCCGGAGCCCGTTGAAGCGGGGCTGGAAGATCTAACGCTCGGGATCATTCCAGTTGGCTGGCGATTTGTGAGGAGAAGCGAGGAGGCCCTGAAGTGGATCAGGGAGAACGCGGACTTCTACGATTTCAACGGCTTCCGCTTCCTCGTCTCAAAGAAGGGGACAACTTTCACGCCCCTTGACGTTGGGCTGGCAACACTAAAGCTGCTCCTGCCGGCGATGGCGTGGGTAGCCCGCGAGCGGAGGAGCGGGGAATTCGACGTGATGCTCCCGAGCGGGGTCAAGCCCCTCCTGCCGGGCCTTAGGAGGCTCGGCCTTCACCTCTGGGGTGAGACTGATGAACCGAACGTTCTGGTTTTCAGGAAGAGGCTCGTTTGGGGGTGAGGATATGGAGATAATCCGCCTCACCGAGGAAAACCTCCCCGACTTTCAAAGCCTCTACGTGGGGTTCTTCCGCGAGCTCAGGGGAAAGCAGGGTTGGAATCCCCATGCCGAGGCCGAATACAGGGCGGAAGCGGTGCACTACATCAGGGGGGGCGACATAATCTTCCTTGCCTTTGAAGATGGAAAGGCCGCGGGCTTCATACGGCTCTCGTCGAGGGATGGTTGTTTCTGGGTGGAGGAAATATACGTGAGGCCGGAGTTCAGGGGGCGGGGAATCGGAAGGGCCCTCGTCGAGCGGGCCGAGGAAGAGGTCAGGAAGCACGACGACGCGCTCTACCTCTTCGTTCTCCCGCAGGACAAAGATGCGATAGCCTTCTGGAAGAGACTCGGCTACGACATTATCAACACGGTCGAGCTGGTGAAGGACCTGGAGCTAACACCGAGGGACAGCGGCTTTCACACGGTCGAGCTCCTCGGCGAGCCCTTCAGAATCTTCCGCTGGAAAGGTGAGAAGTTCACAGAGGAGGAGAAACGCTTCATGGAGCTGCTGGAGGAGTTCTACCGGAAGGGCGGGATGAAGGAGGAGTTCCTGGAGCTCGTCAACAGGGCTCTGGAAGGGTGGCTGGAGTGAGGGTTCGCGAAGCTAAGACTGAAACTGAAAGGGAAGTCTGCCTCAGAATAGTCCGCAATCTACCAGAATGGTTCAACGAAGCCGGCCTTAGAGCTATCGAGCGGGATTTAAGGAGGGAGAAGACCTTCGTCGCCGTCGAGGGGAATGAGGTTCTCGGTTTCGTGACAGTTAAGTCCCTCAACGAAAAGGCCGTTGAAATCCTCTGGGTGGCGGTTAGAAGGGAGCTGAGGGGCAAAGGTGTTGGGACGGAACTGCTCCATTTCGTTGAGGGGTGGGCGAGGGAGAGAGGCTTCGAGCTACTCGTTGTCAAGACGTCGGGCGATTTGAGCTACAAGCCCTACGACGAGACGAGGCGCTTCTACGAGCGGAGGGGCTTTATCAGGATAGCGCTGGTAGACTCCTACCCCGAGTGGCGCTGGTTTACTCCAAGTGTCTGGGAAACGTTTAAAGACACCTTCCTGTAACCTGAGCGGGGCTTCAAATGCGCTGGAGCGAGATTCCGAGAGACGCCAAAGCCTACATGCTCTATCACACTCTAATCTCCCCAGGCCTGATAGTCTGGATACTCTTCCCGCTCTACCTCATGGAGACCGGCTACTCAATCCTTGAGGTCGGAGCGTTCTTTACCGCTGTAAACATAATCGCGGTTCCCCTAACTTACCTCTTCGGCCGGCTCTTCAACCGCTGGGACATCAAGAAGGGCCTCATCGCGATAGACGTCCTTGATGGCATTGCCTACGTCCTCTATGGCCTCGCGAAGGGAGTTATGGCACCTCTGATGCTCTTCGCCGGGCGAGCTATAGAAAAGCTCTCGACGGTTCTCTATCCCCTCTACCGAGCTTACGAGCAGGTAATCTATCCGGAGGACAAATACGAGGAGATTTTCGCCTGGCACCTCCGCCTGCCCGAGATATCGAGGCTGATTACATTTCCGATTATGGGTTACATCCTCGGCTACGTCTATCCGGGGCCGGAGAGCTACCGCTGGGCCTTCCTGCTCTTCGGCCTCTTCTCGGCCGTTACTGTGGCATACATCTGGAAGTTTCTTCCGTCTGTGGGCCGGGAGGAGCGGATAACGCCGAGGGGCTTCACCTTTAAGGTTGGCGAGTTCAAGCTTCTTCTCGCCTTTGAAGCGTTGCTCACGCTCGCCTGGTCATTAGCCCCGGAAATCGTGCTGATAAACTACGTCGTCTTCGTGCTTCACAAGACAGTCTTTGAGGTGACGCTGATAGCCTGTGCGAGCAGCTTAGCATCGATAATCGGAACCTACGCGAGCGAGAGGGTTCCGGAGGGAAAGGGGTTCCAGGCGATAGGGGTGGGCATGCTAATTAACGCCTTCTACGCGCTGGTGATGGCACTTTCACCGCCCTTCTGGATTGTCCTCCTCGTTCACGCGGTCAGCGACTTCGGGAGCACATTCTGGTTCCCGTTCTACCGCTCTTGGATGTTCAAGCTGATTCCAAAGGAGAAGGCCAGCGAGTTCCATTCTGCGATATCGAGCTATCGGAAGCTCCTCGCCCTCTTTACGCCCTTTGTTGCGGGAGCGCTGGCAAGTCTTCACCCAACGCTGCCCTACGCTGTGAGCTTCGGCCTGTTTTTACTGGCGGGGGCGATGTTCTGGTGGCTGGCGAGGAAAGGTATTTATTCAAGAACCGCGAGTTAGGGACGTGGTGGAGATGAGCGAGGTCGTGATTTCAAAGAGGGACGTGTTGGCATACGAGAGGTTGAGGATAATCTCTGAGCTGGCACCTATACGTGAGAGAGTGAAGGCCTTCGAGAAGAAATACGGGATGACATTAAAGGAGTTTGAAAGGAAACTTACGGACTCAACTGACTCAGAGGAATCCTTTGAGGCCTGGGACGACTATATTGAGTGGAAAGCCTACGTCAGGAAGCTTGAAGAGCTGGAGAAGATGCTGAAGGAGATTGAACATGCTCAGAGAGTTAGAATTGCTTGAGAAGAGCTCAGCAGTCAAAAGCTACGAAATTATAGACTACAAAGAGGGGGACAGTTTTTACTTTCTGAAAATCAGGGCAGAACTAATGGATGGAAGCGTTCTTTACATCAGGGAATTCATATCGGAAGAGGAGTACAACTACTCTTTCCAGTGGCAGAAAGACAGAAAGCTTATAGTCCGCTGGGACAACGCGCCACACCATAAGGACGTTGAGACTTTTCCCCACCACAAGCACGTTGGCTCAAAAGACAACGTCCAGCCTTCAAAAGAAATCTCTCTTGAAGACATCCTGAGAGCTATTGAGGAGAAAATTAAACCCCCGTCCTCAGCCTCCAGCCGTCTATGCTGAAACCGCCCATCTTCTCAAGGACGTGAGTTATCAAAGCCTCGGCGTTCTCGGTTTTAACGTCTTCCATAGCCTTAAGGAAGAGGGCGACGAATTCATCATCCGGAAAATTGGGAAAGAGATAAGCCTCTCTAAAGGCCTCGTCGCTGAAGAGCCGATACACCTTGCTCGCCGGCGGTACTTCGACCCGCAAAAACCGGGCGTAGGACTCAAGGGCTCCCCTCAGAGCCAGATGATATAGGTAAGCGTAGCTCGGGTCTCCTCGTTCCTCGGCATCCTTCAGGATGTCGAGGGCGTCCCAGAGGATGTACTTAGCCAACTCGACTTTCACCGGGTCGGGCTTTGGAAACGGCTTCCTCATGTACTCCTCGGCCTCGGCCCGGAGAGCTTTGATTATGCCCGTTTTGTCGAAGAGGACTTTCCCGA
>Ga0256843_1003328_pt1 | contig 11223 bp, 10 predicted proteins | sample AlvinellametaG_FD_191572 | JGI IMG/M metagenome (GOLD analysis project Ga0256843, IMG submission 191572) | Pompeii worm associated microbial communities from hydrothermal vent at the East Pacific Rise, Pacific Ocean - Alvinella | ecosystem: Host-associated > Annelida > Integument > Unclassified ... | reverse complement strand
ATAGTAATCTCTCTAATCTCGTCAAGAGTCCTTTTATCAAGGCGTTCCCCATTTAAAAGCATTCCTCTAACTCTTTGTTTTACAACGCTCTCAAAAGCTAAAGCAATCTGTGCACTATCATAATTTAAAGCTTCACTACCTTCAATCGTCTCTTCTATCTCTTTTAAAAGATTACTAAGAGCATCACTTCTCTCACTCTTTGCAATATGCTCAATCGCGCTACTTAATTTATCGCTAAAGTTATCTAAAATATACTTCTTTAAACTCTCATCTACATCTTTGTAGTTTATCTCTAAAACCTCTTTAGACTTAAACTCTATAAACTTAGATGCATACTCACTAGAAGCTTTATCTATTGCAATAGTTACATCTTTTAAGATATCTACTAACTCTTCTTTATTAAGCTCATTTACTCTATGCTCTCCATCTATATCGCTAGATATAGCTCTCATCTCTATCATTGCAATATCTTTTTGGCTTCCTACTACTAGCAAATCTAAAGTAGAGTTATCTAGCTCTTTTAAAGTTGGATTAATTGTAACATTACCATCTAATTTAGCTACTCTAACAGCTGCTATAGACTTATCTACTGGCAAAGAAGATACAACCAAAGCAGCATTAGCAGCATGAAGCGCAGCTACTTGCAAATCTACATTAGAATCACTACTTAAAACTGTAACATTTATTACAACCTCATTTGAAAAGCCTTTAGGAAACAGAGGACGCAAAGCTCTATCTATAATTCTAGAAGTTAAAGTTTCAAAATCACTAGGTTTTGACTCTCTTTTAATAAACCCTCCAGGAATTTTTGCAGCCGCATAAGATTTCTCTAAATACTGCACTGTAAGAGGTAAAAAGTCCTCATCACTACTACTATTTTTATCAATAGTTACTGTTGCTAAAAGAACAGCTTTACCTTGTCTATACCATACCGCACCATCAGCTTGTCTTGCTACTTTTCCAAACTCAAAGCTCTCATCTAAGTTATTACAACTAATATCTACTATGCCACTCATATACCTATATCCTTAATTAAATTGTGTTATTCTATCTTAAAATGGTTTAACAACTACAAATATAACAATACCTATCATTAAAAGTGTTGGAACTTCATTATAAAATCTATAAAATTTCCCCGGCTTATAATGAGGATTCTCTAATAGTTTTTTTCTATGCATCTCTAAAGAGAAATGATAAGCTATTAAAAAAGATACAAAAATAAGTTTAGCTATCATCCATCCTTGATGTAAATAACCAGGGTTCAAATAAAGCATAGTTGAGCCACTTAATATTGTAGCCCACATTGCAGGAACCCCAATATATTTATATAGCTTATACTCCTGAATCTGCACAACCTCTACAAAACCTTTATTATCTGCATTTTCGCTATGATACACATATAGCCTTGGCTGATAAAAAAGCATAGCCATCCAACTAACAAAACTCATAACATGAAACGCCAATATCCAAGTGTAATACTGCATTAATTTTCCTTTCTAATGTCTTTTAGAGAGTAGACAATTAGTTCTTTTTCACCCTTATAATACCCAATTTGTGCTTTTTTTATAAAGAGTTTAGAGCCCTTTTTAAATAAACCTCTTCTTTTTACCTTAGAAAAAAGCCGAACCTCTTTACCATTAATTTTTAGATATCTATCTTTATAATTTCCTCTTATATTACTAACAATATCGCCTATTTTATAAGTATCTAGTTTTTCTATATCAAACTGCTCTATAAAATTATTAGGATTAATAGCACCCTTTACTTTTGCAATCTTAAAGTTTGTAATCTCATCTATTTTATAATATCTCTTCTTTTTAAATACCCATAAATCATAGCACTTACCCTCCTCTACAGGCTCTGCACACCTATACAGCGTAATTGCAGATGATTTTTTACTAGATTTAATAACCCCAATATCACCTCTTTTAAAAACTACACATACATCTTTTAATAGCACATCTCTATTAAGAGTACTCTTTTTAGCAAGTTCGTCTATATCTAAAACCTCTATTTCTTGCTTTTCTTTTGTGCTATTTTGCTCTAGTGGCTCTAACTTTTTAACGCCCTTTTTTGTAGGAATAAATAGCTTCCAAAACTTATCTAAAAGGCTCTCATACTTTGGCTCACTCTTGCCATTAATAAAAGTAGCATATAGTGGCAAATGGTCAGAATACCCATAACCCGTATGCTTAGAGTGCTTATACTCCCATCTATTAATTTGCCCTCTTTTAAATAGATAACTCTTTTTAAACACCCCAAAAGAGCCTTTTTTATAGTGCCACCCCTTATTATCATTTAAATTAGGCGATATTATTATAGAATCAATAGCCCCTTTTTTACCATAAAAGCTATAACTCCACCTCTTATGAGGGTCAAGCTCACTCCATAGATTATAGTTATAAAAATCTAAATTTGGTTTGTCATCTAAAGTAATTAGCCTTTTTTTATAATAAGTCTTTAAAATAGTATCAATCCCGCAAATTCCGCCTGTATCATTAAATTTATCTTCTAAATTGCTACACTCATTATACCTACTATTAAAATCACCAACTATTATATACTCTCTATCTTTTGGCAACTTTTTAATACGCCTTGCCAAAGCCTTTGCATCCCTAACTCTAGCACTCTCACTAGCCCTTTTAGAGCGCCAATGATTAACAAATATAGTAAGTGGCGGCTTGGTATCTAAAGTAACCTCTAAAATATCTCTATTACTACTTTTAAGCCCAACTTTTATAGACTTAATCCTCTTAATCTTAACTCTAGATAGCAAGGCAACCTGTATTGCACCACCCTTTTTATTAGTAATTGCACTATACCTATACTTACACCCCACCCTATCTAACCACTTTTGCAAAACCTCTAAAGCATGTTGGTTCTCAACCTCTTGCAGTCCAATAACATCAGCATCTACCTCGCAAATAACCCTAGCAATATTTTTAATCTTCTTCTTAAAAATGGCACTATTCCAGTTATGAGTATTTAATTTATAATCATCATACTCCGTACCATTATTAATATCATCAAACAAATTATCCACATTATAAGTAGCAATCTTAAGCTCTTGAGAAAGCACTAAAAACGGAATTAAAAGCAGTATTATAGTTATTTTTTTCATATAAAGAATTATAATTAAGTTTTACTTAAAATTGAACTATCGTATTAATGGCTGTTTTAAGCTCTTGTTTAATACAAAAACCCAAACAACCACAAAGGTATTTTTGCTCTATATCCTATCTCTATATCATCAGCTACAATATAAGAGTTTGGTAAATCTTTAATTTGTCCTCGCTTCGCTGCGAGATTTCGTCGCTTTGCTCCAGCATGCTCAAATCCTTTATTTTTGCCTCCAATTTCAAAAATATACTTTTCATCAATTAAAAAATCTCCTCTATCTACATAGTTTATAATATGTCTTTTATAGAGCATACTTACAAAAAATGTTTCTCGTACAGTACCAATATTGCTATTAATACACAGTGCATTAAATAGATTTGTATTATTTAAATATAGCTTATCAGGCTTTTTAATACTATTAAATCTTTTAGCTTCATAAATAATATGGTGCATTAATTCAGCTCTACTTAGATAGTCTATATACTTATATAAAGTTGGCTTTGTAATACCAATTTGCTTAGCAAGTTTCTCTATGGTTATTTCAAGCGGATTAGATACACAAATTGTAAGAAGTAGTTTTTTAAGTGCTATAATTTTCGAGCTATCAATATTTGTAACATTTACTAAATCACTATATAAAATGGTATTAATATTTTCATTAATTCTATCTATATATTTAGTTTTATCTTCAAAATAGTATGGATAGACTCCTACATCTATAAACTTTTTAAAATGCTTTAATATCTTTTTATCTTTTAAAGAGTCAATAACTATATTTGCAAATTTTATATGATTTTGTAAAATATCTTCTAAAGTAAAGCTTGGTAATTTTATATCCATTTCAAGCTCTAAAAACTCTCTTAAAGATAATATTGGTAAATGATACATAGAGTACCTTCTTGCAAAGTCTGCATTTGTTATCTCTATTGCGCTACTACCGCTAAAATATACTTTAATATCTAAAAAATCATAAATTAGCTTTATTTGTGTTTGAAAATCTTTTATTTTATGAATCTCATCAACTACTATAATCTCTCCACCATATTTAGAAAACTCATCTACAAAGTCAAATAACGAAACTTCTAAAAACATAGGATGATCACAAGATATATAAAGTTTCGCTTCATCTTCTACTTTAATCTCATTTAATAGTTGCAATAAAAGTACAGTTTTACCAACCCCACGACTTCCATAAAGCCCAGTTATTTTTGCCCTAGAATTTAATAAATCATCGAACAAAAAACGCTTATATGTAGGCAAAGCTTGATTTTGCTTTAATCTATAAAACCTTATAGCATTTTGAATATAATTTTGCATTTTACTACCTTAAAAGATATTAGTAAAATATATTTTACTATAATTTGCTTTAAAAGTAAAATTTAATAGTTATTTTTTACTAAATTTGATACTATATCAGTTAATATTCAACGCCTGGCATTTTATTAAAAAAGCTTTCCTTTGCACGGAAAGTGCTTAAAAATTCTCAGATTTTTTACTCTTTAAAGTTTGGAAAATATTTCAAGCAGTAACTCACTAATATATTTTTTGCTTTTGCAAAAAAGGTAATAAAATTAGAAATTAACCCCTAATTCTCAATACTATATTAGTGCATATTCAACGCCTGGCACTTTAGTTTTGGGGTTAGAGAAGACTTGACAAAGTGTATCTAATTGGATACAATTATTGAATGTATATAGTTAAAACAACAACCTATTTTTCTAAATGGCTAAAAAGCTTAAAAGACTTAAAAGGCAAAATTGCTATTGCTAGGCGTATAGAAAGAGCTCAAGCTGGTAATTTAGGTGATTACAAAAGCTTAGGCAACAGCTTATTTGAATTAAGAATTACAGTAGGTCCAGGATATAGAGTATATTTTACAAAACAAAAAAATGAAATTATAATTTTACTAATTGGTGGAGATAAATCAACCCAATCAAAAGATATTAAAAAAGCACAAGATATTTTAAAGGAGATTAAAAATGAGCGATAAATTAGAAAATTTTGATATTACAGAGTATTTAGATTCTAAAGAAGCTATTGCAGAGTATTTATCTCAAGTATTAAAAGATGGCGATAGTAACGAACTAATCCGAGCAATAGGTCATATTGCTAAAGCAAAAGGCATGAGCCAAATAGCAAAAGAAGCATCTTTAGGCAGAGAAAGCCTCTATAAAAGCTTTACACCAAATGCCAAACCAAGATTTGAAACAGTAATAAAAGTATTAAAAGCACTAGATGTAAATCTAACTATTAGCCCAAATTAAAATAGTTTTATAAACTATTTTTTAAGGTTACTACAAACTATATTTTTTTAGAGTTTTAGCAAACATAAAAGCTATTCTATAATTTTTACCCTGAATCAAAATTTTATTTCGTTAAAATATTTTACTTTAAAAAAAATTATTTGAAAAATGTTCAATGCTTCGCAACTTAACCAAAGTGCTATTTTTTATATAATAATCAGATTATATGTATGTATATTCTATTAAATATTACAATAAAAATCTTTTTTTAAGCTTATTTTAAATTCGGGGGGGGTAGAATAAGTTTGTATAAAATAATTTAAAAATCTTTAGTAATTATTGTGATAAAACAATATTTATTAATGATAAAAACAAAAAGCTAAAGTGATTATTAGTTTTTTAAATAAATATTATATAGAGTGGTACAATTTAGAAGTTGATAAGTCAAAAAAATCTTTTTGTAATGAAATAATAGATAATAAATATCATATTATGATAACACAGATTTTATAGAAATTTTAAACTACATAAAAAATAAGTTAAATATAAATGTAGATTTTATAAATTTAAATAAAGGTAACAAATGAAATATATAAACCCTTATGACATAGCAAATAGTATTGATTTTGATAATTTAAATATTACAAACCTAAAAAAATTCAAAAGAAGATTAAGTGCTGAACTAGAGCTAAATGATGGAGAAATAATAATAAATAACATTGTATATCAACAAAATGATATATACGATATGCTAGATAGAATAGATAGGGATAAAAGTCTATTAAATATATACCATTCTATATATAGCAATGATAAATTAAATAATTTTTTATATGGGCAATATAATACTACTCATTTAAAATTATTAAAAAACATTTTATTATTAGAAGATTTACAAACAATAAAGTTTATTACACCATATATAGCTGATAGATTATCTGCTATATACAAAAATGCTTTTTTAAATGGGAGAATAGATATACTTAAAATAGAACCACCAATAGATAAACTATATTATGAGCAAATTTATGAACCAATTTATAAAATTTTAAAAAGCAAAGAAGTAGAATTAATAAATTTGAAAGATAAACTTTATGATATCGAAGATATAGAAAGTGTTATTGGAAATATTGATATGATAAATGCTTTACCTGAATATTTTACAAAAATAAGACATGATATTGCTTATGCTGTTAGAAATTTATCTATTGATAGCTGGAATAATAATCAAAATTTAGAGTTATCAAATGACTTAATAAATTTAGCATTAAATTTTAAACTCAATGATAATATAAAAGAAAATTTTATAAATGATAAAAACGATTTAGAGAAAATGAAAGAAGAACAATTTTTATTAAAATTAGCTAATAAAATAGAGAAAACTCTAAATAACAATTCCAAAAACTTTTCTAAAAAAATAGATGAAATAATTAAAATTATAAATAATAATAAATATAAAGTAAAAAGACAAAACACACTTGCTATTGTAATTTATAATATAATTAATAAACATATTGAAAATAATAATGAACTTATCTTCTCGCATTTTAAAGACTTAAAAAAAATATTCCAACATTTAGAAAATATATCTACAGATTATGAATTAATAAATGCTCTAAATGAGAATATTAATTCTATTGAATTAATAGAAGAAAAAGTGCAAACGGAAAAAGAGAATAAATATGCAAACAATGGTATGTTTATTGGTGGTTTCATTGGTCTAGCTGGTGGTTTTGCTGGAGTGATTATAGGTGCAGTTATTGGCTATATTCTAGGCAAAGTAGCTGCTCAATAAATTTATTAAAAAAAGGAAAATACAATGCAAACACAAATTAAATTAGATAAAACAATTAAAAATCAGATATTTATCTTAAATCAAATATTTGAAATAGAAAACAAATTATCTAAATTAGATACAACACATACAATTAATAGAAATATTGATAAATTAAAGTCTTTTTACAAAGATAGTTTTGATGATAATATATCATTAATTATCGAAAATCCAAAAGGCGAAGATTATAATGAAACAAGAACTGATATTGAAGCAAGTATTGCAGGAGATAGTACAGAAAACTTAATCATAGTTGATGTTATTAAACCAATAATTAGATTAAGGCAGGGGCAAAAAAATAAAATTATACAAAGAGGAATAGTTATTGTACAAGATAAAAACACTATTCCTAAAAATTCTGAAAACAAAGTACAAAAAGCAAATCAAAACAAAGATACCAATACTAAAATAAAAATAGTTAAAGTATTTACTCAAAAAGCTAAAAAGAAAAAAAATCGTAAAAAGAGATAGTTTTAACAAAAAATCAAAAAAGGAAAAATATGGCTCAAACAATTAATTTAGGGATAGATTTAGGAACAACAAATAGTGCAATATGTTATTTTGATAAAGGTAAAGTGAAAATTTTTAAAGATCCAATTAGCTGGAAAGATACTCTACCTTCAGTTGTAGGCTTTAGAAAAGACAGAATTATAGTAGGACAAAAGGCAAAAGAGTATATGCTAAAATCACCACAAAACACCATAGGACTATTTAAAAGAAAAATGGGAACAAATGAAACTTTTAAAATTAAATCATTAAATAAATCAGTTTCTCCAATAGAGTTATCTTCTTATGTTTTAAAAGAGTTAAAAACCTTCATTCAAGAAGAGAATATTCCATTAGACTCAGCCGTAATAACAATCCCAGCTTCTTTTGACACTATTCAATCAAATGCTACAAAACAAGCAGGAGAATTAGCAGGTTTTAAAGAGATAGTTTTACTTCAAGAACCAATAGCTGCAAGTTTAGCTTATGCAAATTCAAAAAGCCAAAATTTAGAAGATACAAAATGGCTAGTTTATGATTTAGGTGGAGGAACTTTTGATGTAGCACTATTAAGTGTTGAAGATGGAGAGATGAAAGTTTTAGACCACGAAGGAGATAACTTTTTAGGTGGAAGTGATTTTGATAGATTAATAATAGAAAAAATTGTTATTCCATACTTAGAAGATAATTATGATTTTAGTAATCTTAAAAAGGAACTTCAAAACGCAAATGGAAAATACAATAAACTCTATTATAAATTATTATATTTAGCAGAAGAAGTAAAAATTCAATTATCTACTAAAACTTCTGCGGATATTGAATTTGAAATAGACGACGAAGATATATATTTTACAATAACAAGAGATGAGTTTGAAAAAATAATTAAAAATGATATTATTAAAACAATAAAAATGATAAAAAAACTACTTGTTTCAAATTCATTACAAAATAATGATATTGATTTTATTTTAATGGTAGGTGGCTCAACTTACATACCATTTGTAAGAAAATATATAGAAGATATTTTACAAATAAAAGTTTTAAACGATATAGACCCTACAACTGCTATTGCCATTGGTGCCACATATTATGCAGGTACAAAGAAAAAAAATATTGTTATCAATAATAAAAAAGAAACTAATAAATTTAAAATTAAAATGGCATATGAAAAATCTACGCAAGATAATACAGAATACATGGCTGCTAAAATAGATGGGGATACATCAAACTATACATATAGAATTACAAGAGAAGATGGTGGTTTTGATAGTGGGCTAAAACCATTAACTAATAAAATTGCAGAAGATTTACCACTAGTTAAAGATAGTTATAATTTCTTTAAGCTAACAATATATGATGAATTTAACAATACTGTTCAAACAGAAAATATTGAAATTTCTCAAGGTAAATATACTATTGCTGGACAACCTTTACCTGAAGATATATCTTTAGAAGTAGATGATTATAATCAAGGTAAAACTAAATTAGAATTAATATTTAAAAAAAATACTATTCTACCTATAAAAAAATCTATTACAAAAGATATTAATAAAACTATCAAAGTTGGTAGTAGCGACAGTATTATAATTAATGTATTAGAAGGTGATAGTAATGCTATTCCAGAAGCAAATAAAACTTTAGGTTTTATAAAAATTAGTGGTAAAGATATTGATAGAGATATTTTAAAAGGTTCAGATATTGAATTAACATTTGAAATTAGTGAATCAAGAGATTTAACAGTTTCTGCATATATTTCAATGATAGACCAAGAGTTTAAAGAAATATTTACCCCTGAAAATAGAAGTGTAGATATTTTAGAATTATCTAAAGATATAGAAATTTTATCTGAAAATATTAATAAAAGTTTAGAGTTTGCAAAAGAAAATAATGATTATGCTAAATTAGACTTATTATATGACCTTCAATCAGATATTACTAAAATAAAAGAAGAAATCAATGAAATTGATGAAAATGACACTACAGATAAACGATATCAGTTAGAAGATAAAAAAAGAGAAGTTGCCCAAAACTATTTTAAAACTATTAAAGATGAAAAAATTAATAAAATTAAAAAAGAATATTTAGAATTAAAACCTGAAGTTGAAAGATTAGTTGCTCAATATGGAAACTATAATGAGATAGAATACTTAAAAACACTTATTGAAAAAGAGAATATTTATTTAAACTCTAATAATATATCAAAAGTAGAAGAATTATTAGAAGAATTGCAATATTTTAGATACCAAATGTATTGGAGAGAGCCTGAATTTGTACAAGGAATGTTCGCTTATACTGTAAAAGAAAATCCTAAATTTAAAGATGAGTCTAAAGCTAACTACTTAATTGGTAGAGGTCTTAAACTATTAGAACAAGAAAATACTGAAGAATTAGCAGATGTTACAAGAGAACTTTTAAGCTTACTTTCAAAAGAAGATAAAGAAAAAGTAGAAAACAAAATAGGATTTTATTAATCATGAAAAAAGAGGGTTTGAAATTAATTCATTCCAAACCCTTAAGTTATTTAAGAAATGGGTTATATCATTTAATTTCTAATTTTATGTTTTCAGTTTTTTGCGAAAGCAAAAGTATATCAAATACGACACCTCTTAAAATATTTCCAAACTTTAAAGAGTTAAAATTTAGTAGATTTTTTGCGTTAAGAAAATACAACTGTTTGAACGAAGTGAGTTTTGTATTTTTAGCAAAAAATATGCTAAATTTTAAGCACTTCCAGTAGGAAGCTCTTTAACTTGTTTGGAGAGGTTCTTTGCATACTTTCTTGACGGTACAAGAAAGTATATAAATAGCTCAAAGCTATTTATTAGATTCCGACTCAAGCCCACAATGACTGGTTGTATTCATCAAAAAAAACTTTTTATGAATTAAAACTACTCCAATTAACATTTGGTTCACACTTGTTTGGTATATTTACATTTCAAACACAATAAAAAGGAAAAATATGAAAAAAACTGTTATTACAACTTTAGTTGCACTTGGTTTAACATCTACACTATTTGCAAAGCCATATATGCAAAAGACTCCCCAGATGGCTAAAAAGGTAAAAGAGATTATGGGTGAGACATCTCCGTATTATAGAGCGCAAAAAGAGGATTTTCCCAAAGACTATTTTTTAGTTAATCAAAATCTTCCGTTTATGGTTGGTGTTATACTTTTTCATCCGCAAGGCGATAAACTAAACCTTACAAAAGAGCAACTTGCTAAATTTAAAGAGATGAAAAAGACAATAGTTCCACAATCTATGAAACTTGCTAAAAAGGTTAAAACACTTGAGCTTAAATTAACAAAAGAGATTATAGAAGAGGGGAAAGACCCTAAAGAGCTATATCCATTAGTAGATGAGATAGCAAAACTAAGAGCAGATTTAACAAAAGCTCATCTAAACTGTATTCATCAAGTTCAAAGTATTCTTTCAAAAGAACAATTTAAAACTCTTTTAGAACTTATTAAAAGTAAAAACAAAAAGTAGAGCTTTTCTCTACTTTATTACTTATTTATAAATTTAGACTTTATCTAACATAT
>Ga0256843_1003327_pt1 | contig 11225 bp, 7 predicted proteins | sample AlvinellametaG_FD_191572 | JGI IMG/M metagenome (GOLD analysis project Ga0256843, IMG submission 191572) | Pompeii worm associated microbial communities from hydrothermal vent at the East Pacific Rise, Pacific Ocean - Alvinella | ecosystem: Host-associated > Annelida > Integument > Unclassified ... | reverse complement strand
AATTTTGCCAAACGACCCGTACTGCGGTTAAGCACGGTAACGTCGTATCCCGCCTCTTTCATTATGACGGCAGTCGACTGTGCCGTACCGCCCGCACCCAAAAAGAGTACGCGCTTACCCTCAAGTTCGCTTATTGCTTTAAGAAAGCCCGGCGCGTCGGTGTTGTAGCCGTAGAGCTTGCCTTCTCTCTCGACGATGGTATTGACCGCACCTACCTTTCGTGCGAAATCATCCAGCACGTCACACGCTGCAAACGCCGCCTCTTTGTGCGGTACGGTGATGTTGATACCTTTGAGCTTAAGTGCGAAAAAAGTCTCTTTGAGTCTGTTGCCCTCTTCGAGCCTGTAGCGGTTGTAGCATCCGTCAAAGCCTAAGCCTTTGAATGCATAGTTGTGCATCAGGGGTGATTTGGAGTGGGAGACAGGGTTGCCGAAGATGGTGTAGAGGTATTTGGGCATGATACTTCCTTTTGCTCTGAATAAGGCATTATGACAAAAGATTGGTTAGAGTCAGTTAGTCTATTGCGTTTGTTTTGAGAGGATCGTTTCCATATGCGAAAAGAGTTCGGTGAACTCTATGGGTTTACTGACAAGGGTATAGCCTCCGACCTCTTTTATCTTTGCAAGGCTCTCTTCATCATTACAAGCGCTCACGAAGATAACAGGGATCTGTGCAGTTTTTGGGTCTGCTTTAAGGCGACGACAAACCTCATAGCCGTCTATTTTAGGCATCATAATATCAAGAAGGATGAGATCCGGCTGTTCCTCTTGTGCAACCTCGATGGCATATTCACCATCAGCGATCGCAATGACATCATGAATGACACTAAGCGCTTCATAGAGTAGTTCAAGGTTGGTTTCATTATCATCAATGATCATGATCGTAGCTGAGGTATTCACGGAAGTTCCTTTAGTTTGGCGATCGCCTCTTTAAAATCAAATTTATGAACAAGTTTCTCTATGGTATCAATAATGCGCTTCTCTTCAGCTGTTAAAGATATGTTTTTGAATGCTTCAAGTGCTTCTTTACAAGCTTTAAGGCGTCTGCTTCGTACGGCTTTTTTGAGTGCTTCTATCGTTTCTTTTTTTTGCGGCCTATCTTTGTATTGTTTTTGTTCCGACTCATGATCCTCTTTTTTCTTGGTAGCAATAGAGTGAAGATCCTGCATTACCTTTTTACGTTCTTTGTCAAAAAGCGGAATAAGGGAACGATCTAATGTCTCATCAAGCATTTTTGCAAGCGTATGCAGTGATGCTGCACCGATCCCTTTTGACATTCCTTTAATATTGTGTACGGTGCGCTTGAACTCCTCATCACCAAGTTTGTCAAGTTCAAGATCATGGAAGTCTTGGTAGAAGCGTTCAAGCATCATACGATAGAGTTTTGTTTGACCGCCTGCATACTTCATACCTACCTCTTTATCGATATGTTCGAAGAAAGGAAGTTCATCTCTATTAGTTGTAGGAACATTAGGTTCCTCTTGAGTGGTACTGGTACTGTCGTTACAAGATGATATGGTCTGTTTAGGTAAACAGTGTAGTAGCAGTGCATAGAAGGCTTCCGCATCGATAGGTTTGCTTATGTGGGAGTTCATACCGGCAATGGCTGTTGCTTCTATGTCCTCTTTCATCGCATTGGCGGTAAGTGCAACAATTGTGATCTCCTTATCAAATTCCCGGATCGCTTTTGTCGCTTCAAATCCATCCATGATCGGCATTTGAATATCCATTAAGATAAGATCATAATGTGAAGAACGTGCTTTTTGAACCCCCTCTTCACCATTTACGGCAATATCGATCATAATACCGCTTCCTTCAAGAAGACCACTGATGATCTCTTGGTTGGTTTCGTTATCTTCAACCAATAAGATACGTGCACCGGAGACGGTTGAGAGTGAAGACCTCAGAGATGTTTGCTCTTGATGTTTTTCTACCTCTTTGGTAGTGTTGTAGAAGATCCCACTAAGAATATCGTTGAGTGTAGAAGGGTTGATCGGTTTTTGAAGGAATATCTCAATACCGGTCTCTTTGGCACTTTCAATGATACTCTCTTGTCTGAAACTGCTGACCATGATCATGGAAGGTGGGTTAGGAAGATGGTAGGCTTCACAAAGTGCCTGTAGTTTCTCCGCTGTCTTGATCCCGTCAACCTCAGGCATGTTCCAATCGACGATAACAAGATCGAAGTGCTCTTTGCATGCGTCGAATTTGGTAATAGCATCGTCAGCACTGTAGGCGTGTACAACGTCAATATCGAATGATTCGAGCATGTTCCCTAAAATATCATGCCAGCTTTGAGAGTCATCGATGAGTAGTACGCGCTTATCACTAAAGAGGGTATAGTGTTGCTCCTCTTCGATCTCTTCAAGCGGTAGTTCAAAGATGAACCGGCTTCCTTTTCCCTCTTCGCTCTCTACCCAGATACGTCCACCCATCATCTCTACAAGCTGCTTGGAGATGCTAAGTCCTAAACCGGTACCACCGTACTTACGTGTGGTACTGCTGTCGGCTTGCGTAAAGGAGGTGAAAAGTTTCTCCTGTTGCGCTGGGGTCAGTCCGATCCCGGTATCTTCGACTATAAAACGGTAGAGCCCCTCTTCAATGCGTACGACATAGATGCCGACATGTCCCTCTTGGGTGAATTTTACGGCATTTCCGGTAAGATTGGTCAGGATCTGCCCGATACGTAAACCGTCCCCATAGTAGAGTCGTCCCATATTACAGTCATAGCTGACGATCAGTTCAAGATTTTTCTCCTGTGCTTTCATATCGATGAGCGAGATAGTGTTCTCTACCATCTTAAAGAGGTCGAACTGGGTACGTTCGATCTTGAGCTTTCCTGCTTCGATCTTGGAAAAGTCGAGAATGTCATTGATGATCGTTAAGAGTGATTTCGCACTCTGATCGATCTTGTTTAAAAAATGTCTCTGCTTTTGGGTCAGATCCGTTTGAAGTACAAGATGCGTCATTCCTAGTACACCATTCATCGGTGTACGTATCTCATGGGACATATTGGCAAGAAAGTCCGCTTTCACTTGTGCATTATGTTCGGCTTTTTGTTTAGCGATCTTAAGAGAATGGGTCTTGATCTTGATCTCATTGGAGAGATCTTTTTCGATCTCTCTTATCTGTTTATAGTCTTGATGGGAGAGATAGATAAAGTATGCCAAAATAGCAAAAAGAACAAAGAGAATAAGCATCTGCATTAAAAAGATGTTCTTAAAGTTCTCAAAGAGCATTGCTTTAAGTGTGTCGATACGTATATCTGCACCTAAAATATAGGGGGTTCCGTTACAGCTTTTTCTAGGGATGAGCACACTTCTAAAGGTTCCCCATTTGTCGGTCGTCTCTTCATAAAAAGGGGTATTTCTTTTAAAGATAGTACTAAGTTCCTTGCTTGCTTCTTGATAGTGGTCGAAGTATCGGGTATAGCTTTTTTCTTTCATCTCCGAAGGTGTGGCACTGGAGAGGATAAAGTAAACCTTCCCATTTTTAATCGTCATTGCGTAAATATAAGTAATATCGCTATTTTGTGTAAATTTAGAGAGTTTTTGAATATGGTGGAGATACTCCTCTGTCCCAATAGCGTCGGCAGAGACGGCACGGTCGAAAAAGTTTTGATCGACCATCAATTCTGTATTGAGTGCAGCTGTTTTTAATTTTTCATCGACCATTTGATAGATCAATGCTTTGTTGGATTGGTATGTCCAGTAGGCATTAAGTAGCGAGATGATGATAAGTGAAATGAACAGACCGATAATAATAGTACGTTTATGTTTATAGTTACGATAGAGTGTGTTGATCATTATTTCTCCCTCCCCATTGGAGAAAACATGGTTTAGATGTTTTGTATTTTCTTTTTAAGCTTCCATCTCTTTAAGGGTAGCCAAAAGTGCTCCTAGTTTATTCTTCACTTCCAAATACTCCAGCTCAGGTACGGAGTCTGCGACCACTCCGGCACCCGCTTGCAGTGTGATCCCCTTATCGTTGATAAGAGAGGTACGTATGGCAATGGCGGAGTCCATGTTCCCGTTGAACGAGAAGTATCCTACACTTCCCGAGTAGAAACCGCGCTTGAGTCCTTCGAACTTGGCGATGAGCTCCATCGCTTTGATCTTCGGTGCGCCCGTCATGGTCCCCGCGGTGAAGGTGGCGGCAAAGAGGTCGAACATATCTTTGTCGTCACGAATGTGCGCTTCGACATCCGAGACCATGTGCATGACGTGGCTGTAGCGTTCGACACGCATCATCTCTGTCACCTTGACCGTTCCAGTCTGTGCAACGCGCCCTACGTCATTCCGTCCCAGATCGATGAGCATGAGGTGCTCTGCGCACTCTTTGGGGTCGTTGACCATCTCGATCTCAAGCTCTTTGTCCCGCTGGGCGTTCTTCCCACGCTTTCGTGTTCCTGCAATAGGACGAAGCAGTATCTCACCGTCGGTCAAACGTACCATGACCTCCGGACTGGAACCGCAGATCGAGAAATCTTCATAGTCGAGCAAGAAGAGGTAGGGTGAGGGGTTCTTCGAGCGTAAGACACGGTAGAAACTCAGCGGGTCGATCTTCCCCTTTTGCGTGTAGCGGTTAGAGAGCAGTATCTGGAAGATATCTCCTGAACGAATATGCTCTTTAGATTCGATGACCAGCTGTTTAAAGCGCTCTTCATCGATGCTGAACTCCCCTTCGCCTTCAAGCTCTACAGGCTTGACCGGCAGTGGTGTGAAGCAGCCGAGAATGATAGATTCGATCTCCTCGATCGCCTCTTTCATCGAGTCGTCGTTCAATATCAGTGTCAACTTGGCGCTTTTGTGAGAATAGGCGATAATGATCTTGGGGCGTACGAGGTCAAGATCAGGTGTTTTAAGCGGGTCATAGAGCGGGTCCATGCTCTCTTCGAGTACCGGCTCGAAGACCTTGACCATATCGTAGGCGATGAAGCCGATGAACCCGTCAACGAACGAGAAGCCGACCTCTTGGGCTTTTTGCTGATAGGCTGCCTTGTCAACGTTGTTGTAGTAGCCTTTTAGAAAAGAGAAAGGATCCTCTTCCAAGATACGCGTATGTCCGTCCTCGGCATGGAATGTGGTGATCTTGTTTTTATAGACGATACGCTCTTTCGCACCGATTGTAATGAAAGAGAAGTTCCCGTCACTGGTGTTGACAACACTTTCAAAAAGCATGGTCACTTCATCGGGGAATCGCTGTTTTATCTCCCCGTAGAGTGCGACAGGGGTCAGTTGGTCAAAAAGAATGGTCTTGTGCATCGTATCTCCTTATCGCTTGATCACAAACGCGCTTTTGTTGATGAGCGCCTTGACACGCACGATGGCTCTATCGGCAGCGGCTCTGCTCGGGTAAGGTCCGATAACGAGTTTTTTCATCCCGTTAATGGTAAAGATACGGTGTTTGAACCCTTGGTTACGGATAGTACTGATAAGACGTGAGTTCGGTGGTGGTGTTTTGGAGAAAGAGCCGACTTGAATATAGTATTCTCCCTGTGCTGCGACCGGTTTTGGTGTAGGCTTCTGTTTAGCGGTAGTATGGGTGGTTTTAGGTTTGGCTACAGGTTTTGGTTTAGTTTTAGGTTTAGTATGCGGTTTGGGTACTGCACTGGTTGGTACTTTCACCACTTCTCTTTGTGGTTTGTTCTTATGTGATACCGGTTTGGTCGTCGGTTTTGGGATCTGGGTTGGTTCTTCTTCAATGGATGTGGTTTCAGGCTTGATATCGTCTTGAGGTAACGCTAGTGTCTTCTCTTCATATGAAGGCGTTTTTGGTTTTTGTTCAGCTGTTTTCGGTGTTGGTTCCTGTATCGCGTTTTGGAGTGTGAGCTCAGGGCTGATCAATGCACTTTCGTCCTCTTGCAGTACGGCAGGCTGTGCATCGGGGTCTTTTAGGATGATCTTTGTCAGTACGATCGCTGCGATCATAATAATGATGAGCATTGCGATAATGGTCAAGATACCTTTGGCTTTGCCGCCTTGTTGTTCAGGGGTATCGATAATAAGGTCATCTAAGTTGTGATCGTTCATAAGCGGGTACACTCCACGGTAAATTTTGAATCAATTATACCCAATGATATGTTATAGAAAAATGTACATATAAATCAGATGCTTTTTTAGAGTAAATATGAGGTAGAATATAATATTTGTATGAGATTTGTCGGTGTGCTAAGAGAGGAGAAAAGGGATGAAGATACAAGGGCTAAAAGCTTTGAAACGGCAGTTGAACGAAGAAGAGAAGTTGCTACTCAGACTCAAACATGATTATCCTCATTTGGCGAAGATGAATAAGGTGGCGTTGATGCATTACTTTTATGTTACGGATAAACATAAGTTGTTCGCATATATAAAAGTACTCACAGAAAAGAGATATGCAACAAAGGATGAGGCGACGGTGTGTGTTTGTTCTTGTCATGATAGCTATGGCATTCCGAAAATATTGTATGCCTCACGCTCGGAAGCGGAGAGTGTTGTGCAATATGTTTTGAAAAATCGTCAACTGCAACTTAAAATATATCCCTGTCCATGGGAGCAGGGATGGCATTTGAGCAAGTGCTAGCTTTGTAGTCTCTTTTCATTCAATATGGTATAGAGTACAGGTAGGTAGAGTAGATTAAGTACCGTTCCCCATGCAAGACCAAAACCAAGTGCTACTGCCATGGGTTGGAAGATGGCAGCTTGTCCTGTGGGAAAGAAGATCAGTGTAGCCAGTCCGATCAGGGTGGTAACGGAGGTAAGAATGATCGGTCTGAACCGTTTTGCCGCATAGAGATAGATCTCATCGATCGTACGTGCTTTTTTAAGGTTCATAAGCATGATGATCCCATCATTGACCACGACTCCTGAGAGTCCCAGCATACCGATAATGGAGGGTAGAGAAAGGTTGAGCCCGAGTAGGAAGTGCCCCATGATCACACCAAGAAAGGCGAAAGGGATCACCGACATCATCATAAAGGTTTCTCTAAAAGAGTTAAAGAGGTAAAGTAAAGAGAGCATAATAAGGATCATTGCTACACCGGAAGCGAGTAGCATATCACTTTTAAGTTCTTTTTTCTTTTCTTCCTCACCTTTTAGTACGATCTTAATACCTGATCTTCGTGCTTCGTCAAGGAGAGGTTTGAGCCTTTCAAGTACTTCCGATGCCGTGATCTTTTTGCTGTTGACATTGGCATAGATGTAGAAGTTCTTAACGCCGCCGTCTTTAATGATCTTTTCAAAAGAGTGTATCTTTTGGAATGTCACTACATCCTGCAGTGAGACGAATTGACCGTTCTCTAATGGTATTTGGTAGTGCTTAAGCGCATCAAGGGCATCTTGCTCTTGTGTACGTACCTTTAACTCCAGTAGGTTCTCTTTATCAAAAGAGAGCGCGATACGGCGCTCTAAGAATGCATTGGAGAGTAGTGCACCGATGCGCTGTTCTGTCAACCCCAGTGACTCTCCGTAAGGTGTGACCTTGAGTTTGATCTCATCCCGACCGTAGTTCATACTGTTGTTGACAGAGACAACCCCCGATATTGTTGCCAATGTCTCTTCTATCTTATGTGTAAAGGTGGTTACCTTTTCATTATCATTACTGACAAGCCCGATCTTAAGGTCGGACTTGATAGGTCCAACTTTTCTTTCGACAATGGCAAGGTCTGTCAGTCCAAAACGCTCTTTATAGTGTTTTTCATGAATGAATTGACGTATCTTTTGGGCGATCTTGTCCGACTTCTCTTCTCTTGTACGTCCTTTCTCATCGTAATAAAAACTGAGTGCGGGAGTGATGTACCGATCGACAAAATTCTGCGGTTTGAGTTTGTGAAGTTCAATGGTCATTTGCCCTACATAGGGGTAGGTTTCGGAGTTTCCTGCACTGTCTCTACGCCAGCCTGCAACGGAGCCTACATGGGCAATATAAAAATCCTCTTTATGTGCATAGAGGTCTTTTTCGATCGCTTGAAGATATTTCAGTGTCTCTTCGTTCGTTGTATTTACATTGGCTTTGAGTGTAAGCGTTAATGTTGTAGCATCGAATTTTGGGAACATTTGAAACTTGCTCGCACGAATTCCCAGCATGGTCAAAAGTGGTACAAGAATGATAAAGAGTACCAAAAATCTTTTTCTTCGTTTCATAAAATAGTGGATAACTTTACTATAGATCCGGTTGATACGCTCCCATGATGTGGTCTTCTCTTTGGCATTGAGCAGGTGTGCCGCATGGATAGGGAGGAAGATGAACGACTCGATCAGCGATGCAAGTACCAAGACGGAAACGGCAATAGGGATCAGTTTGATCACTTCACCCATTGTTCCGTGCATCATCAATGCCGGAATAAAAGCGAAAAGGGTGGTAAGTGAAGCGATAGTGACCGGCTCGAACATCTCTTTTGCCCCTTGTACCGCAGCTTCTTTGGGCGGCATACCCGCTTCGATATGCTGTTGGATATTCTCACTGACGACGATTGCATCATCAACGATGATACCCAGTGCGATCAATACACCGATAAGAGAGATCATATTGATGGTATATCCGGCAAAGTAAAGGTAGGCTGCTCCCATGACAAAGGAGGTGGGGATACCCAATGAGATGATGAATGCCATACGTTTGTTGATGAGTAGTGCTACGAGCAGAGTGATAAGTATGAGACCAAGTAGAATATTGGATGCGATGATATTGAGCCTGTCCTTGATCGCAATAGAGCGGTCGTCATGAATAGTGTAGGTGATGTCGGGGTTGGCCCTGTTGCTCTCTTCAACGATACGATAGATCTTTTTGGAGAGTTCAAGTGCATTTCCTTCAGGGCTCTGTTTAACGTTAAGATCAAATGCATATTTGGTATCGATAGAAAAGAGTGTTGCAGTATCTTCATATCGTTTAGTGACGGTTGCAATATCTTTTAAGTAGAGTGTTTTCCCTGCAATGTTCAAACGACTTTGGAGCATTTGCTCCGCATCTTTCGGACCGTTGTGGGTCGAGATGAAAAAGAAGCCTTTTTGGGTATCTTCAATGGTACCGATCGGATAGATATAGCTTAATCCTGAGAGTACGGTGATCACACTGTTCTCATCCAGTCCAAGTGCACGTATCTTTTCCGCATTGAGTTTGATATCGTAATATTTATCTGAATCACCGTAGATCGTCACTTCCGCAATATTGCGTATGGCCATGATCTTCTCTTTGAGGTGATTTGCCTCTTCAAGAAGGGTGGCTCTGTCTACCCGATTGGAAGAGACGGCAATACGTAGTAGATTTCTTCGTATATCCAATACATTGACTGTCGGTTCATCCATATCGGAGGGAAGATACTGTTTGGTAAGTGCAACGGCATCTTTGACCTTTGCCGCAGTATTATATTTATCTACCCGCTTTTCCAATTCAAGAATAATATTGAATTTACCGGCGGATATAATGGTTGCCATCTTATCTACACCATCGATATTCTTAATACTATCCTCGATCTTTTGGACAGCCATTTTATCGAGCATATCAATGGAGGTTCCGGCATAGTGTCCGTTCACGGAGACCATATCGAGTTCAAATGAGGGGAAGATCTCTTTGGGGGTTTTGGTATAGAAAATGATCCCCATCACAAATACAAAGATAAACAAAAAGTAGTTAAGCCGTGCATTTTCGACAAAAAATCGTAAAAGTTTTTCGAACATAGTCATCCGTCTTTTGGTTTAGAGTATTTATTGTATCGAATATTTGGTAACGGTTTTTAACTGATGCATCTATTAAAGGGGGCTATATGGGAGTGTTACGATATTATATGCATCAGGTAATTGCTTCGAAGGGAGGGTTTTCCAGCGTTTTGTGAGGCGCTGTTTGAGTTTGTCCGAGATACATTGTAACTGTTTGTCCGCTTCAGGTAGAGGAAGGTTGTCTACATGAATGAATACTTGTATTTTCTCTTTATCTCTGCCTTGATAAATGTGGTAGTCCGTTATGTCCAATGTACGAAACAAGTGTCGAATAAGTGGTGTAAAGCGCTGATACTCTTCACCTTTATACTCTAAAACCAGATAGTTTGTCATACCATCTTTGAGAAGCGGTACGGCAACGGTATAGTGTTTATCGAGATGTTGCTGTACAAGAAGTGGGGAGAGAGGCTCTTCTATGCGCTCGAACTTGGCATAGAAGGTGCGGTTATTAAACTGAATACGTTCGACAATAGAAGGGCGCTTGATGTAGTAGTGCTCGGTCTTAAACTCCAGATCGAAGACTTTGATGTGCGCCCCTTTCTCTTAATAGATCGATTTTTCGTAGATAACGAAGTTGCTCGCAAGCTCTTTCATCTCTTCTTTGATCTTCGCATGAAGTTCACTGTCGTTGATGTTGTCAAGTACGTCGGCGATCTTGTTGGCGATGATCTCGAACTCCGCCTCTTTCATCCCGCGGCTGGTAAGTGCCGGAGAGCCGATACGGATACCTGAAGTCACGAACGGGCTTCTTGTCTCACCCGGAACAGTGTTCTTGTTAACAGTGATACCCGCTGCGCCAAGTGCTGCATCGGCATCTTTACCGCTGAACTCTTTGTCAAGGAAGCTAACAAGTACGAGGTGATTGTCCGTTCCGCCTGAAACAACGTCATATCCACGTGCTACAAGTACTTCTGCCAGCTTAGACGCATTGGCTTTAACTTGTTTTGCATAGACTTTCCACTCATCAGAGAGGTTGTGCTTGAACCCTACCGCTTTGGCAGCAACGACGTGAACGAGTGGACCACCCTGAAGACCCGGGAAGATCGCAGAGTTGATCTTCTTGGCGATATCCTCATCGTTTGTCATGATCATACCACCGCGAGGACCAGCAAGTGTCTTGTGCGTTGTTGTGGTTACCACATCCGCATACGGGAACGGGCTTGGGTGTTCACCGGCACAGACAAGACCTGCGATATGTGCAATATCTGCAAACAAAATCGCACCTACTTCATCGGCGATCTCACGGAATTTTTTGAAGTCGATCTCTCTGGCATAGGCAGATGCACCACATACGATGATCTTAGGCTGAACGATCTTCGCGATCTCCATTACTTTGTCATAGTTGATGCGACCGTCAAGTTCTACACCGTAAGTGAAGCTCTGATAGTTCTTCCCTGAGAAGCTCGGTTTACTTCCGTGCGTGAGGTGCCCACCGTGGCTGAGATCCATTCCCAAGATCTTATCATACGGCTTAAGAAGCGCAGCATAGACCGCACCGTTTGCTTGAGAACCCGAATGTGGCTGTACATTGGCGAAT
>Ga0256843_1003326_pt1 | contig 11226 bp, 9 predicted proteins | sample AlvinellametaG_FD_191572 | JGI IMG/M metagenome (GOLD analysis project Ga0256843, IMG submission 191572) | Pompeii worm associated microbial communities from hydrothermal vent at the East Pacific Rise, Pacific Ocean - Alvinella | ecosystem: Host-associated > Annelida > Integument > Unclassified ... | reverse complement strand
CGTCGATGATCAGGGGCGAATACTGGGGCGCGAGAAAGTACTGATGGCGCTTTTATATATGTTGCATCTTCATGACACCAAAACCTATAAAGTCTATCTACCTGCCTGGGCGCCGGATATCATGGATGATAAATTTACCGACATTGTCATCGAGCGTGGACGTTTGATGGGGAAAAAGACAGAGTATCTGGGACAGTTTGATCTGGTGGCGGATGTGGATGCGCACTATGCCTTTACGGAGTTTGGTTATCACAGCGATGCCGTCTATGCGAGTTTGAAAATCCTTGAGTTTATGACGCTGCACAAAGTGACGTTTTCAGAACTTCTGGAAGAGATTGAAGACTTTTACTACTGCGCACTTTCGCTTCCCTGTCCTGCAAATCTGAAAGGACGAGTGATGCGTCTTTTCATGGAAGAGGCGAAAGGATATGAAGTCTCTTATGTGGATGGTATCAAGATCACATTTGCGCCGCATGAGTGGGTATTGATGATTCCGGATGATCATGAAGATGTGGTGCATCTTTATATTCAGGCGAAAGAGAAGCGACGCGGAGAGGCACTTGAACGAATGTATATGCAAAAGATCAAACACTGGATAGAGGAGACTTTATAAGAGGGGAGTGTTAGTCAACTGGCAGAAAGAAAGATCTAAAAAGCGTATAATTGTGATAAATATCGAATCAAAGGGGATTGTATGAAAAAACATTTCATGAAACCACCAAACAGGCGAAGACGTAAAACCGATCTACCCTGGCAACATCCCAAACCCAAAACAGAAGATCCCGAAGCACTCAAACGGATCGAAGCGATTATGAAAAGCCCCAGTTACAGACTGGCGGTGGAAGATCATGACTTTTTACTCTCTGACGATACCCTGCCGCTGCGGTTGCAGATGGACTATATCAAACCCGAACTGATTTTGCGCCAGCATGGTATCGAGCGGACGATTGTGGTCTTTGGCTCGACGCGTATCGTGGAGCGAAAAACTGCACTCAAACGGCTGGAAGAAGCCCGGAAAGCGCTTGCCAGAGAACCGGAGAACGAAACCCTGCTCAAGGCGGTGCGAAAAGCCGAGCGGATTTTGGAGAAGTCCAAATACTACGAGATTGCCAGAGAGTTCGGGCAACTGGTCGGACGTGCGGGAAAGGGGAGTGACGATAACCGCGTGGCAATCATGACGGGCGGGGGTCCCGGGATCATGGAGGCGGCAAACCGTGGAGCGTTTGATGTGGGCGCCAAGACGATAGGGCTCAACATCACCCTGCCGCATGAACAGTTTCCAAACCCCTACATCACTCCTGAGCTTTGTTTTCAGTTCTACTATTTTGCCATCCGCAAGATGCACTTTCTCAAGCGTGCATGCGGACTGGTCGTCTGTCCGGGAGGCTACGGAACACTGGATGAGCTTTTTGAGACACTGACACTCATCCAGACGCGAAAGATCGACCCTGTTCCTGTCATATTTATCGGGCGGGAGTACTGGGAGAAGCTGATCGACTTTGAGATGCTGGAGATCGAAGGAACAATCGATCCCGAAGATCGTGAACTTTTCTGGTACGCCGAGAGTGCACAGGAAGCGTGGGAGGGGATGCTGGCGTGGCATGAAGCCAACAAAACACCGCTTTTCCCGCCAAAGGAGTAAGCTATGGATATGGATAAAGTCAAAGGACTCAGTTCCGAGGAAGCGGCAAGACGGCTCAAACAGTACGGTCCAAACGCTATCAAAGAGAAAGAAGCGACATGGTGGCAGCGGCTTTTTAAACGTTTCTGGGGACCGATTCCCTGGATGATCGAAGCAGCGGCGATACTCTCTGCATCGGTAAAGCGGTGGGAAGATTTTACGATCATCATGATCTTGTTGCTGGTCAATGCCTTTGTCGATTTCTATCAGGAGTCCAAAGCGCTCAATGCCATCGCCGTGCTCAAAAAGAAACTCGCGCGCAAGGCGATTGTGCTTCGCGACGGACACTGGGTGCAGATAGATGCCAAAGAGATCGTACCGGGAGATATCGTGAAGGTCAAAATCGGCGATGTTGTTCCTGCGGACTTGAAGCTGCTGGGCGGCGGGGAGTTTTTACAGGTAGACCAGTCCGCCTTGACGGGCGAGTCGCTGCCGGTGCATAAAAAACCGGGCGACGAACTCTACGCCAATGCCATCGTCAAGCAGGGCGAGATGCTCGGCGAAGTGACAGGCACGGGGAAAAATACCTACTTTGGACGCACAGTGGCTCTCGTGGCAAAGGCGGAGCGTGAAGAGCACAGCCACTTTCAGAAGATGGTCATACAGGTAGGAAACTTTCTGATCGTACTGACACTTGTGATGGCAGCGCTGATCATCTACATGGGGCTAAAAAGAGGTGATCCGACAGTCGAGCTTCTGATCTTTTCACTGGTCTTGACGATCTCGGCGATTCCGGTGGCGATGCCGGCAGTTTTGACCGTGACGATGGCAGTCGGTGCGTCGGTACTGGCAAAGAAACAGGCGATTGTCAGCCGTCTGGCAGCCATCGAGGAGCTGGCGGGGATGGATATTCTCTGTTCTGACAAGACGGGAACACTGACTAAAAACGAGATGATTATCTCCGACCCCTTTACCGTCAATGACTACGATGTCAAAGAGTTGATACTTTATGCGGTGATGGCGAGTAAAAAAGAGAACCACGACCCCATCGAAAAGCCGATATTCGACTATCTTCATGAACTCAAATATTATAAAGATTATGTACTGAAGAAGTTCATCCCCTTCGATCCGGTGCGTAAACGTACCGAAGCGGTTATATCACTCGATGACGGGAGTGAACTGGTCGTGACCAAAGGGGCACCGCAGGTGATCATCGAGCTGAGTGATGAGCGTGAATTTGACAAAGAGAAAGCCTATGAAAAAGTGGAAGAGTTTGCTTCCAAAGGCTTTCGTACACTGGGTGTTGGCTACCGTAAACCAGAAGAGGAGAAGTACCACTTTGTTGGACTCATACCGCTTTACGATCCGCCGCGTGACGACTCCAAAGAGGCGATCTCCGAAGCCAAGGCCAAAGGGGTCAATGTCAAGATGGTTACCGGTGATAACCTTGCTGTTGCCAAATATATCGCCTCAATTCTCGGCATAGAGGGCAAGATAGAGGATGTTCGGGAGCTTAAGGGTGAGAGTATCGGCGAGTATCTGGCGCTGGCGGGGGTACTCTCCAAAGCCTTTGCCAAAGTGCTCAAACCCGATACGCCCAAAGAGGAGATCGAAAAGCTCTCCCAACAGGTGGTCAAAGAGGTCGAAAAAGAGCTTTACAATACACAGATCGCCAAAGGTTCGGTCAAACGGCATGAGTCGGAGATCATCCGGATCATCGAAGAAGCGGGAGGCTTTGCACAGGTTTATCCCGAAGATAAGTACTTCATCGTCGATGAACTGCAAAAGGCGGATCATATCGTCGGTATGACGGGTGATGGTGTCAACGACGCTCCCGCACTCAAAAAAGCCGATACCGGTATCGCAGTCAGCGGTGCGACCGATGCGGCACGTGCGGCGGCGGATATCGTCCTGCTTGCACCGGGGCTTCGTGTCATCGTCGATGCGATCAAACAGGCGCGTATCACGTTTGAGCGGATGAAGAGTTATACCATCTATCGAATTGCCGAGACGGTGAGGATTATCATCTTCATGACACTGGCGATTGTGGTCTATAACTTCTATCCTCTGACAGCGATTATGATCATCTTGCTGGCATTGTTGAACGATATCCCGATTCTCACCATCGCGTATGACAATACCAAAGTACGCGAAGAGCCGGTGCGCTGGGATATGAAAGAGATGCTGATTCTCTCCAGCTGGCTGGGAATCGCGGGAGTGCTCAGCTCCTTTTTGCTCTTTTGGATCATGATGTCGGTGATGCACCTGCCGCTGGCGTTTGTGCAGTCGGTCTTTTTTACCAAACTGGTAGTCGCCGGACACGGTACGCTTTACAACACCCGTATAGATGACTGGTTCTGGAAGCGCCCGTGGCCGTCCAAAACACTCTTTATCGCCACATGGGCGAGCGCGGTGGTCGGTACGATCATATCAGTGTACGGATTTGACTTGATGGAGCCGATCGGCTGGGGATTTGCCATAGCGGTGTGGGTCTATGCACTGGTATGGTTTGTCTTTAACGATTCGGTCAAAATGCTGGTACTTCGATATTACCGTAAAAAGCTGGGTATCGATGTCATATAAATCATAACAAAGGAGAAAATGATGGCAGTATTTACCATAGAAGAACACGGCATCAGTGTCGCGATGAAAAGAACCGAAGATGCGCTCTTTATAGAGCTGGATATGAAGGGAAAACTCACGCATGAAGATTATGAAGTGTTTGTCCCGATTCTGGAGCGCGCCCTCAAAGAAGCTGCCGGAAGAGAGGTCAATATGCTGGTGGATATGACGGAGTTCAAGGGGTGGAAGATGCATGCGGCATGGGATGATATGGTCTTTGGACTCAAACACCGCGGAGACTTTGACAAGATCGCGATAGTCGGCAAGAAAAAGTGGGAAGAGGTCGCGGTCAAGATGATGGCACCGCTGATGAAAGGCAAAATCAAATTTTTCAAAAACCGTGCCAAAGCGATCAAGTGGCTTTTAAACGCCAAAAAGTAGGAGGTCTGCATGGAAGATCAAAAAGTCAAAATCACGGGGCTTGACATCCCCTTTATGGATCCTGGTGGCGCTGATGGTCAAACTGGCATTCGCGTCGATCCCTGCGATGTTCGTGGTCTATTTTGTGTTAGCACTGTTTGGGCTCTTTTTCGACGGGTTTTTCGGACTGGCACTGTTTCATCCGCATATTCCGTAGGGTATTAACAGTGAAGAATTTTTTCTTCACTGCTGATATTGTTTATCTAATAAATACTCTTTTTGCTGAATGTAGTCAATGAACTCTTTCAGGTTCATCAGCCATTGTTGCTGGGTATGAGAATATGATTTTATAATTGGTTCAGGAACAATCAGTTGTACGGAACTTCTTTTCATCTCTTCGGTCTGGTCGAAACTGATTGCCGGCTCCAGCGTAATCAGATGTTTTGGAGAGATAAGTTTAGCTTCTTTTGTAATTTGTCTCCATCTGTCTTTACAAGATGTTTTGGCGGCAAGCATGGTCAGAAAAGGCTGAAGTTCCTGATTTTGCACAGCCTTGTGATAATGCTCTATGGAAGGAAAGATAAAATCAGGTTTTGATTTATGTTCTGTTCTTTTCCCTTTGTCAAAATGAATAGCATGATCTCTGAAAATCTGTGCAAGATGATTTTCAAAAGCGTGTCCTGCACGGGAGTTTCTTCGGTTCAGGACACTTTTGGCAAACTCAATAAATGAATCAACATCGTTGAAACCTTTATCCAGCTGTTTTTGTACTATAGCCCGTTCAAGTGCACGAAACAGTTTTTCCTCTTCGCCCCACCATATCAGCAATGCTTCGTCAGGATCTTCTGTTGATACGGAGATATTGCTGACTTTTCGTGCATAGGAGGAAAATTCGGCAGTAGAAGGGAATTTACCATGAAATTCGCTCAGTATTTTTTCCGGGTCATAATCCTGTGTCTCTTCTGTGGTAAAGCCAAGTTGTTCCAGTATATTCTGTTCGATAATCGTCAGGGAACGCTGTGACAGATATGAATCACGGACTTTGAAGTTTTCATTTTTCTCCTGCAAAAAATCTCTGAGATTAAACAGCCATAACAATTGTGCTTCAGCGGTACTTCCCTCTTTTGCAATGATAAACCATACTTTTTTACCGTTGAATCCTATGATCAGGAGGTCTCCTTCAGAGGCATTTTCCTGTAACAGTGAGGAAGAATAATAGAGTCGGTATTCTGTTCTGGTCGGGTGTCTGGCTCTTGCATCATACCAGGTAATGTGTCCTTCTTCACTTTGAAAGAGATTGTTGATAATTTCTGCATCATTGTCCAGATAAAGAAAGTGTGCCGGAAAACTTTTCTTTTTCTCAGATTTACCGAAAAGTTCGGATAATGCTTTGACGCCATTTAACTCATGCTGGTGAGAGAGGTTTTTATCTGTTTCAACAGCAGACAGACGTTTTACAGCAATTTTGTCAAACAAATTTACTAATCTCATATTTTACCCCTGATCGCATCAATCTTTTGACAGGAATGAATAAAGTTTTCAGTTTGTGTAATGACATCATCGAAGTTTAATTTATTTTTGCCCTTGATACTACACTCCCAGATGATCAGTATACGCCATCCCTTTTCAAGAAGAGCAGCAGTAACGGCTTTATCTCTTCTTTTGTTGTCATTTATTTTTTTTCCCCAGAATTCAGTATTGGAGGCAGGGACTTTATAGAGATAACAGTTTTGATGTCCATGCCAGAAACAGCCATGGATAAATATAACTGTATTGTATTTTGGTAGTATGATATCCGGTTTTCCGGGAAGTTTTTTATCATGTAGCCGATATCGGTATCCCCTGTCAAAGAGAGCCTTGCGTATTTTTATTTCCGGTTTTGTATTTTTTGATTTGATTGCTGACATATTTTTACTTCTTGCCAGCGGTGTTTTGATATCAGCCATTATGCCGGTATTTTTAAACTTTTTAAAATGGAATTACTCTGAATGATATAAGGATAAAGTGCCTGTGCAATCAATCTGATGACAGGAACGGCAACTGAGTTTCCGAATTGTCTGTATGCTTGCGTATCTGATACAGTGATTTTAAAATCATCACTGTACCCCTGCAGTCTTGCACATTCACGCGGGGTAAGGCGACGTGGGTTTTTCCCTTCCTGTTTTATCAGTATTTCAGAGCCATCTTTGTGATATCTTGCAGAAAGTGTTCTTGCAACATCATCTTTACCGACTAGTCCGAAACCGAAACCGTTTCCTTTTTTTTTGTGTTTTTCCGCATACCCCTGAAGATAGTTCCAGAGTTTGTCACTTAAAGTATATTTTGGATTAACCTTTCCATCATCAAGTATATAAGCGTTTTTCATATCCTGTTCGGATAAATGTTCGCTTCCGTCTTCAGGGTGTAATATTTCTGACAATGTCGGACCATTATGAGGATCGGGAAGCAGCAGTGAATCAAAATCGAAATTTGTTTTTTCCCGTGAACCGACTATAAATATTCTTTCTCTGTGCTGGGGAACCAGTCCTTTTGCATCCAGAATCCGGTACTGAATTGTATATCCGAGCTCATTTTCCAGTACCTTTCGGATTGTTTTGAATGTTTTGCCTTTGTCGTGACTTAACAGATTTTTGACATTTTCGAGTAAAAAGAATTTTGGTTTATGATATTTGATAATTCTGGCTACATCAAAGAAAAGTGTACCCTGAGTTTCACACATAAAACCATGTGCCCGACCCAGAGAATTTTTTTTGGAAACTCCTGCCAAAGAAAAGGGTTGACACGGAAAACCTGCCAGCAAAAGGTCATGAGAAGGTATATCTGATTCCAAAACCTGAGTGATATCACCGGCAAAAATATGTTCTGTGGTTTTATCCTGAAAGTTTGCCTGATAGGTTTTTTGTGAGAATTTATCCCATTCGCTTGTAAACAGGCATTTGCCTCCTATCTCTTCAAAAGGAATTCTTAATCCTCCGATTCCTGCGAATAGATCAATAAAAGTAAATTGCGACATACATTCTCCCCTAAGTACAATGGTTAATTATAGTGTATCATTATTTTGAAAAAGGAGAGAGTTATATTTCAAATTGAAATATTAAGAAACAGTACAGTTATTAATCCGGATATAAGAACTGTTAGCCAACATACAGACACCCTCCCGCTATCCTGATATACTACCTTTACAATCAAAAAAGGAGCGAAGATGGGTCTGGATGCGCACTTGATGCAGCTTGGTCTGGTGGTGGTTTTTTCCTTTTTGATAGGGTTGGAGGTCAAAACCTACCGCGCGCATCATGACAGTGCCAAAAAGCAGGATTTTTTCGGGACGACGCGTACGCTGACTTTTGTGGGGGTGCTGGGGTATATCCTCTATATCATCGATCCGGCAAATCTTCGCGCCTATCTGGCGGGATTTACGGGATATACGCTTTTGTATGCGCTCTTTTACCATCAGAAGCTCAAAGGCGGCAAGAGTAGTATCCTTTTGTATCTTGTTTCGCTGCTTATTTATAGTTTCGGTCCTCTGGTGGTGCTGTTTGCACCGTGGATGGCGGCACTTTTGTTTGTGCTGGTCATCTTCGTGCTCAATGCCAAAGGGGCGATCGAGCGTTTTTCCGAGAGTACCGATACGACGGAGTTTGAGACTTTTGGCAAGATGGTGTTGCTCTCCGGTGTCATTCTGCCGCTGTTGCCCGATCATGAAGTGAGTCAGTTTATCCCGCTGTCACCTTTTAAGATCTGGATGGCGGTGGTGATCATTTCGGGGATTTCGTATGCGGGGTATCTGGTGCAAAAGTACCTCTTCCCAAACCGTGGATACTATGTGACCGGGCTTATCGGCGGGATGTACTCCTCTACGGCGACAACGGTGGTACTGGCAAAGAAACTTGCCGCGACCGGGAAAAATAGTGTGATAGACGGCGGTATCATCGCGGCAACGTCGATGATGTATCTGCGTCTGATCGTAGTGGCGGCAATTTTCAATCTCGCCATCGCCAAAGAGGTGCTAGTGCCGTTTTTGCTCTTTGCTGTGGTTGGTTTTTTAGTCTCTCTGCTCTTTGTACGTCGTCATCACAAAGATACGCAGGGTGCGGATTTTGTCGATAAAAACCCGTTGGAGCTTGGTACGGCGCTGCTTTTTGCGGCGCTTTTTGTGATCATGATGAGTCTGACCAGTTATATCACGACCCATTATGGACTGCATGGGCTTCAGATCTTGTCTTTTGTGACGGGTTTGACGGATATCGATCCTTTTATACTCTCTCTTTTGACAGGGAAATACAATGTCACACAAAGCCAGATCGTCTCGGCGATTTTGATCGCAGCGGGGAGCAATAACCTTTTAAAAGGGGTGTATGCGCTTTGGTTCGGTGGTGTGAAAAACAGCTTTCGCTCGGCGGTTGTGGTGATCTTGCTTGGGATCGGTACGATAGCATGGGCGTTTTTGGCTTGAGAGAGTCTATATAAAACTATTCCTTCGAGGGCAAATCCTCCCGTTGGTCTGAGCCTCTCGTCATAGTTTTATATAGACTCTCTCTTCTATCAACTTATGGAAAACTAATTCAAAAAGGAAATATTATGGCACTCGTACAATCATACGGCGCGGCGGAGGTGGTGACTGGTTCATGTCATCTGTTGCAACTGGACAACGGCATGAAGATTATGGTCGATTGCGGGATGTTTCAGGGGCATAACGAACACAAAAACTTTCACCCCTTTGATTTCGATCCCAAAGAGGTGGATGTACTGCTCATCACCCATGCGCATCTCGATCATGTAGGGCGTATTCCAAAGCTTGTCAAAGAGGGGTTTAGCGGACGCATCGTTACGCTGCACTCCACACTCGATCTGGCGGAAGTGGTGCTTTTGGACAGTGCCCACCTGATGGAAGAGGATTACCGCACCCACTACAAAAAGGCACAACGCCGCGGGGAAGAGGACAAAGTGCGAAAACCGCTCTATAGTGTCGAAGATGTCTATGCCGTCTACGATTTACCGCTTATCTATGCCAAATACGGCGAAGAGGTGATTTTGGGCAAAGATGTCAAAGCCACCTTTCACAATGCCGGGCATATTCTCGACTCGGCGATTATTACAATCGATTTTAAGGAAAAAGGGGAGCATAAGCGCATCGTCTTCAGCGGTGATCTGGGAAATCATAACGATATGGTCATGCCGGTACCGGAACAAGTCAAAGAGGCAGATACCCTCTACATCGAAACCACCTACGGAGACAGAAATCATGAAGGGATCAAACAGAGTGAGGAAGAGTTTAAAAAGATCATCGTCGATACACTGTTAAGTCAGGGCAATGTCCTCATCCCATCCTTTGCCATCGAGCGTACGCAGGAGATACTCTGTATTCTCAAAGGGATGTATGACAACAAAGAGTTACCGCTTTGTAAAGTCTTTCTCGACTCTCCGATGGCGATACGTGCTACCAGACTCTATGACAGTTATCATGAAGAGCTCAGCAAATGTTGCAACGACTACCTCAAACGCGACGGTGCGATTTTCGAGTTTCCCTATCTGCAGTATACGTTAAAACAGGAAGAGTCCAAAAAGATCAACGAAGAAAACGGTTGTATCATCATCGCGGGCAGCGGTATGTGCACAGGCGGGCGGATATTGCATCACTTCAAAAACCGCATCTGGAATCCCAAAAATGCCGTGCTCTTTGTAGGGTATCAGGCAGGCGGTACACTCGGACGTAAACTAGTAGAAGGCGCGGAGTGGATCAAAATCTACCATGAAGAGATCAAAGTCAACGCCCGCATCCACTCTATCAGCGGATTTTCCGCACACGCCGATCAGAGCGAATTGCTGGATTGGATAGAAGGGTTTGAGAGGTTGGAGAAGATCTTTTTGATCCACGGCGAAAAAGAGGCGCAGCCGGTGTTTGAAAAACTCGTACGAGAGAGAACCGGTAAGAAAGTACATATCGTGAAGGAGGAAGAGGAGATATGGGTGTGATCCCCCTTCCTCTTGTGTGTTTCTATGATATTGTTATAAGTTGTGGTTTTTATTTCAACAGATTGTTTAAATGCTGTTTCTTCAGTGTTCTGTAGATATCAAAATCACTGTCTAAGTATTTTTTGTACAAATTTTTGTTTTGAGTTTTGATTTATAGGTTTGTGAGAGAGTGCCGTTACCACTGCCCTCAAGACTAAAAAAGTCTTTGCCTGTTTGATATGGAGAAAAGGCTCTTTTTTTATATTTAAAGTAGTATTTTGATCCTTCTTTGATAAAGGAAAGTTTTGTTTTGGTCTTTTGTCTGGTAATTTTGTTCAACTCTTTTTTCCGTTGTTTTGCAAATCTGATTATTGTTTTAAGTACCGTTTTATACCTATATCATATTGTAAAATAGATTTTTTTAACAAAACTTTATATCCATAGCTATTTCCCCGAACTGTTAGCCAATAAACAGACACCGATCCCATAACTGGGCTATACTTTCATTAAAACTATTGATTTTTTTAAACTGCGACAAGAGGCACAGACCAACGGGAGGATTTCGCCTCAAAGGAGTAGTTTGAAAAAATCACCCCAAGGAGTATACGATGGCTTCACCCTATATCAAATGGTTCAAAGAGCTTGGCATCGGTGATGTTGCGGAGGTGGGC
>Ga0256843_1003325_pt1 | contig 11231 bp, 9 predicted proteins | sample AlvinellametaG_FD_191572 | JGI IMG/M metagenome (GOLD analysis project Ga0256843, IMG submission 191572) | Pompeii worm associated microbial communities from hydrothermal vent at the East Pacific Rise, Pacific Ocean - Alvinella | ecosystem: Host-associated > Annelida > Integument > Unclassified ... | reverse complement strand
AATTTAGCAATTAAAGAAGATATTGTTTTATATTTTAATAAAATATTGTTATTAATACACAAAGAATAGTATTCTTTGCTGTTTTTATCATATAAATTATTTTTTATAGAGTTTTCTAAGAATTTTGCTCTTTTCTGATTATATTTTTTTGCCTTTTCATATTTTTTTTCTTTTGTTTCCAAATATAAGTAATTGTAAATATTAACCATAGATAAAAGTGATTTATGTAAAAGTATATTATATAATATATCCTTAACTATAAAAGGAGATTCTTTAGATAATTTTTTTTGATCATAATCATATTTTTTAAAAAAAGTAATTAATTTACCATAAACTTCATAATCTTTTTCACCAGGTCTAAATTTTGAAACAACATTATGTAAATCTTGCCTATTTTTTATAGATTGCTCAATATTTAAATTATTTAATTTGGTTTTAGCATTTTTATTTGGTATATCATAAATAGGAGAATTATCTAATCCTGATTCCCAAGGATGGATAATAGAAACTAAATCCATATTTTCAGGATCTCTATAATTAAATAAAAATGAATGAAAGAATTCAAATCTTTCTGTTAAAAAAATAATTCTTTTTAAATATTTTTTATTAAAGCTTTGATGAAAAATTATTTTTTCTAATGCTATTGCCAAAACAGGTGGCTGTGTAATGCCGGAAGTTTTAAATTTATTATCTAGTGTTTTATTTTTAACATTCCATTCTTTTGGACCTGGGCTGTATCCTTTTTCACCTTTAATAAATCTAATATGAGGAAGCATTCCATTTTTCCATTGAGACTTAACACAGCTTTCTAATTCCTTTATTGATTGCTTTATTGACATTTTTTTTTACCTTCTTAAATTTATCATGATTTTTTTTGTTTTTTTATGTCATACTCTCTGCTACCAAAAAAAACCATCCAAAACTACACGTTACAGTTTTAAAAAAGGTTCAAGTCTGTAGCGTAATCCACCAAAACTTGTTAGGTTTGGATAGTTTTTAGAGGTGTTGCTAAAAACCCTACCTATTTTAGGACAACAGTATAACATTTTTTTGCTTTAAAAACAACCTAAATTTAGATTTTTGATTGAAGTTGATACAATTGAACTTAAAAGGTAATCATATGAAAATAATTTCTATTTCGTCAGTGCTTATTATAGTGCCAGTGTTGATTTTTCATCTTTTTTTGATATAATAAATAAAAAAGAGGAAAAATATATGTCACAAAACACCACTACTCTTAATCAACTTTTAGATAGAGACCTTGAATTTTTAAGCAAACGAATTTATCTTTTAGAGCAGAATTATAAAACCGCTTCACTTATAGAAAAACAGAAAATTAAAAAAGATATTGATGATTTAAAATATAAAGTTAAGCAAGCAAAAAGTCAAAGAATCTGCTGCAATCCAGCTTACAACAAATAAATGAAAATATAGCAAAGAGGCACGAAGGATACCTTGTTTCAAAATTGTTTGCGTTTGCTACAAAGCAAAAGCAATTTGTTTTGTAAGATATAAAATCGAAAGTGGTGTAGAAATATTTATTGATCTTGACTTGTAAAAACTCTTAAATTCTTTTAAGAGTTTTTACAATCTTCTGATAAACTTGTTTATCAGAAAAAATAACTCTGCTAAAGTCAATCATCTTTATTCCTTAATCGCCATTGAAGCACTTTCTTTGGTAAAATACTTCAGATACCGATCTTTATCCGAAAACAATATTCATTTTTGTTTGAGCGTGTTATATATAGTTTACGAAAACTACAAAAGGAATTTAAAATCTCATTTAAACCGACACATTGATCGCCTTTAAGATTTTCTCCCAATATGGTTTTGAATTTGCCGTATATGGTTTTTTGTCCCGCATAATTTCTTCCATCTCAGATATAGTAACAGGATATTTATCCACAATCTCCTGAATTACCTCATCCGTGTAGACGATATAGGCACTACCTGGGATATCCTTCTCTTTTCCACCAAAAATAGCTCCTTTCGCCAATGCAAACAAATCTTCTTTCTTTACTTTTCTCATTTATAAATCCCTACCTTATGATCAATATTTTATTTTTTCATCAAAAGAAAAATACTAAAAAATCTCCGAAAATTCCGGAGATTACTATTAGATATCTGCATTTATCTTTTATTGATATTACTGCTCCAGCAAACCATTGCCTGACCGTGATCTTCAATTACACCATCATATTCATTTGCTTCAAGACCTTTAGGAAGATTTGCTACTCCACAAATAGCATTATCTCCAAGATAAGAATACTTTAAATCTGCCCAATCATCTACAAGCCAACTATCAACATCAGAGTTGTCGCCATAAGTAATCACACCTACAACTCCCATAACTACCTCTCCGGTATAATCATTCATCATTTCTACTTTAACAGCTTCAGCAAGATCCGTAGCAGAGTATTTTGCTAAATCAATAGCAAAATCAGTATAGGAGCTATTATCACTTGTAATAGGAATATCGTTTAAAACTTTTTGAAAAGCTATACTTGCATCATAGTCAATCACAATCGGAGGCTGATAATCTGTTCTTTCCCCCGTCTCCTCATTAATCACCCAACCTTCCGCTCTTCTCTTATTTAAGACATCAATTTTCTTTTGCATTGCCCAATCAACAAAAACCTCCCTTGTATCAACATCTTCAACAAAATCAACATTTGCAACCAGATTTACTTCCGGCACAATACTCTCTCCGGTGGATGTGCCTCCACCACATCCTGTTAAAATTGCCGCTATAGCTGCTCCCAATAAAATTGTTTTTTTCATTCTATATCCTTTTTGTTTTTTTGTTAATATAATTATACAATAAAAAAGCTTATATTAAGTTTAACTTTTTTAGTTTTTTATCAACTTTTCATTAAAAAAATACATTCCTAAGAATTACAACCACAGAAGCTGCACCATTATATTTATTCTGACCAGAAATTTCTAATCTAATAATATGGTTTCAAAGAAATTAACTAAAAGCAAAAAGTGTTATTATGACAGAAACTATAAAAAAGATATCTTTTTTTCGTAAAGAAGAACCATTTTGCAAGTCTATAACTTTATTGATTATAATTTGAAAAACTCTTTTTATACCAACTATCATCTCTACTGGAAAATTTGCTATAAAAAAAATTGACAACGCCCACCCGGTAGGTAGAAAAATATAAACAGGATGAAAAATTTCTTTTCTTTGAATATTTTTCACAAACGGAAAAAACAAAGCTGCAGAAAAAAAAGAAACTGTAGAAAAATATAAAAAAGAATTATAGGTTTGCGCAAAAAATGCTGATCCGAACAATGTTATAATTACAGATATATTTAATAACACTACAAATATAATATTATTAATCTCTCCTTTAATTTTTAAATGAGAGTAAGAGTATATTATAGAAAGAATGAACAGCAAAAATGACATAGCAAATACACTATTTTTACCAGAATATGCAATATAATGAGGTAATCTCAAATTAAAATATTCAAAAGCGGCATAGGTAACAACCGGAATCATATATAACGATGAAAGCAGTGTTGCACCGATGAAAGAAAAGTTCTTAGGATTATCTTTGAACACCTTTTTATATAGCAAAAAAGTCATTGCTTCCATGAAAAAAATTAAATAAATATAACCATTCAAAAGCATCTTCTTAAGATCCTCCATAACGCTTATATCACCGGAAGAAAAGTAATATATAGAAAACAAAGCAAAGGCATTAAAAAGAGAAATAAAAAATATTACATTCATAAATCTTAAATTCTCTTTTTTTTCGAACTTGTTAACAAAATCAAAAGATTTTGTTTGCAAAAACATGCCTCCGAAAAAAAGCAAGAAATAAAAAATCGTGGTCATAAAAACTCTTAAACTGCAATCTTAACAGTTTTTACAAATCTATCTTTTATTTTAGCTTCCCCAGGGTATCCAAAAGGATTACAATGAAGCTTAACATTGGCATAACTCATTTCAAGCCCAACGTGTGTATGTCCAAAGAAAAAATGTTTGATTTTTCCGGTCTCAAGAGCCTTTCTACCATCAAAACAAAAAAAAGTATTGCTAAGATCACCACGAAATTCTTCTGCAAAATAGGCATCTAAAGGAACAGGGTTGATATGAGAAAGAAAAACATCTACCTCATCTTTCAATACCTCTAGTTTTTTAATCTCCCTCTCAAAAATTCCAAAAGGACCATCTCTTCCAAGCATTCCTGCATCCCGCATAAACATATTCCAATATGACATAAACCTTCTTTTAATATCTTCAGAACCTTTTTTCGACATTAGATAAGTTTCATCATACCACATATGAGAACCGCCGATCTTAACACCATTAATTTCAATACTTTCTCCAGTCAACATCTCAACTCCGGCATCAGCCAGAGCTTTTTTAAGAATATCCGCCTTTTCAGTAGAGCTTTTACTTTTAAAACTGCCAATATGCTCAACATAAAGATCATGATTACCAGCAACAAAAATTACTCTTTTATATCTTTCTTTCAATGAGGCAAGAGTTGATACAACAATATTTCCCTTTTCTGCAACATCTCCAAGCACAAATAAAATTTCCCCTGCTTTATCTCCAAATATATAATCTTCATACTCTTTTTGTGTTTGAAAAAAACGAAGGTATGTGTCTCTATGCAAATCACTAATATAATCAATAGTAAGCTCCAATACACACCTCCTTTTTTCTTAATTGTACCAAAAAATCATCTTTTTCCCAAATTTGGTACAAAAAGACACTAATTAAGCAAGAGTATGAGAGCAAAAGTTTGTTATGAAGCGCTAAATCTTATAACCTATATTTCTTTTTTTATAATTAGAATCTTTATCTCGGATATTATAATCTACCACATCATATAAAACACCTTGCAGTTTTTCAACGACACTTTTAAAAACTATCCAATAATCTAACAAGTTTTGGTGGATCATGCTACAAAGCTTGAACCTTCTTTAAACTATCTTATATAGATTTTTTGGTAGCAGCGAATGCTTTCATTTTTAATCAAAAACAATAAAACTTGTTAATAAAAAAAGTACTGATGTTAACAATACTGTAATTATTATTTCATTATACACTTCTTTAACCATATCGTTCATCAACTCTCCTTTTTGTAAACGTTATTTTCTAAACTTAAAGAAAGAAATATTCTCACCTTTTTGATACCGTTTTAAATATTAGATATTTTTTTATTTTTTAAAGATTTTAAAAGAACACTTAAAAACAAGAAAAAACAAATCATTGCACTTAATATATAATTTAACAAACCGATGTTAATTTCCATAAAAACCCCCTTTTTTTTCTAATTATACTCAAAAAAAACTTAGATAAAGCTTAGTGAGATCTTGGTTCATTTGAATTTTAATTCCCATATTTTTATAATTTGCTATTGGGCAGAAGGATAAGCTGGATGCCATCCTTTTTTATAACCACTATTATTTTTGATAGTAAAAAAACACAATTCTCTTTTTTTGAGTTAAACTCATTGCTACTATTAATGCATCTTACTGATTCGTTTTCAATCCTTTTAATTTTTTAAGTTTTCAAACTCTTAAACTTATTTTTTTCTTGTTTTTAAAATTGCTTTTTGCTACAATAAAATAAAAAGGAATTTTAAATGAAAATTGTATCTTTATTTTCAGGTGCAGGAGGAATGGATCTTGGTTTTGAACAAGCTGGATTTGAAATCATTCAAGCTAATGAATATGATAAACATATATGGAAAACTTATCGGAAGAACTTTTCAAATACTTATTTAGAAAAAGAATCTATTGTAAAGATAAAAAACTTTCCAGAAGCAGACGGTTTAATTGGAGGACCACCTTGTCAAAGTTGGAGTGTTGCTGGAAGTAAAAGAGGAATAAATGATTCAAGAGGACAGCTTTTTTTTGATTTTATAAGAGCTTTAAAACAAATTAAACCAAAATTCTTTGTTGCAGAAAATGTTCAAGGAATTTTATCTAAAAGAAATGAACCTGCTTTGAAACAAATTATAAAAATGTTTGAAGAAGCAGGATATATAGTTTCTTATAAACTATTAAATGCAAAAGACTATAATATAGCGCAAGATAGAAAAAGAGTTTTTTTTGTTGGATTTAGAAAGAAAAACTTTGTTTTTCCTGAACCTTTAAAAAAAACTATTGTTTTAAAGGATATAATTTATGATTTAAGAGACAATGTAGTTGAACCAATAGATAACACCTATCACAATGAAAATTGTCTTGTATCCAACCATGAGTATTTTAAAGGAGGATTTTCTTCCATATTTTTATCAAGAAATAGAGTAAGAGCTTGGGACGAAGTTTCTTTTACAATTCAAGCAACTGCTAGACATATTCCTTTGCATCCACAAGCTCCTAAAATGATTCTTTTAGGAAAAGACAAAAGAGGATTTGTTCCTGAGAAAGAAAAACTATATAGAAGACTAAGTATAAGAGAATGTGCAAGAATACAATCTTTTCCTGATCAGTTTGAATTTTTGTATGACAACTTAATTCATGGTTATAAAATGGTAGGAAATGCAGTACCTCCTGAATTAGCAAGAGTTATTGCAGAAGAAATTAAAAAACAAGCTTAAAAAAGAAGAAAAAGAAGATTTTTTCTAAGGAAAGAATTTATCTTTTTCATCATAACAAGAAGATTGATAACTCCTTTATATCCTTTTTGGAATAAACTTTATTGATTTTTTCTTTACAAAGAAACAATGTCGTTTTTAAGCATAATATAGATCGCCATTTTTTAAAAAAAGATAAATAGAAAGAAGAAAATAATCGCATAATCGTGAATAATTCCTTTTCCAAGCTATATTATATTCTCCTTTAAAAACTTCTAAAATTGAAGACAAAGCTTTATATTTTTATGATACAAGAATAGCAATCGTTTCATATCCGTTATCTATTAACACTTTAATTGCCTTTTGTTTAAAAAAAACATTTTTTTTAGCTATAATAATAAAAAAATATGCAAGGTGATAAAAATGCAACTAATAAAATATTTTTTATTAACACTACTTTTCATAACCTCTTTTTCCGGAAATTTGTTTGCGGAAACACAAACTCTTAATATCGTTGTTTCAAAAGACTATCATATTAACGAAGATTTAAAGCTTTTTATAGATTGCTACAACAGCAAATACAAGGAGCTGTTAAAATCCGGAAAAAAATTTTCCAGAGAAAATCCTGTAAAAACATATATGGATAAATATGCTAGAATAGATCTATTGGCTGCACTTGAAAATGAGTGTGACTTCCCTTTAACTATTCTTCCTCCAGATAAGCTTAATCTTCTACTTAAAGTGTTTGGAGATGATTTCAATGTTAGTGATTACGCAGAAAATAAACCACCTGTAATTGCATTACCACAAGAAATAACAGAAATATATGAATATCAAACCCTTACATTAACACCTTCAGTTAAAAAATATATGGATCCAGATCCAGCAACCTATCATTGGGAGTATGTGTCCGGCCCGATTCCTAAAAAATTTCTTCCTGCCGAAGACAAACTTCTTTTAACCCTTCCTAGATGGGAAGAAAATCAAGCCCCTATTGTTGTAAGGCTAATTGGAATTGATGGATACGGAAAAAGCGATAGCGATATTTCCAGAATTTTTATAAAAAAATCACCACTTGTAGTTGATATTGGGAATGACAGAGAATTTGTTGAAGGAGAAACTGTTACTATAAACTCTATTGTTTCTGATAGATTAGATCTTCCAAGAACATATCATTGGGAGCAAATTTCAGGACCGGATCTTGGATTAGAAGACCCTAATGCAGCAAATGCAGTTATTCATATCCCTGCATATGAGCCGGCATTACCTCCTGCCATACTAAAGCTTACTATTGAAAATACAGCCGGAACAACTGCTTATTCTGAAATAGCTATTTCTGTAATTAGTGCAGATGCTGCACAAAAAGAAATAGAAGATTCAAAAGTATTTTCTGTTAATGTTCCGGATCAATTGGCTTTTGTTGGAGACACGGTTGTTATTGAGCCGACTATTAAAGACGATTTTGCAGAAGTAACAAGTTATTACTGGGAGCAAACATCAGGATCGCCGGCACAGATACTTTTGTCATCTAATTATAAAAATATTCTTGTGGTAAAAATGCCAGATATTTTAGAATCTGGAAAAACAGAAGAGAGACTTTCCTTTAAATTAACTGTAAGAGATGAGAGAGGTGAAACAAAAAATACAGAATTTAAAATCAATGTAAAAGAAAATCTTTTCTATATAGAAGACATCTCTGTTATTAAATCAGGAGCCGAAAGTGTGTTGTCGCCAGAAATTAACAATGTTGTAAAAGACGGAAATACGACTATAAAATACTCATGGGTGCAACTTAGCGGTGAAACACTAAAAGATAGTGAAGGCAAAAATATATTACCATCTACAAACAGATTGGTAAATTTTGTGCCGTCTAATTACAGAGAAGGCATCCAGAACCCTGTAATTCTATTAAGGGCAGAAAACTCAGAAGGTAAAACTTCGTCAAAAACAATTGAATATAAGTATGAAAATCCTCTTGGAACAGAAAAAAGCGTAAATGTTCAATCTATATATACAGACCCTTTAACTGAAAATATCTTTACACCAATTATTGCAAATATCAATCCTGTTCAATACAAATGGAATAAACTGTCTACTGATGACTCAGATATACTTGAATCAGGAGAGACAGCAAAAATTCTCTCCCCTTCCTGGGAAAGCAATTCTCTGCCTGCAAACTTCTCTCTTATGGTAACAGATATTGACGGAAAGGACTATTATTCTTTATTCTCTGTTAAAAGAAATGTTATTGATCCAGAAGAACAGGAAACAATTCTTATAAATGGCGAAGAGGTTCTTGTTAGTAAAAATGCTAAGTTATCTTCACTAACCTTAACGCCTAGAGAGGAAGGTATTGTTTATGCCACATACCTTGATAAAGACAGTGTTGAAAGCTATGAATGGGGACAACTTTACGGACCAACGGTTTTGTTTACCTCAAAAACAAGAGATCAAGCCTCAATTATTGCACCTGACTGGAAGTCAGAAAGTGATTTTGCTTTAGTTTACATCAAGATAAAACTTAAAGACGGTTCTGTTTCTGTTGCGGTAGGAACAATTTCTCCTGTAGTTTCAAATACCAGCTCAGGAAACGGAACAGCAACAGAAAGCATAAGAACACCGAAACAATATGCAGCTCTTTCTGAAAAAATATATTTAACTTATATTAAATCTGGATTTGAGGATGAAGATATTGAGTCTGTAAAATGGGAAAAAATCACTGGAGATCAAAATATAGAAATAGACCCGTTTTCTGGTATCCCTTATATTGAAACACCAGAAAATCTTGAAGATTGGACATCTAACAATAGCTTTGTAGCAAAAGTGACTGTTACACTAAAAGATGGAAAGGATCTAATCAGCATCAAAGAAATTCTTCCACTTCCTTTAAATAAAAATATTTCTCTAAGCGACATAGTTGTTGGTGAAAATACAGCTGTCACACTTATCCCTCAAATATCAGATGATATCCCTGATAGTGCTGTAGCGCAATGGGAATGGAAATTCACCCCATCTGATCGAGTAGAGTTATTAAGTTCAAAATATCAGAAAGAGATAACAATAAGTATCTCCGATTGGTCCTCATTAAAAGAGATTGCGGCATCTGCAACAGCTTATTTTACTGACGATACAAACTCTACAGGGACAGCAAAACTAACTCCACCAACAATGATAGATACATCAGGTGAAGAAATCACGCTCAAAGCAACTCCTTTTACAATAATCTCAGAAAGTTCTATTAATATGAACGAAAAAGAAACAAAAGATATATTTCTCTCATATACAGGAGGTACGGCAACCAATGTAACAGTAAGTCAGATAAAAGGCAGTGTAGCAACGATAAGCAATGTTTCTCCTACCGGATTTACAATTACTGCTCCGGCGTACACAGATGCAAACCACAATCTTTCTTTTGAAGTAAAAGCCACATCTTCAGATGGACAAACTGCTACAACCACTATCTCTGTAAATGTGCAAGTAATGGAGGTTTGTCCGGCTGACACAACAGTCCCATCCTGTCTTGTTTTTTATAGTTGCTCCCAAAATCCATTCTCGGAAGCTTGCGCACCATACTGCCTGACTCACCCGGGTGACGAATATTGTTCTTTGGCAAACCCTGAAAACACAGTAGATGAAAATACAAAAGTGGCAATTTTAGGGCTGGAAGAAGATCAAAGAAGAGATGAATATTCTTATTTATGGGAACAGTTATCCGGAACACCTATTGCGAATTTAGATCTTTTAAATGGCGGACCTGTTTTGGAATTTATAACTCCAGAGTACGATGATACAAATGCTGCAAACAATAAATTGGAAATGAAGTTTACTGTCTCTACAGAGTTAGGCGGGTCAACTTCAAAAACAATCACTATTAATATAAGAAAGGTTGAAACCTCATTAGAAACAATTTTTAGATTATGTGGATTAAGTGCTTCAAACTTTAATGAAGAAACAGGTGTTTATACAGATGATATCTCTTGCATAAATAAAAACATAGATAATGAAACAGCAAAGGCATTTAACGATTTCACAAAAATTGAAGGATATTTGTCATTAAATAGTAACCCAATATCAAATATTGATTTTCTAAATAATCTAAGAGTTGAAAATGGTATCTATTTAGAAAACACAAACGTGCAAGCAACAGATCCTCTATTTTCTGGTATTAATAATGTAATTTTAAAAAAACCTAATGGTAAAAACGGAAGTATATCTTTTAAAGGATCTCCTGTTATTTCTCTAAAAGGAATGCTGGGGGTTGAAAGTATCGAATATGACCTCTATCTTGATAATACTAACATTACCTCTTTTGATGGACTGGAAAATATCAAAACAGTCGGCGGAAACTTTGATGCAAGATACACGAAAATCCCAAAAGATGTAGATTTTTCCAAAGTAGAGAACATGAGTGTTGGAGGTCTTGTTTACCTGCCGGACTTAGATTACAAAAATAAAATCTCAGGAACATCAAATTTCTGCAAATCAAGATTTGCAGACACTTCTATAAAAGAAAAAGTGTGCGGCGAAAGAGATATGGAAACAAAATTCTATGACACGCTTTATAAATGTGGAAACAGTGCTTACAAAGAGCTTTATCAAGATAAATACAATCCGGAAACAAAAACCTGGGAAGGAGACTTTTTTTGTCGCGAAAAAGAGCTTACTTTTTATGATACGGAAATG
>Ga0256843_1003324_pt1 | contig 11231 bp, 8 predicted proteins | sample AlvinellametaG_FD_191572 | JGI IMG/M metagenome (GOLD analysis project Ga0256843, IMG submission 191572) | Pompeii worm associated microbial communities from hydrothermal vent at the East Pacific Rise, Pacific Ocean - Alvinella | ecosystem: Host-associated > Annelida > Integument > Unclassified ... | reverse complement strand
AGATGCAGACTTTAAAGTAGCAGATGTAGTTAAAAAAGCGGCTAAAAAATCACCTGCTCCACCATTTACTACTTCAACATTACAACAAGACGCAGCGCGAAAATTAGGATTTAGTGTGTCAAAAACCATGATGTTGGCACAAAAATTATACGAAACGGGGTATATTACATATATGAGAACCGATAGTGTCAACTTATCCGAAGATGCCAAAAAGCAATCTGTTGCCATGATTACTAAAACATATGGTAAGGAATATAGCAAGCCTCGTAATTATAAAACAAAATCAAAAGGCGCGCAAGAAGCACATGAGGCCATCAGACCATCGGTGGTATCAAAAAGAAATATCAATGTAGATTTTGATTCAAACAAACTCTACGATTTAATTTGGAAAAGAACTGTTGCTTCGCAAATGGCAGATGCCAAAATTGACAGAACAACCGTACAAATTGCCAACACTAAAAACGAACGAATTTTCACTGCAAAAGGTGAGGTTATTGTATTTGATGGTTTTTTAACATTATATCAAGTAACTACCGACCAACCCGAAGACCAAGAGTTAAAAGGGCAATTACCTAAATTGACAAAGGATGAAAATCTGGTAAATAATTATATCGAAGCCATTCAAAAGTTTTCAAAAGCAGCCGCTAGATACAACGAAGCCGCTTTGGTAAAGAAAATGGAAGAATTGGGCATTGGACGTCCGTCAACCTATGCGCCTACAATTTCAACAATCCAAAAACGTGGTTATATCGAAAAGAAATCGATGGATCCGCAAGAACGTAAGCAAGACAAATGGATTTTAGAAGCAGGTGTCATTTCTAAAAAAACGGAAACTGAAAAATTTGGCTACGAAAAAAATAAATTGTTCCCTACCGATATAGGTATCGTGGTAAACGACTTTTTGGTAACACATTTCGATCATGTTTTAGATTATAATTTTACCGCAAATGTTGAGCAAGAACTCGATAAAATTGCCGAAGGAGAATTAGACTGGAAAGAAACATTGAAAGAATTTTATACCAAATTTCATCCAATTGTCGAAGATGTAGCCAAAAATGCCGAAAGAGCCAGAGGCGAACGCTTACTTGGTATCGACCCAAAAACGGGTAAAAATGTCTATGTTAAAATTGGTCAATATGGACCACTAGTACAAATTGGTGAATCAAACGAAGAAGAAAAACCAACATTTGCCGGTGCGCCACAAGGAATTAATTTAGGTGATGTAACCTTGGAACAAGCCTTAGAAATGTTCCAATTTCCTAAAAATATTGGTAAATACAAAGATAAAGATGTAGTTATTGCCACAGGCAGATACGGCCCATACATTATATATAATGACAAATTTATTTCTTTACCCAAAGGAATGAATCCGGCAACCATAACATTAGACGAAGCTATTGATCTAATCATAAAGAAAATGAAAGCCGACGAACCCATTGCCGAATTTGACGGTTTGCCCGTATACAAAGGTAAAGGTAGATTTGGCCCTTTCATCAAATGGAATGATTTATTTATCAACGTTTCTAAAAAATACGATTTTGACAATCTTTCTCCCGAAGACATTGATACGCTAATCAAAATTAAAATTCAAAAAGAAAAAGATAAAATGGTCAAAGTCTGGGATGGCGAAGATATCAGCCTTCAAAAAGGAAAATGGGGCAGATTGGTTATCGTAAAAGGTAAAAAGAAAGTAATGTTACCAAAAGGAACCGATCCTGAAAGTATCACACTTGAAATAGCCAAAAAGAATATCAAATAAACATTGATGTTAATGCTTGAATATTTCATACCACTTTCATTTGATTTTGATTATAAGCTTGCTAAGGAACAGGATAATTTAGGCGGTATTATCGATTCGTATACAGTCAATAACCGTCCGGATATTGCAAACGCTTCGATTGTATTTGTTGGTATTGAGGAAGATCGAAATAGCATTGACAATGAAGGAACAAAGCATGCGCCAAACGAAATAAGAAAAGCGCTATATAAGCTTTTTCCGGGGCAATGGTCGCAAAATATTGCCGATTTAGGAAATCTTGTTCAGCAAGAAACAGTAGCCGAAACTTACATAAAATTAGAAGAGGTATTATTATCCCTTTTAAAGCAAAACAAACAAATAATAGTTTTGGGTGGATCGCATGATATTACTTATGCACTGACCAAAGCCTTTGATACATATCAAAAAGTTTATAATCTAAATATTATTGATGCATATATCGACGCATCATTGATTGATGAAGAATTAGACAACACCAATTTTTTGACCAAAATATTATCTAACGAATCATCTTCCTTACATAATATAAGTCTGTTTGGATTGCAAACCTATTATAATCATCCGGCAAAATATAAAATTTTTGATGCACTATATGTCGATTATTATAAATTGTCAGAATTGCAAAAGGATATTTTAAATGCCGAACCCGAATTACGCGATGCGCATATTGTCAGTTTAGATGTAGCAAGTATCAAGAATACTGATTTTCCGGCACAGCCCGAAAGCAAGCCTAACGGATTTACAGGACAAGAGCTTTGTACCTTATCAAGACAAGCAGGCATTTCGGTGCATAACAGAATTTTTGGCATTTTTGAATATAATCCGTTTTTTGATAAAAATTTGGTGAGTGCCAACTTGTTAGCACAAATAATTTGGTACTATATCGAAGGTGTTGACAGAAGAATTGATGACTATCCCAACATATCTAAATCAGAATTGATAAAATTTCATGTTGAAAACGATATTTTGTCATTAATTTTCTATAAAAATAAGAAAACTAACCGTTGGTGGGTCGAAACACGCGATATGAAAATGGAAAATAGATTATTTTCATGCTCAGAAATCGATTATAATAATGCCGTGAACCAAAAAATTACGAATAGAATTTATAGAATTATTAACAAAAACACGATTTAGTTGCATTTATTATAAAAATAACAAAAATATTGCACAATATGAAATAAAATTTTCTTTTGCGAGTTTAATAATACTGTTAAAGTATTTATGTAAAAAAAAATTGTGTAAGATTATAAATTATATTTATATTTGTGCGCTGAATATATTAGAACAAAATAAGATTAAATTTAAAAATTTATGAAAAGAATCATAGCTTTTTCCGCTATAATAGTAGGCCTTTTAACAGGATGTGGAAATAATTACCAACGAGGAGAAGTAGTAGGAGTGAAAGGACATGCTTGGCATCCGTATCAACCATACGGAATGAGTTTAATTCCCGGCGGTGCTTATGTAATGGGTAAACAAAACGAAGATAAGACGTATGCTTTAAATTCGCCTACCAGAACAGTTACCGTTAGAGCCTTTTACATGGACGAAACCGAAATAACCAATGCAGAATACCGTGAGTTTGTCAATTATGTAAAAGATTCCATCATCAGATACCGATTAGCAGTTCTTGCCGAAGAAATGGAAGCAAGCCCTAAAAAAGGTATCGGTAAATATATGTTTAAAAGCATTGATACTGTCAAAAATGCTTACAATAAGTATATGATGAATACTTATGGCAGTTTAAGTGATCCTGATGACGAAAATGCAGGTAAAATCTTAAATTGGAAAGCCAAATTAATATATGACACTAACAAATTCCCTGACGAGTATTATGCAGAAGTGATGGACTCAATGTTCTTGCCTATTTCTGAAACAGGAGATGCCGAACGTATGTTTGATGTCAATAAGTTTGTTTACAAACTAAGATGGATAGATACAGGAGAAGCTGCTCGTAAAGGCGAAAAACGTTCGCAACATGTAAAAGATACAACAGTACAAGTATATCCTGATACAACAGTTTGGGTAAAAGATTTCTTGTATGCATACAACGAGCCAATGCACGAAGATTATTTTTGGCACGATGCATACAGTGATTATCCGGTTGTAGGTGTCAATTGGTATCAAGCAACCGCTTTTGCCGATTACCGTTCTAAAAAAATGACTTGGTACTTGCGTTCTAAAAAAAGACAACCGTTACACAACTTCCGTTTACCAACCGAATCTGAATGGGAATATGCCGCTCGTGGAGGTATGGAAGGAAACGATTACCCTTGGGGTGGTCCTTATACCATGAACGAAAAAGGTTGTTTCTTGGCAAACTTTAAACCGCTACGTGGCGATTATGGTTCAGACCAAGCAGTATTTACAGCAAAAGCAAAATCTTATAACCCTAATACATATAATTTATATAATATGGCAGGTAACGTTGCCGAGTGGACAAACTCAGCTTACTATCCCGATTCATATTACTATGGAGCTTCATTTAATCCAACAACACACGGGTATAACAATAAAAGAAAAATTATCAGAGGTGGTTCTTGGAAAGATGTCAAATATTTTATTCAAGTACACTCACGTGCATATGAGTATGCTGATACAGCACGTAGTTACATCGGGTTTAGATGTGTGCAAGATTTTATGGGCGTAAACGCACGTAAATTATCAAGAAAAGGTCAAAACTAAAAAATTAACAAACATAATACATTACTAACTAAAAAAATTAAAATTATGGCACAAAAAAAAGGTAAATTAATCAAGAAAGTATTTCATATGGCGTATAGTATCGGTGCATCTGTCGTTATTTTAGGAGCATTAGGAAAAATTCTACATATGCCTATATTCGGAATACCCGGCGATTTATTATTAATGATAGGTTTAGGTGTTGAAGCAGCAATTTTCTTCATGTCTGCATTCGAACCACAAGCAGAAGATTTAGACTGGTCCTTAGTATATCCTGAATTAGCAGGAGGTGCGCCTCGTAAAAGAAAAGATAAAACAGAAGCCGAACTAGAAGCAAAAATGTCTGCAAAATTAGACGCTATGCTTAAAGAAGCTAACTTAGATTCCGAATTGATGAAAAGTTTAGGCGAAAGTATCAATAAGTTGCACAATGCCGCTAAAAGTATGGATGTTGCCGTTGATGCTGCCGATTCTACTCGTAAATATGCCGAAGAATTAACTATGGCTTCTGCACAATTAGAAAGCTTAAACTCATTATATAAAGTACAATTAGAAAGCGTAAATAAAAATGCTGTTGCTAATGAAGAAACAGCTGTTTATGCCAACGAATTAAAAGAAAATATGGCTAAATTAAAAGAGCATATGGCTAGCCTTAACAATGTATATGGTGGTATGCTTTCTGCTATGAATGTTAAGTAATATAACTTAACTATTAATCTATTTTATTAACTAAAAAAATATAAAAATGGCAGGAGGAAAATTATCAGCAAGACAGAAGATGATTAATCTGATGTACTTGGTATTTATTGCAATGTTGGCATTACAGATGTCTAAAAAAGTATTATCTGCTTTTGGTAAATCATCTGAAGAAATGCAAGCAGCTGCGACCATGAAAAATGCGTCAAACAAATATTTATTGAAAACTTTAGCCCAAAGTGCTAAAGATCAACCGGCAAAATATGGTGATAAATTAAAATTAGCACAAGAAATTGAATCTAAAACAGCTGATTTTACTAATTATATTCAAACTCTAAAAGATACTATCTTAAAAAAAGAATTTAAAGGAAATGTTCCGGACACATTGGATTATGAAGCAATGTCGAACTCTGGTACAATTGATGAAATGTTCTTTAAAGAAGGTAAATTGTTGAAACCGGCTGAGGATTTAAAAGCAACTATTGAAGGATATAAGAATTATCTTTTAGGGGTTGCTGGTAATGATGAAATAAAAAAGAACATTGAACTACGCTTTGAAACTAAAGATGAAAAAGTTAAAGGTCATGGAGTTGAACCTTGGGCTAAAGCTAACTTTGAAGGATTTCCGACAATTTCAAGTATCTTTAAGCTTGACAATTATGTAAATAAAGCAAAAGAAACTGAGAATGAAATCATCTCGTCTATGTTACGTGGACAAATGGCTAACGATGTTTCAGTAACTAACTATGAAGCAGTTGTTGTTTTAGATAAAACTGCATTTTTTCCGGGAGAAAAAGTTACAGGTAAAGTGGCATTAGGTCGCGTTGATAGCACCATGACATTTAAAAAAGTTGTTATAGCCGGAAGAACTTTAAAATCTGATGAACTAGCTAATGGTTATGTACATTTGAGTATGCCTTCTGGAAATGTTGGTGAAAAAGATGTAAAAGGTCAAATTATTTTTGAAGAAAAAGGAAAAGATGTACCGCTTGATTTCAGTATCAAATATGCAGTTATACCACCACCAAATCATGCTGTAATTTCAGCTGACAAAATGAATGTTGTTTATCGTGGTGTACAAAACCCGATGTCTATTTCATTCCCTGGTGTACCAAGCAATAAAGTTAACGCAAGTGCGCCCGGTAACACCTTGAAAAAGACTGGTAAAGGTTATGTTCTTAACGTTACATCTTATAAAGGAAAAGATATTAAAATTACTGTAACAGGTAAAATTAATGGACAAACCAAAAGTGACAGCAAAACATTCCGTGTTAAAAACATCCCTACACCCTTAGGTACTGTACGTGGAGAGAGTGGTTTGGTTAAAATGCCTAAACGTAACTTAGAAATGTCTACCGTAGGTGCTTCATTACCTGATTTTGATTTTGATGTTAAATTAGGTGTACGTGGCTTTGACTTTAAAGTTCCCGGACAACCAACTGTTTCTGTAAAGGGTACACGTCTTAATGCACAAGCAAAATCTGCTTTACGTAGAGTTAAACGTGGGCAAACTGTTCAAATTTATAATATTAAGGCATTCTTAAAAGGAAATAGTGGGTACAGAATTAAAAAACCTGCTCCAATCGTTATCGAAATAGTAAACTAATATTTACATAGATTAGAAGCCGTTGTTGATAATGGCAAAACAATAAATTAATTACAAATGAAAAAGATATTTTTAATCATTCCACTTTTATTTTTAACGCACTCAGTATTTGCGCAATTCAATATTTTGAATGCCAAAGATCCTTCTGAAATAGGTGTTAAAAATAAACAACAAGAAAAAATGGATCACAGTTTACCTCTACCTTATCCTTATACCGAGGATAGAGATGTACTTTGGGGCAAACAAGTGTGGGAAAGAGTTGATTTAGACGAAAGATTTAACTTACCATTGTATTATCCGACCGATACACTAGCGGCAATGCCAAATGTACGTTCGTTGTTTGATGCCTTATATACAGGTATTAAAGAGGGCAGAATTACAAAAGTTTATGCTGATTCATATTTTACTGAAAAATTAGACTTAGCTCAAATTAAAGAGCGTATGGTTGCAGTTGATACTACCGAAGCAGGTATTGATCAAATGAATGATGAAGGTCGTGTAGATGAACAATTTATTAATAGATATAATGTGAATTCTGAAACTATTGAAGAGTTTCATATGCGTGGCATTTGGTATTTTGACGCTAAATACGGTGAATTAAAATATCGTTTATTAGGTATTGCGCCTGTGGCAGTTGACCCCAAAAGTTTAGCCGGTGGTGCCAGCCCTGATTTTGTTGAAGTATTTTGGGTTTTCTTTCCGGATGCGCGTTTAACATTACATGATTATTATGCCTTTAACCCGCGTAATACAACACGCCCCATAGATTATGACCATTTGCTGAATGCCAGACATTTTAGTGGGGTAATCTATAAGGAAGATAATGTTTATGGCGATAGAGAAATCAAGGAATATTTGCAAGATAATGCCTTGCGCCAATTGCTAGAGTCGCAAAAGATTAAAAATAGAATCAGAGAATTTGAAGAAGATATGTGGAATTATTAATTCTTTTTCTTAATTAAATATTTATAAAACGTCCCGAAATTTTTCGGGACGTTTTTTATATTTAAATTATTTAGTCAGCCGTCATCCAACACCCGTCATCCGTCATCCGTCACCCGTCACCCGTCATCGGTCACCCGTCACCCGTCACATAATACTTTTGTGCAATTAAACGATAATTCGTATTTTTGTGCAAAATCAAATCTGCATGTTAGACAAATTACAAATCATAAAAAATCGTTTTGATGAAGTATCGGACTTAATCATTCAACCTGATATTATCAGTAATCAAAAACGATATGTCGAAATAAATAAAGAATACCGAGACCTTCAAAAGATTGTAGAACAAATCAAAATCTATGAAGGACTTCTTAATAATATCAACGAAGCAAACGAAATACTATCTACCGAAAAAGATCCTGAAATGATCGAAATGGCTAAGATGGAAATCGATGAAGCAAAAGCGCAATTACCTGAGTTGGAGGAGAAAATTAAGATGATGCTTATTCCCAAAGACCCCGAAGATGCCAAAAACGTTATTGTAGAAATTCGTGCCGGTACGGGGGGCGACGAGGCTAGTATTTTTGCAGGAGATTTGTATCGCATGTACACAAAATTTGCCGATAAAAATAAATGGCAAACCGAAATTGTTGATTTTAATGAGGGGACATCAGGCGGATTTAAAGAAATGATTTTTAAAATATCGGGCAACGATGTTTACGGCACAATGAAATACGAAGCCGGGGTGCATCGTGTACAACGTGTACCGCAAACCGAAACTCAGGGACGTGTGCATACATCGGCAGCCACAGTCATGGTTTTACCCGAAGCAGAAGAATTTGATGTACAAATTCAACCCAACGAAATACGTAAAGATTTATTTATGTCATCAGGTCCCGGTGGACAGTCGGTAAATACTACTTATTCAGCAGTACGTTTAACACACATACCAACGGGTATCGTAGCGCAATGTCAAGACCAAAAATCGCAACACAAAAACTACGAAAAAGCCCTAGGTGTATTGCGTTCTCGTTTATACGAAATCGAACTCAAAAAGAAACAAGAAGCCGATGCCGTTTTTCGTAAATCAATGGTGTCCAGTGGCGACCGTTCTGCCAAAATTCGTACTTATAACTACCCGCAAGGACGTGTAACTGATCATCGAATTAATTTGACATTATATGATTTACAAAACATCATCAATGGCGATTTAGAAAAAATAATCGATGCATTGCGATTAGCTGATAACACCGAAAAACTAAAAGCTTCCGGCGAAAATTTATAACCCAAAATGTACCAAGTAACCGACCAAATAGGTCAGACGCATTATTTTAACAAACCACCGCAAAGAGTGGTTTCGTTGGTGCCGTCTATTACTTATTTATTGCATCGTTTAGATTTGGATGATGTAGTGCTTGGTATTACACGTTTTTGTAAATTACCCGCACATTTCAAAAAAAGCAAAACCATCATTGGAGGGACAAAACAAGTTAATTTTGATAAAGTAAAACAACTTCGTCCCGATTTATTTATCATAAGTAAAGAGGAAAATACCAAGGAAATAGCTGATGCTTTACAAAGTATTGCACCCGTTTTTGTAACTGATGTATATGATTGCGCATCAAACAAAGCGCTTATCTCATCTATGGGACAAATATTTGATATACCGGAAAAAGCCAATTTATTACAAGCGCAAATTGATAAAGCAAAATCAGACTTATTAGCTATACGCCTTCAAAAAACATATAAAACATTATACTTTATTTGGCAAAATCCTTGGATGACTGTCGGTGGAGATACTTTTATCAATCAGATGATGCAATTGTCAGGTTTTCAAAATATCTATGCCGACCAAAAACGCTATCCAACAGTCGATTTGTCATCAATCAACTCAAAAAATATTGATGTTATATTATTATCTTCTGAACCTTTTCCTTTTAAAGAAAAGCATAGAAATTTGTTGCAAAAGCAATTTCTTCATGCCAAAATATTATTAGTAGAAGGCGAGCCATTTACCTGGTTTGGCGCTTATCCTGATATCGGCTTTAGATATTTACAAAATTTACTTAAAACTATTGCAAATGCACACTAAACAAGAAAAATTACAAGCCTTTGAACGTTTGTTGGATATTATGGACGATTTGCGCGTAGGATGTCCTTGGGACAAAAAGCAAACCTATGATAGCTTGCGTCATTTAACCATCGAAGAAGTCTATGAATTGGCTGATGCGATAATTGAGAAAAACGAAGAGGAAATCAAAAAAGAACTGGGTGATTTGCTTTTACATATCGTTTTTTATGCCAAAATCGGTTCAGAAAACGGCAGCTATGATATTGCAGATGTAGCACACGGAATTAGTGATAAATTGGTTTACAGACACCCACATATTTATGGTGATGTAACCGTCAAAGATGAACAAGAAGTCAAAGAAAATTGGGAAAAACTCAAACTTAAAGAGGGGCGTGAGTCCGTTTTAGAAGGTGTTCCAAAATCTTTGCCCGCTATGGTCAAAGCCATGCGTTTACAAGAAAAAGCACGTGGTGTAGGGTTTGATTGGGATCATAAAGAGCAAGTTTGGGATAAAGTACAAGAAGAATTAGCCGAATTTAAAATTGAAGCTGACAAAAATAATCAGGAAAAAATGGAAGCCGAATTTGGTGATTTGCTCTTTTCAATGATTAATTATGCGCGTTTTATGGGAATCAATCCCGAAACGGCGCTAGAAAAAACAAATAAAAAATTTATCAATCGTTTTCAGTATCTTGAAAAAAGAATTAAATTGCAGGGTAATGATTTAAAAGATATGTCTTTAGCTGAAATGGAAACATATTGGCAAGAGGCAAAAAAATATACAGAATAAACAACCGACCCGATATGCATAGCAAAAATAAGTTTTTTTCGCTATTACTGTTCGCATTATTCCTGACTCAAGGAGTTCTTGCGCAAGATTCTTTGTCGCAAAATGTAAAAAATGTATTAGTTGCAAAACCAACTACTTTTCGAAAAATTGACAGTATTGTCGGTAGGGTAAAGTACGACACTTTGCAAATGTTTAAACTGATTGAATTGAGTAGGGAAGAAAAATATCCTCAGGGCGAAATATTTGCGTATAATATGTTGGGGCGAGTGCATCGAATGGCAGCCAATTATGCCAAAGCCATAACCTATCACCAAAAAGCGCTTAAAAAAGCCGAAGAAGTTGGTGACGTACACGAGCAAATTTACAGCTTAAATATGTTGGGAGTGGTTTACAGGCGTATGGATGCCGTAAAATCTGCCTTAGAATATCATAATAAAGCACTCGAAATTGCGCAAAAAGTATCCCTCAAAGACAGAGATATCACCAAAAATATTGCAATTTCACATAACAGTATTGGTAATATTTATCTGCTTTTACAACGTGAAGATTTGGCGATGGAACACTTTAAAAAAGCCCTTGAAATTGAAAAAGGTTTTCAAAATAAATTGGGACAAGCTATCAATTTTCAAAATATTGGTTCTATTTTAGAACAACGTGGCGAATT
>Ga0256843_1003323_pt1 | contig 11232 bp, 9 predicted proteins | sample AlvinellametaG_FD_191572 | JGI IMG/M metagenome (GOLD analysis project Ga0256843, IMG submission 191572) | Pompeii worm associated microbial communities from hydrothermal vent at the East Pacific Rise, Pacific Ocean - Alvinella | ecosystem: Host-associated > Annelida > Integument > Unclassified ... | reverse complement strand
CAGCGTTCACAAACGCTTCTACTAACTCTTACAAGAGACTTCTTCCAGGGTTCGAAGCGCCAAGAATCCTTACATACTCTAGCCAGAACAGATCGGCAGCATGTCGTATCCCATATGGTGCAGGTGAGAAAGCGACAAGAATCGAAACAAGATTCCCTGACTCTACTTCATGCCCATACCTTGCATTTACAGTGCTCATGATGGCTGGACTTGACGGTATCGAAAAAGGTGGTTACGACCTTGTTGGACCATTCAACGAAGACCTCTTCGAACTCTCAAGAGACGAGATCGCAGAAAGAGGTATCCCTGAGCTTCCAAACAGCTTCAGAGAAGCACTTGAAGGACTTGAAAAAGACCACGACTTCCTTGCACCTGTTATGGATGAGGACTTCATCAAAACATACGTTGACTACCAGTTCGAAAGACACGTTATTCCTGTCGAAGGTAGACCAACAGCATACGAGTACATCTCTACTTACTCTTGCTAAACCCTCTTCCCGGGGGTTCTCCTCGGGAGTTTTACTCTTCTTTTTTTATCTCTTTTTCATACCACGATCCAATAATCTATTTTTTCACTTCCTATAACTTAAAGAAAGATCTTCATATTACAAGTCTTAGTACAAAGAAAGCGCATATATAAAAAAAGCGTATATATAAAAGGTTAGGTAGGTAGAATGAAGGTCGCAGGACCTAAGTCCCGCAAAATATACCGATCAGTGTTTCGTAGCGGCAAAGAGGTCTTGTTTCTGCTCTTTTTTAAAGAAGGTAAAGTATGCCCACAGTACGGTACCATACCCGAAGATAGAGAGGAACACCACACCGACCGTAACGGCCTCGAACATCTCCTTATGGGCAAATGTATCGGGGATCATATGTACCAAGATTATGGAGAGGGCTCCTTTCATCCCTGAGAATGTCAGGATGAACCACCCCTCTTTGCCTACAGGCTTGATCGTATCGATCTTCTGACCGAAGAAAGCGAACTTTGCCATCATCAATGCACGGATAATGGTCGTAACGGCAAACATCGTCAATATCTCGACACGGTACTCCCAAAGCTTATGCGGCTCGACCATCTCCGCCAAGGCAAAGAAGATGACGACTGCTGCAATATACCCGAACTCTTTTGCCATCTCGTAGATGTACTCCATACGCTCTTGTGTGGTGGTCATAAAACCGCTTAGACGCAACTTGTCCAAAAAATCCTTGCTCTTTTTTAGACGGATATGCTCCAGATCATCATCGATCCACGCTTTGGTCGCGATAACGGCAACGATAAGGGTCAAGATACCGCTGACATGGAAGTGTTCGGCTAAGACATAGGCACCGTACGCCTCTACCACGAAACTAAAAAGCTCTCCACGCTTATCGGAGTAGAGCTTCATCACAAGATAGGTCAGATAGCCTATTGCCAATCCCAGCAGGGTACTGACCCCAAAGACACGCAAGGCATCCATCCCTGCATCTGCCGCGTCGATATGCCCTTGCAGCATCCACGGCAAGCCGATGTAGAAAAAAGCAATGACCGCTGTGGCATCGTTACCTAGGGACTCCCCTTCAATAAGCACTTTGATATCGTGCCCGATACCTTGAAAACGGGAGAGTACAGACTGCACACTCACCGCATCGGTCGCCATGTTGATCGCAAAGAGCGCCACATAGGCTCCGGTCGTAAGTCCGGTAAAGATATCGAACGTATGCAGCAATGCACCGATGGCAATGGAGAATGCCACGGCGACTACCGCAAGGTAGAAGATGCTCCATGCATGTTTTTTGATATCTTTAAAGCTTAAATGCAACGCATCTCCCATAAAGATAAGCGGGATACAGAACAGAATGACCGAAGTAAAGTGTTCGGTCAGGTCAATAGGGACTGCCGGCTTGAAGTAAGTATAGGTGATATAGGAGCCCGCAAGCAGAAGAAAGACCGAAGGGATCTTAAAACGTGATGCGATCGCATCGGAGGCGATGACAAGTGTGAGAATGGTCATAAGCAGTATTTCTGGTGCAAAACTATGCATGGGTATCCTTTAGTAGTTGTTTGGTCTCTTCTAGACTCTTATAGCCTTTATGGCATACCATATGTCCATCTTCATCGACAATAACGATCGAAGGAAAAGCATTCGCCCCCATAGAGCGCGCCTTGGCAAAGTCATGGTACATGAGGGACTCAATGCGTTCCGTACCGTACATAAAAGCGAATTTACTACTGTTTCCAAAAAGCTGCTCATAGTAGCCGTAGAGCAGTCGGCTGTTGGTTATGTCTATGCCTTGGGCATAGAAAGCATGCTGTAGGGTATGCAGATAGCGCAGTGCCGCTTCATCTCCCAGTATCTCACGTACGGTCACAACCGCTTTGCATGCGGGGTAGGTGTCGTACTCAAAGTGCGTCTTATTCAAAAAGTGCTCATTGAAAGGCTGTTTGGTACGCGCTGCCACCTCTTGCCACTGCTGCTCTAAGTAGGCTTTGCTCTGCGTATCCCAATGCATATCACCTTTGGTACGCAACCCGCCCATTACCAGTGAGATGGTGTAGTGCTCTTTATAGCTCTCTACGATCTCTTCGACCACAGGCGCAAAGCCCCAGCACCATGAGCACATAGGATCTAAAACAAATATGATCTCTTTTTTCATCATTCCTCCCCGATATGATCATAACATAAGCTCTCCCTCAAGGAGAGCTTAGTGTTGACGTAGTAGCTATGGTAGTGTTTCTTGATCAGAAAAGTGTCCCGCTGTCTTCAGAGACAGGTGTCTTGGGCGCGATACGCGGTGGGTGTAACGGATCGGCATCATCAACCTCTTCTTGCGGATCTTCGTCTATGTTGACCGTCTCCGCATAGCCGATATCATCATCCCCCTCTTGTATCTGCATCTGATCTTCCGTAGCGATATCTTCACTATCGACATCACTGATCATATAACCGTCATCATCCACGGTATAGGTTCTCTCAGGCTGCTCCACATCGAACATATCGAGAGGCTCTTCACTCTTTTTAGGCAGTGGTGATATTTTGGTATAGAGCTCTTTACGCCCCTCGTACTCACCTACATAGACCCCTTCGGGGACATCGAACTTACGCTTAAGGTCAGGGTATTGGGAGAGAAGCTTCTTATAGTAGTAGGCAAATGCCGGTGCCGCGACCGCACCCCCTGTTGCACCTCTTCCGATAGGCTTATTGTTATCTCTTCCGAACCAGACGATAGTCTCGATACTCGGAGAGTAACCACAAAACCACGCATCGACATTCTTGTTCGTCGTACCGGTCTTTCCTGCCAGCTCTATCCCTTTGACACGCGCATTTCGTCCCGTTCCCCGTTTAATGACATCTTCTAGGATACTCGTCATCAAATAGGCCTGTTCTGGGGTTGTGAAATCTGCGATCTCCTTCGGACGTGTCTCATAGATCACCGCACCCTCTTTAGAGACGATCTTGCTAACAAGTCTTGGTTCGATCATATGACCTTTGTTGGAAAAGACCGTATAGATCTGCGCCATCTTCAAAGGACTTAGCCCCAAATTCCCAAGAGCGATGGACATATCTCTAGGAATATGCGGTACATCCAAAAATGCCAAACGCTTACGGATAGTGCTCACCCCGATATCGGAAACCAGATTGATCGTTGCTAAGTTCCGTGAATGCACCAAGGCTTCCCGTAAAGAGATGAAGCCTTTGAAGTTACGTTCATAGTTACGTGGCGACCAGATCTTCGGTTTTCCGTTCTGATAGTACTGGAAAGTACGTGCCAGATCGGTCAACGGACTGGCGGGGTTATAGCCCATATCGAGTGCCGTTTGGTAGATGAACGGTTTAAATGCCGAACCGGGCTGACGTTTTGCCTGTGTCACACGGTTGAATGCCGAACGCTTATAGTCAACCCCTCCGACCATCGTTAAGATATCACCCGTACTACTCTCAACAGAGACGAACGCTGCATTGAGGTTAGAGTGTTTGGGGTCCTCTTTGTAGCGCTTCAGGGTCTTCTCATAGGCATAACGTACCGCCTCTTTGGCAATACGCTGCTGCTTCATATCGATAGTCGTATAGATCTTGTATCCACCGGTTCTGACATCTCCGAGTTTGTTCTTGAAACGGCGTACCACTTCATCGACGATATAAGGCGCGATATTTTGCCGTAGTGATGTCTTATAGACCTTCGGAGACTCTTTGACCGCTTTAAGGTAGTCCGCTTCGCTCAGCCATCCGAGGCTCTTCATACGATAGAGTACGTTATTCGCACGGTTAAGCGCTCTTTTGTAGTGACGCAACGGATTGTAGTAGCTCGGCGCATTGGGAATACCCACAAGCATCGCCGACTCTTTCAGGGTCAATTCGTTCAACTCTTTATGAAAGTAGCCATTAGCTGCGGTTTTGATACCAAAGTAGTTGTTGCCGTAACTGATCTCGTTAAGGTAACGTTCGATGATCTGCTCTTTGGTCAAGACCTGCTCTATCTTGATCGCGAGTATCGCCTCTTTGATCTTACGTGCCAACTTCTTCTCATTGGTCAATATCTTGTTCTTGATCAGCTGTTGTGTGAGGGTACTTCCCCCCTCTACAAAACGCCCTGCACGGATATCTTTGACCACCGCACGCAAGATCGCATCAGGGTTGACACCGTTATGCTCGAAGAACTTGGTATCTTCCATCGCGACCAGACCTTCGACAATAGCACTGGGAAGTTCATCATATCTGGCATAGAGTCTGTGCTGTTTCTTAAAGACATACGCCAGCTTCTCTCCGTTACGGTCATAGATGACCGAAGAGATCTCCGGCTTGTAGTTAATAAGCTTATCCGCATCCAACGATATCTCTTCGTATGCATAGATGAATGCCGCCACCAATGCCACGACGAAGATCATCGCCATGATGATGGACCCTTTAAGAAGACTAAACACTCGACCCCTTTTTTATTACTATTGTACCAAGTTAACGCTAATGAGCCGAAGAAGGTGGCGGAGTTTGTTCGTCGAGACCTTGGTATTGAGGATCACACGCAAAATGGGATGTGTAACCGTCGGCTGGCGTATCGCTCCTACCAGATAGTTCTGCTCCATCAAACCTTGCTGCATGAAACGTGCAAAGTCATTGTTGGGTACTTTAATAGGCAAGATAAGGCTCTCGCATACCACCCCACTCTCTTGCTCGGCGATCACCTGACGCTCTATAATTCTTTTGCGCAGCTTCTTGGCATTTTTCTGGATGTGGCGCATATTGACATACGCCAACGCCGTATCGAAGAGCGATGGTGCAGTGGCATAGATGACCGACTTGGCTCGGTTCTCCAAAAAACTGATAATGGTCTTGGAGGCTAAGATATATGCACCGTAACTTCCGTACGCCTTGCCCAACGTACCCATCTTGATGTGTCTTTCATGCGGTGTAATACCATAGTGTTCGAAGATACCAAGCAGATTCTCACCCAATACCCCCGAAGAGTGCGCTTCATCGACAATGAGCAGCGCTTCAAGCTCATCCGCCACATCGAAAATGGCTTTGGCACAAAGATCACCTCCCATCGAGTAAACCCCCTCTACCGCAACGATGCGACGTTTTGCCGAGTGGGAGAGTAGTTTTGCTTTGAGGTCTTCGGCATCATTGTGCTTAAAGGTAACGACCTGATCTGGATGCAGCTGGGCCGCCAACTGTCCTGAAGCGTGATACTCCTCATCTAAAAAGAGCATATCTCCTTTGCGTACCAACGCTTCGATGAGTGCAAGATTGGCTAAAAAACCACTTCCGACGATCATCCCCTCTTCAAAGCCATTGAGTTCCGCCATCTCCAGTTCGAACAAACGGTGAATAGGATGATACCCGTTAACAAGCTGACTGGCACGCGGTGCAAAAGTATCGTACTCCTCCACCATCGCAACCGCTTTTTTGAACGACTTCTTCCGTTTGGCAAGCCCCAAGTAGTCATTGGAAGCAAAATCATCCAACGCATCGGAGTAGAGTGTTCGTTCTCTAAAACGCCCGGCTTTCTTGAGGGCTTCGAGTTCTTTTTCGTACATATATTATTTATCCTTTCGAATCATATCAATTAGATCATCCAAAGTCTCACTTTGTATTTTTCTATTTTTAAGTTGGCATTCCCAAACTACAATGACTCTCCAACCCATCTCTTTTAAGAGCAAATAGTTCTTTTCATCTCTTTTTTTATTCATCTCTATTTTTTCTTGCCACTTCTTTTTATTAGTCTCTGGCAACTTACCTTTAGGGCATTTATGTCCATGCCAAAAACATCCGTTTATAAATATTGCGGTTTTGTATTTAGGTAAAACGATATCCGGAGTTCCGGGTAAACTTTTTACATTTTTTCTATACCTAAAACCTTTTGAAAAAAGATATTTTCTTACTATTTCTTCGGGTTTAGTATCTTTAGAACGTACTTTCGACATTATCTCGGATCGTTTTTCTTTGGAGAATATATCAGCCATCTATTTATCTTATGATAGAAAGTCCGAGCCTAGCCGTATAAGAAGACATTTTTTGTAAAATATCAGCGAATAGTTTATCTTTAACTCTAAAAACAAAATCATTTCCTAATGCTTGTAACTCTTTTTCAGAAATATTATTTACATATCTAAAATCAAAAACAATTGCATAAATTTGCTCATCTATTTTAGGAATTAATAACGGATAAGTTTCCGTATAAAGGGCATCCCCTTTTATCTCTTTTACTTTGTCATATTTAGTAATAAATCCGCTAACAAATTTAGGCATCGCATACTTGTTTTTATTTGCAAAGTCACATGGAGGAGAAAGTTCAATGATTACGGGAATATCTCCCTCCTCCATTTTATTAGAATAAATACAAGCATTCTTGTTCATATAGACATTTCCTGGTAATATTATTCCAAAATCTGTAAAATCCAATAAAATTTTACTATTTAAAGATGCATATAATTCAAAAATCTTAGTATCTATTATTTTTCTATCGGGATCTTTTTTTCCTAAAGCAGTTCCATTTTTTAAATATTCGCGACCTTTTTTAGATAAAATATCTTCATCATTTGCCTTAAAAATACACTCTATTGAACTCGTTTCAGAGAATAAATTACAAGTATCCGGAATAAAATATTTCAGATCATCAGATAGCAATTCGCTAAACGCATTAAACGCATCTTTTTGTAATCCGTCATAACCATCCAAATCTTCATCACTAATTCCTATATAATTTTTAGCCATTTGAAAAAGTAAAAATTCTAAGTTTTCGTTTTGACATTTATATCCTTGCGCTAGTCCGAAAATATCATTCAACACCTTACTTTTTGCATGCTCTATACTATTACTCCACTTAATATAAAAGCTTGCGGCTTTATTTTTTTCTAATTTATCTGAGATACCTTTAAAAATTTTCTCAGGGCTACTATCATAATCTTCTTTTTTCATTCCGAAAATAAAAAGAGGCAATGTATATTGACCTATATCATGCAAAAGTTTTTCTTGTAGTTCTTCAATATCATCCGAGTGAGATGACCAAACTATAATTCCATATACAATGTTTCTTTTATTTATTAAATGCCCCAAAAGCTCTCTTATCTTTGCGATATGACCGGACAAATTTGCACCCGATTTACTATCAAGATATAGATCTAGAAAGATTAAATTCCCCGGAAACCCATTAAAATTTTTAAAATAATCATCCGACTCTTCGTCATTAGGTTCTATAAAAACTGTTTTTATATTCTCCTTTTCCAAGTGCGCTATTAAATTTTCAACCTCTTCTTTTTTATCATCAATAACCAAAACTTTTTGAAAAACTTCCGTTAATATACTTTCCATTTTTATTCTCCGACTTTTTTCATAGGAAAACATAAAGCTACAATTGCTTGTGTAACACCTTCCAAAATAATATTTCGAGGCAACTCAATATCATGTTCAGATAAAAACAAAAGTTTTCCTTTCATCGCTTTCATCATCTCATCAGCTATATGCAATCCTAGTCCCGAACCAATACTATGAGGCTTCGCAGTTATGAACGGTTTAACCGCATCTTGAGGAGATATAGCAAAGCCCGGACCGTTATCGGACACTATGATTGAATAATACCCCTCTATTTGATCGGTTACGAATATCGAGAGCTTTCTATCGCTAGTTTTGGAATAAGAGAGCCAGAATATAGCGTTATCCAGCAAGTTTGCAAGTACCGAAACAGCTTCGCTTTTTGCAAAATACGCTTTATACTCGACTTCATCATAGTTAGTGATTAGTTTTATATTGTGATCTTTAAATCTAAAATGAAAAGTATCCAATACCGATTGAACAATATCCGATAAAAAGTCCTCTTTTATCTTTGAAGACCTTATCATTACATTAAAACTTTGTACTATTTTCTCAAGTTGCTCCGCTACGGATTTTATTTTTTCAACATCATTATTTTTAACCGCTCCGCTTAAACCGTATATCAATTTTTCTATTTCATGGATCACTACACTTAAATTAAGCCCGGCATTCGCACTTCGTATCAATACCTCTTTAACTTCTTTATATTGTTTATTTATCCTCTCTAAGTATTGGACTATATCATTTTTCGTATCCGTATCTTTCACTCTTTTCTCAACAAGTTCCTTAACCTCTTCCAAATCGGATAAAACCGGTTCACTAACTTTGTGTTCCTTATATAATTCTTTTAATCTATTTTTATCTATATTCCTTTCCAAAACAATTTTATCAAGTACGAAATTAACTGCATCGACCAATGCAAAATAAGCCTCATTTTCAACAAAACCTTCTCTATTGGTTTTTTCTTTTAAATCGGTACTTAATTTCCTATCCAACTTCACTGCACCTATAACTATATTATTACTTATTTTCCCTCCGACTCTACCAACTCTTTTTAAGTCTATTCCGAGCCAATCATGCTCTATACCGTAATCATATACTCTTATCCCGTCTCGATAAACCCTTATTCCACCATTTTCATCTAAATATTCTCTTAAAGAGCTTTTTTCCACTACCGCATTGGAAAAATTAAAATCCATAAATGACGGATCAAAATCATAAATTAAAATTTCCAATTCAAGCGGACCTATTTTATAACTATTTAAATTTAAATCGACAGGTTTATTTTTAACAATTTTTTTCAATATACGGTCGGTTGAATTTAAATCATCAATGGTCTTTTTTCTATTTTGAACTTTTTTCAATACATCCCAAGGTCTGAACTCATAAGTAAAATCAGTAATTCGATCACCTTCAATTTTACACTTTCCATAGTAAAGTGCACTCCGTTTTATCTCTTCAAGGCTCGGTAAACCCTCAAAAAGCTTTTTGTCATTACTCTCCACAAGAACTTGAAAATTATCCAAAGTATCTTCAAACGGACTGCTTAAAGATAATAGCGAACGATAAAGTTTTCGTAATTTCCTTTTACTCCATTCACCCTTTATTTTATTGACAATGATTTTTGTTCCGTTTTCTTCTATAAAATTTTTATCGGTATGCTCATCGTCAACATCAATAAAAAATTCTTCAAGCTTATCGGCTTTATTGATCTCATCCCAATCTATGTGAACTTTCACTTCCGGATTATTTTTCATTTTCGAATAAAGTGTAATTTCATTACCGAGTTTATGAATACTTAACCTGCCGATACCTTTCTCTCCAAGAGGAACTCTAATAAATTCTTGCCCTTCTCTTTTACATTTAGTTTCTTTAATATCGGACTTATTGTCCGTTCCTATTACAAGCCAAATATTTTCGATAACGGATTCATCCATTCCTGTTCCGTCATCCTCAATAACTATTTCTTTTAATTTTTTATCTTCATATTTAAAAAATATTTTACACTTTGATGCACAAGCGTCATATGCATTTTTAACAAGTTCAAATAAAGCTATCTCTTCATTTTTTATCAAGTCTTCACCGAAGTGATACAATACTCTAGGTGAAATTTCAAAGTTTTTCTTAGCCATTGGTATCCTTTGAAGATTTTACAATTGCCTCTCCTATCCTTCTTGCAAATTCCGGTGGAACAGCATTACCTATCATTCTCGCAATAGCCGCTTTACTCTTCGCTTTAAACTTGTAATCTTTAGGAAAGGTCTGAAGTGTCGCACCCTCTCTTAAAGACAAAGCTCTATCCTCTTCAGGATGCCCGAATCGTCCGTTAGAAAGACTGAAAAACTTTGTAGTAATCGTTGGAGCAGGCTTACCCCACTCCATTCTTCCGTAACTGTCTTTAAAACCGCTTCCTTTGAACTTTAACCTCCGTTTTGCAGGTATACCTCCGGGAATGGTATTTTTTATTGCCAATAGGTTTTCATCGTTAAGTCTTGAGACCGTATGCATAAACTCACTATTATCCGTATGCCCCGCCTTAACTTTAGGAAAACCGTTATGTTCACCGATAAAATCTTTCACTACCGGCTTTTCTTTTGACTTATCCGGAAATATTTTTTTATCAACAACACGGGACGCGATAAGCGAAAATCTTTTTCTTGTTTGGGGAACACCGTATTCATTAAGATTATATATATCGTATTTAACTACATATCCTCGTTCTTCCAGATCACGAACAAAATTATCAAGTCCGCTTTCACTTGACTTTCTTTCAAGCCCGGGAACATTTTCAACCACTACGAAACCCGGATTATAGTATTTGACGAATCTATGAAATTCTTTTAACAAATCTTTTGATTTTTGAGATTTTTCTTTATTCGTACGGATTATCGACCAGTATTGACAAGGACTACAGCCTATAAAAACCATTTTGTCATCATTTTTCTTCAACCCGTATTTATTTTGAAGCTCTTTCGTTTCCAGTTCAAAAACATCAGCAAGAATAAACTTACTTCCGGGGTTATTCTCTTCATATGTCATTTTAACATCGGGATCAAAATCAATTCCGGCAATAACATCGATGCCGGCTTGACGTATTCCATTCGTCATCCCTCCACCGGAACAAAAAAAGTCAATGGCTTTTAAAGTATTATTACTCATGCAAAATCCCCCATTCACTTTTTTATTTTAGCATAATTTTATAGCCACGGCTTCAACACTTCCACCTGAAGCCCCATCGCCGTACTCTCAAAGCCGTTTACTTCCAAGATGTACTTCTTACAAAAGCCCTCGACCATACAGCCTCCGGCTTTGCCTTGCCACTCTCCGCTTTGCAGGTAGGCTTCAAGGTCTTTCTCGTCAAAGGGAGCAAAACGGTAGTGGGTTGCGGAGATATCGCTAAAAAGGAGTTTTTTGGTTTTATAGTGCAAAGAAGAGATGATAGAGA
>Ga0256843_1003322_pt1 | contig 11234 bp, 11 predicted proteins | sample AlvinellametaG_FD_191572 | JGI IMG/M metagenome (GOLD analysis project Ga0256843, IMG submission 191572) | Pompeii worm associated microbial communities from hydrothermal vent at the East Pacific Rise, Pacific Ocean - Alvinella | ecosystem: Host-associated > Annelida > Integument > Unclassified ... | reverse complement strand
AATACTTTTATATAATTTTAATAGTTCCTAAAAACACTAACTACTATAAAGAAATTTTAATTATAATACTCAAAAAATAAGAAGTTAAACTAGGAATTAAATGAAGATATTAGTTCATATTTGTTGTTCTGTTGATAGCCACTTTTTTTTGCAGAGAATGCAACAAGATTATCCAGATGCTAAATTAATAGGATTTTTTTATGATCCAAATATTCACCCATATAGTGAGTATTATTTAAGGTTGCTTGATGTTAAGAGAAGTTGTGAAATTTTAGGAATAGAGCTATTAGAGGGTGAGTATGACTATTTAGCTTGGATTGAGGCTGTAAAAGGGTTAGAAAACGAGCCAGAAAAAGGGGCTAGGTGTAGTGTTTGTTTTGATAGGCGTTTTGAGGTTAGCGCTAAAATGGCGCAAGAGATTAGGGCTACGCATTTTACATCTACTCTTTTAACATCGCCAAAAAAATCGATTGAGCAGTTAAAACAAAGTGGAGATGCTTTGGCAAAAGAGTATAACATAGAGTTTTTAGCACCCAATTTTCGCCAAAAAAATGGAACTCAAGAGCAAAATATTATAGCTAAAGAGGCAAAACTTTATAGACAAAACTATTGTGGATGTATGTATGCACTAAAGCAGCAAAGAGAGCAACAAGATAAATTGCTAGATGAGCTATTTTGCCCAATAAATAGGCAAGTTCAACCAGCTTCTATTGAGGATAGAGTTGCTTTGTATGAGCAAAGAGTTAAATTAGAAGAGCAAAAAATAGATTACGAAATAGTAAAATCTCGCATATTAAACTGGCGTCTTTTATTTGGAAAAGTAACTCACAAAAAAAATACTATAGCTTCGCATATTTTACCAATGTCTGTTATAAAAAATAGTTATTCAAGAGGCAAAATAGAAAAAAAGATTAATGATATTTACTACTTTAGCAGAGATGAAATAAAATTTATTACACTTAAAAAATATAATCAAATTAGTGGATTAAATTATAAAAATATTGAAGAACTTATTAAAAATCCTCCAAAATTTAGTGAAGAGCTAGAGATTAGATATAAATTAACAAACTCTTATTTTGATTTAAGTGCAATAATTGTGTTAGAAGAGTTAGATAATAGAAAATATGAGATATATATAGAGTCAAAAATTTATGAAGATGTGCAAGATAAGCTCTTGTGGTAGCTAATAATAATCACTTTTTAACCAACTTTTAGATAATATTGTGAAACTATTTTAAAATGAGGTTAAGTATGCTTTATAATGTAATGGATATACAAAAAATTTTACCACATAGATACCCTTTTTTACTAGTAGATAGGGTTACTAGCCTAGAAGAGGGAAAAAGTATAGAAGCTTATAAAAATGTATCAATTTCAGAGCCTGTATTTCAAGGGCATTTTCCAGACCATCCAATTTATCCTGGTGTTATGATTATTGAGGGTATGGCACAAGCTGGTGGCGTTTTGGCATTTAAAAGTGCATCTAAAGAGGACCAAGAAGCTGCTAAAAATAAAGTTGTATATTTTATGAGTATTGATAAAGCCAAATTTAGACATCCAGTAGTTCCAGGAGATAGATTGGTATATAGATTAAATGTTATCAAAAATAGAGGTGCAGTATGGCACCTAGATGCAAAAGCGTATGTAGATGAAAAGCTTGTAACAGAAGCTGAACTTAAAGCTATGATTGTGGATAAATAATGGGTAGTATTCATCCAACTGCCATTGTTGAAGATGGTGCCATAATTGGTAAAAATGTATCAATTGGAGCTTATAGCTATATAAGTAAAGATGTAACTATTGGCAGTAATTGCAAAATTGCAACTCATACAATAATTGAGGGGCATACAACAATTGGTGAAAATAATGAAATATTTTCTCATGCAGTTATTGGCTCTATTCCTCAAGATTTAAAATATGCTGGAGAAAAAGTAGAGTTAATAATTGGAGATAACAATAAAATTAGAGAATTTACACTAATTAATCCTGGAACAAAAGGTGGTGGTGGAGTTACTAAAATTGGAGATAATAATCTATTAATGGGTTATGTTCATATAGCTCATGATGTTATTATTGGTAATAACTGTATTTTAGCAAATGCAGCAACATTAGCAGGGCATGTAGAGCTTGGTAATGGAGTTGTTATTGGTGGTTTTACACCTGTTCATCAGTTTGTAAAGGTTGGAGATTTGGCAATGGTTGCTGGTGCTAGTGCGCTTAGTCAAGATGTGCCACCATATTGTCTTGTAGAGGGCAATCGTGCAAAACTTAGAGGTTTAAACTTAACTGGTTTAAGAAGACATATAGATAAAGATGATATAAATAGTTTAAAAGTTGCATACAAAAAACTATTTAGTTCAAATATACCTTTGACAGAAGTTGCTAATGAGTTAATAAAAGATAGTAATATATATGTATCAAATATGGCAAAATTTATAGTAGAGTCAAAAAGAGGTATAGCCCAAAAAAGGAGTATAAATTGAGTAAAGAGTGTAGTTTCTGTGGTTCTCATGAGAGAGATGATTTACCACTAATAGCTGGAAAAAGTGCATATATTTGTAGTAACTGTGTTGTATCAGCATATAAAATATTATTTGGGGAAGAGTCTGGCTCTTATGAAGAGGTTGAAGAGGAGTTAAGAGATTTAACTCCAAAAGAGTTAAAAGAGTTTTTAGATAACTATGTTATTGGTCAAGAGGATGCAAAAAAAACACTAAGTGTTGCTGTATATAACCATTACAAAAGAATTTTAAATAAGAGTAAGGCTAGTGATACAGATACAGAAATATCAAAATCAAATGTTTTACTTGTAGGACCAACAGGTAGTGGTAAAACACTTTTAGCTCAAAGTATTGCTAAGTTTTTAGATGTTCCTATTGCTATTGCAGATGCTACTAATTTAACAGAAGCTGGGTATGTTGGAGAAGATGTTGAAAATATTTTAACAAAGCTATTGCATGAAGCAGATGGAGATATAGAAAAAGCTCAAAGAGGTATTATCTTTGTTGATGAAATAGATAAAATTGCAAGAGCTGGTGAAAATCGTTCTATTACAAGAGATGTTTCTGGAGAAGGTGTTCAACAAGCTCTACTAAAAATTATAGAAGGTTCTATTGTAAATATTCCTCCAAAGGGTGGCAGAAAACATCCAAATCAAGATTTTATTCAAATTGATACATCTAATATTCTATTTATTTGTGGTGGTGCTTTTGATGGAATCGAAGAGATTATAGAGCGCCGTATTGGTGGTAATACTTTAGGTTTTGGGCATAAAAAGAGAACAAAAGAGGATAATGAAAATATAATTTCTCAACTAGAACCAGATGATTTAGTAGTGTTTGGTTTAATTCCTGAACTAATAGGAAGATTACATGTAATTACAACTTTAAATAAAATTACTGTTGAAGATATGGTAAGAATTTTAGTTGAGCCTAAAAACTCTTTGGTTAAACAGTATAAAGCTCTCTTTGAACTTGATGGTGTTGATTTAACATTTGAGCAAGAAGCTCTTGAAGAGATTGCAAAAAAAGCAATAGCAAGAAAAACAGGTGCTAGAGGATTGAGATCTATTTTGGAGGATATTTTACTTGATATTATGTATCAACTTCCAGATCTTCAAGGTTATGAGGTTATAATTACAAAAGATGTTGTAGTAGATGGTTCAGAGCCTCTACTTTTAAGAAAAAAAATAAGTGCATAAAGGGAAAAAAGTGAGTTTCATTAAAAATTTATTTGGTTTTTTATCACATGATATGGCGATTGATTTAGGAACAGCTAATACACTGGTTTTAATTAAGGGTAAAGGTATTGTTATTAATGAGCCTTCTGTTGTTGCGGTTAAAAACAATAATATGGGTAAACCTGAAATATTAGCAGTTGGTCAAGAGGCTAAAGATATGGTTGGTAAAACACCAGGCAAAATAAATGCAATTAGACCTATGAGAGATGGTGTTATTGCAGATTTCAACACTACTGAAATGATGATAAAATATTTTATTAAAAAGGTAAATGGAAAGAGCTTTTTATCATCTCCAAGAATTGTAATTTGTGTGCCGTATGGATTAACACAAGTAGAGAGAAAAGCTGTTAGAGAGTCTGCTTTAAATGCTGGAGCTAGAGCTGTATATTTAATAGAAGAGCCAATGGCGGCAGCTATTGGAGCAGGATTGCCTGTTGGAGAGCCTAATGGTAACTTAGTTGTAGATATTGGTGGAGGAACAACAGAGATTGGTGTTACTTCATTAAATGGCTTAGTAATTAGCAAATCTATTAGAGTAGCTGGAGATAAACTAGATCAAGCAATTATCAACTATACAAGAAAAAATTTCAACTTACTTATTGGTGATAGAGTTGCAGAAAATTTAAAAATAGAGATTGGAACTGCTGTTAAACTTGATGAACCACTATCAACTATTGTTAAGGGTAGAGATCAAGTTGAGGGGATATTAACTTCTGTTGAGATTACAAGTGAGCATATTAGAGAAGCAATAGAAGACCCTCTATTTGAAATTGCAGATGCACTTAAGAGTGTGCTAGAGCAAACACCACCAGAACTTGCTGGTGATATTGTAGAAAATGGTATTGTTTTAACGGGTGGAGGCTCTTTAATTAGAGGCTTAGACCAATATTTATCAGATGCAGTTAAACTACCTGTATATATTGCAGAAGAACCACTATTAGCAGTTGCTCTTGGAACTGGAGAAGCTCTAAGCCAAATTGATATATTAGAGCAAACAAATTATGATGATTAAAATAGTAAAACATTAACTGTTTTATCATCTAAAGGTATTTATAAATGAAAAAAGGGAAACTTTTTCTTTTAATTTTTTTGGTTATTTCATTGGTTATATTTACAAAATATAACGGTGCAACAAGAAGTTTCTTTTTAGATTTTATAAATCCAGTAAAAGTTGCCTACTTAAACTTAACAGATATTAGTGATAGCTACTTAAAGCAACAGAAAAATATTTTAAAACTTGAAAAAGATAATGCTCAATTAAAAAAACTTTTAATTGAACAATCTAATTATATAGAGCAATTAACAAAAATATATAAAACACTGCCATCACTAGCTAGAAAACCTTATAAAAGCATATATATTGTAGATACAATATCATACATAAAGCTAAATCGCTTAAATGAAATTATGCTTACTTCTCCTAAAAACTTAAAACTTGAAAGCAATAAACCATATGGCTTAATGCAAGATGATTTTGCAGCTGGAATTGCTAGAAGTATTAATGGCAAACTACATGCCTATTTATTAACACACCCAAAATGCACTTTTAGTGTTAGAGTAGGAGAAAGTGGCATTAGCGGTATAGCACAAGGTGATGATAAAAATGGTATGATTGTAAAGTTTATTCCTAGATGGTCAGAGGTAAAAATTGGTGATATTGTAAAAAGTAGTGGTTTAGATAATATCTTCTTCCCTAATATTCCTGTGGGTAAAGTTGTTGATGTTAAAACTTTAGATAGATACAAAGTGGCACAAGTTAAAATTTTTGCTAAATTAGAAGAGCCATCTATATTCTTTTTAATTTCTGACCCTACACCATACTTAACAACAGATTATATGCCAAAAACATCTTTCCCAAACAAAGTATATCCATTTGTTCCAGTTGATGAAAATGAAAATAATAATACAAATACAACTCAAACAAAAGATAATATTGTAGAACCAGAAAATTTGAATGAACAAGATTATATGAAGATTTTTAAATCAGATTTTATTTGGAATAATAAATTAAAATTAGATGAACAATAGCCTCTAAAATAGCTTAAATTTAACCATATTTTAGTATAATACCAAACTAAAACAAGGTCTATTATATGCCAAAACGCAATGATATAAAAAATATACTATTAATAGGTTCTGGTCCAATAGTAATTGGTCAAGCCTGTGAATTTGACTACTCTGGAACACAAGCAGCTAAAACTCTTAAAGAGCTAGGATATCGCGTTGTGTTAATCAACTCTAACCCTGCAACTATTATGACCGACCCAGAATTTGCAGATAGAACATATATTGAGCCAATTGAAGAGGAGATAATCTCTAAAATAATCAAAAAAGAGAATATTGATGCAATACTTCCAACTATGGGTGGACAGACTGCTCTAAATGTTGCTATGAGTATGTATGAAAAGGGTATGCTTGAAGGTGTAGAGTTTTTAGGTGCAAACCCAGCTGCAATAAAAAAAGGTGAAGATAGACAAGCCTTTAAAGAGGCTATGATAAAAATTGGTATGGATTTACCAATATCTAAATATGCCTACAATATAGATGAAGCCTTAAATGCAGCAAAAGAGATAGGTTTTCCATTAATTATTAGAGCAAGTTACACACTAGCTGGAGGAGGCAGTGGAGTAGCATATAATATTGATGAGTTTAAAGAGATTGCAAAGGGTGGTTTAGAAGCTAGTCCAATTAATGAAATTTTAATAGAAGAGTCTTTGCTTGGATGGAAAGAGTATGAAATGGAGGTTATTAGAGATAGTGCTGATAACTGTATTATAGTTTGTTCTATTGAAAACCTAGACCCTATGGGTGTGCATACAGGCGATTCAATTACAATTGCTCCAGCTCTTACACTTACTGATAAAGAGTATCAAAGAATGCGTGATGCTTCATTTAAAATTTTAAGAGAAATTGGTGTAGATACTGGTGGTAGTAATGTGCAGTTTTCTATAAATCCAGATACAGGTAGAATGATTGTAATTGAAATGAACCCAAGAGTTTCACGCTCTTCTGCACTTGCTAGTAAAGCAACTGGTTATCCAATTGCTAAAGTTGCTACACTACTTGCAGTTGGTTATACACTAGATGAAATTAAAAATGATATTACTGGAACTCCTGCTAGTTTTGAACCAGTGATTGATTATATAGTAACAAAAATACCTAGATTTACTTTTGAAAAGTTCCCTATGGCAGATTCTACCCTAACAACTGCAATGAAAAGTGTTGGTGAAGTAATGAGTATGGGTAGAACTTTTAAAGAGTCTTTCCAAAAAGCGCTTGTATCACTTGAAACTGGATTAAAAGGTTTTGATAGAGTAGATTGCAATGAAGATGAGCTAATTCGCGAAATAAGACGCCCAAATAGTGATAGAATTTTATATGTGGTTGAAGCAATGCGCCGTGGCTTTAGTGTAGATGAAATATTTGAACTTTGTAAAATAGATAGATGGTTTCTTTATCAATTCCAAGAGTTAGTAGAGAGAGAAAAAGAGATAAATTTATCTATTTTAAATAATAAAGAGGCATTAAGAGCAATAAAAGCTGATGGCTTTAGCGACGCTATAATTGCTGAAATAATTAATTGTGAAGATGGCACAAAACTAACTGAAAATGATATTTATACTGCAAGAACAAAGCTAGGTGTTGTGCAACACTTTAACGAAGTAGATACTTGTGCAGCTGAATTTAAAGCTCTTACACCATACCTATACTCAAGCACATCAATATCTGAAATTTCACAAAATAACCCAACTCAAAATACAGAAGGTAAAAAAGTTTTAGTAATTGGTGGGGGACCAAATAGAATTGGGCAAGGAATAGAGTTTGATTACTGCTGTGTTCACGCGGCATTTGCACTAAATGATATGGGTATTAAGTCTATTATGTATAACTGCAACCCTGAAACTGTTTCAACTGATTATGATACAAGTGATATTTTATACTTTGAACCAATTGATTTTGAGCATGTTCGCAATGTTATAGAACAAGAGAATCCAGATGGTGTAATTGTTCACTTTGGAGGGCAAACACCACTAAAACTTGCAAAGAGTTTAACACAAATTGGTGCAAAAATTATTGGAACATCTGCAAAAGTTATAGATATGGCAGAAGATAGAGAGAAATTCTCTAAATTTATTCAAGAGCTTGGCTTAATTCAGCCAGATAATGGCACTGCATTTACTAAAGAAGAGGCTCTTATTATTGCAAATAAAATTGGATACCCTGTGCTTGTTCGCCCAAGTTTTGTGCTTGGTGGACGCGCTATGAGAACAGTTTATAGCGATAGTGAATTAAAAGAGTATATGGATGAAGCTGTGCAAGTTTCTAATGAATCTCCTGTTTTAATTGATAAGTTTTTAAACCATGCAATAGAGCTTGATATTGATGCAATTAGTGATGGTAAAGAGGTTTATATAGGCTCACTTATGCAACATATTGAAGAGGCTGGAATACATAGTGGAGATAGTGCTTGTATTTTGCCAACACTATCTATTAGCGACGAGTTAAAAGCAAAAATAGAGAAGCAAACAATGGATATTGCACTAGGACTTGGAGTTGTAGGATTGTTAAATATACAGTATGCAATATTTGAAAATGAGGTATATTTAATCGAGGTTAATCCAAGAGCAAGTAGAACGGTTCCTTTTGTATCCAAAGCAACTGGCGTTCCTTTGGCAAAGGTTGCTACTAAAGTTATGGTAGAGGGAAATTTAAAAGAAGCACTAAAATATTATGATACATTTAATGTTGTAGATTTTAACTCTAAGCCAATGAAGCCAATATTAAAAAACCATGTAGCAGTAAAAGAGGCAGTATTCCCATTTAACAAACTGCCAGGTTCAGACTTAATATTAGGACCAGAGATGAAGTCAACAGGTGAAGTTATGGGAATTAGCAAAAATTTTGGTTTAAGCTTTGCAAAGAGCCAATTTGCAGCAAAAAATATTATACCTACTAGTGGAACACTATTTATATCATTAACAAGCAATGACAAACCATTTGCAGGTGAAATTGGAGCAATGTTTAAAGAGCTTGGCTTCAAAATTGTAGCTACAAGTGGAACACACAAAGCTTTAAGCGAAGCTGGTATTGAGAGTGAGCGTGTTTTAAAGCTTAGCGAAGGACGCCCAAATATTGATGATTCTATTAAAAATAATGAAATTGCAATTGCAATAAATACAAGTGATAATACTGCAAGTAAAAGTGATGCAAAAATTATACGCCAAAGTGTATTAGCAAATAATGTAGCATATTTTACAACAATTGCAGCAGCAAAAGCAGCAGCCCTAGCAATTAAAGAGCTTAAAATTAGTGGTGGAGAGATTATACCAACTGCTATTCAAGATTATTTAAAGGCTTAAAATTTTGGCTTTTAGCCAATATAATGCTAAAAGCTAAAAGGATTAGATTGAAAAAAGTGGTTTTTTTAACAAACACTGATACTACAATTGGATTTATATCAAAAAGTAAAAAAGCTTTAGATATAGCAAAAAACAGAACTCCTAATAAAGTATATATAGAGGTTTTGCCATCTTTAAAAGCTTTAAGAAAAAGAGTTCCCAAAAAGTATAAAAAATTAGTTAGAAGAGCTAAAAAAACTACCTTTATTTTAAATCAAACATACTCTTTTAGAGTAAGTTATAACAACAAACACAATTTACTCTTAAATCGTTTAAATGGTGCATACTCTAGCTCTGCAAATGAGAGTAATAAAAATTATGACTACAATTATGCCTATAAAAATGCAGATATTATAATTTATCCACTTGGAAACAAAAATAAGCCATCAAAAATATATAAATTAAGCTCTAAAAAAATCAAAAAAATAAGGTAAATTATGAAAAATATTGTTTGGCAAAATGAAAACTTTTATATCTTAAAACACGAAAGTCCCCTACCCTGGCTAAAGCTTTTTACAAAAGAGCCTTACAAAGAGCTAACAGAAATTCCAAAAGAGCAAAGAGATAAACTCTACACACTTATTGAAAATATAGAGTTAGCAATTATTGAATTTTACAATCCAGATAAAGTAAATATAGCCTCATTTGGAAATATGCTACCTCATATGCATTGGCATATAATTGCCAGATTTAAAAATGACCCATATTTCCCAAAAACTACATGGGAAGAACCTGTTAGAGAGTTTAATTTAAAACTAGCACAATTTAAAGATTTTAAGAAAATACTCAATCAAAAATTGGATAATTTATAGATTAATCTATATCAACCCCATCCCAAAATTCATTGTAATCCAAACTTGTTTGAGCGCTCTCACTCTCTAAGTTTTTCTCTAGTAGCTCTTTCTCTTTAGTGTAGAAATAGAGTTCTAAGGCTTCATCTAATATTCTATTTACATCCTTTTTTAAAAGCTCAGAGTAGAGTTTAAGTTGCTCTACCCTGTCGCTATTTATAACTATCTCCATTAAGCAATATTTGTATAAACTTTTTGAACATCGTCATCTTCTTCTAATTTTTCAATTAAATTCTCTATCTCTTCAAGATGCTCTTCATTGTCAATTTCAATAGGTGTATTAGCAATATATTCAATATTTGCCTTATTTGGCTCAATGCCTTTTTCTTCTAAGGCTTTTGATAGCTCTCCAAAGCTCTCAAATTCACCATAAATTCTTAAAATTGCTTTATCTTCTCCATTCTCTTGAGGCTCTACATCCTCTTCTATCTCTTCTAAGCCAAAATCTATTAACTCCAACTCTAACTCTTCTAAATCAATATCATCTTTTTTATCAATTTCAAAAACTGCTTTTTTTGTAAAAATATAATTTAAAGAGCCACTATTTAGCATCTCTGCGCTACCTTTTTTTAATATTGCACGAACATTAGCAACTGTTCTTGTTCCATTATCTGTTGCACAAGATATTATCATTTGCACTCCATGAGGTGCTTTTGCCTCATAAATTATCTCTTTTATATCTGCGCTATCTTTGCTAAAAGCTCTTTTTATAGCAGCTTCTATATTATCTTTTGGCATATTTTGAGCTTTTGCATTGGCAATTGCCGTTCTTAGTTTTGAGTTCATCTCTGGATCAGGTGAGCCACCCTCTTTTGCTGCAATTGTTATCATTTTTCCTAGCTTTGGAAACAATTTAGACATTGTTCCCCATCTTTTCATCTTAGCAGCTTTTCTATACTCAAACGCTCTACCCATTATAAACACTCCAAATAATAAATTTTATGCAATTATAGCACTTAATTGCTTTTAATAACTAACCTTTAGCATCTCTTTAGATATATCTAAATATTTTTTAGCTCTTTTAACTATTAGCTCTTTTAAACTATCTATAAACTCTTGCTCTTTATTATTAAGCTCTAAATTAATATCTATATTATCTATTACTGCTTTTGCAACTGCACTTAGCCTATTAGATACTAGCTGTTTTGGTAAGCCTATATTATTTGCAAACTCTACTAAATCATAACCCAATACACTATTAATATTAAACTCATCACCAAAAGCCATAGCTAAATCATGCTCTAT
>Ga0256843_1003320_pt1 | contig 11237 bp, 7 predicted proteins | sample AlvinellametaG_FD_191572 | JGI IMG/M metagenome (GOLD analysis project Ga0256843, IMG submission 191572) | Pompeii worm associated microbial communities from hydrothermal vent at the East Pacific Rise, Pacific Ocean - Alvinella | ecosystem: Host-associated > Annelida > Integument > Unclassified ... | reverse complement strand
AATTCACACACAATTCACACTCCTATGATAAACTCTCCGTTTTAAAATCAGGAGAGTTTTTTATGTATAAAAAATCATTGTCGATTTTGCTTTTACAATTGCCTTTGTGGGGTACTTCTTTGGGTGATGTGTCGGATTATGCATTGCGTCATAGTACAATCATACAACACTCAAAAGCCAATATCGAGTATAACAGGCTTAAGCATAAGCAGGTGAGTGCTAGTAAGTTTGGTGAGATTGATTTGGTGGGGAACTATACTCACTACAATCATCCAAGAACTTTGGCACCTATGACACCAGCAGATATGGCTACTGACCCTCAAGGGGTGGCAACTACCAAAGATATGTTTACTACAGGTATCACATATAGTGTGCCTTTGTTTACGGGGTTTGCTATGACTCAGGATATAGAGATGGCAAATCTCTCTTTGGCTATGGCAAAGAGTAAACTATCTTTGAGTAAAGAGCAGTTGGTTTATAATGTGAGAAGTTTGTATATGAGTGTGCTTTCTTTGTATGAATTAGCCTCTGCTCAAAACTCTCATATCAAAGCTCTCAAATCGCTAGAGAGAAGTGTCAAAGAATCTGTCAAACTTGGCAAGAGGGCATCTGTGGATTTGCTCAAAGTCCAAAGAGATTTGTATGATGCTATCTCTATACTTGAAGATATCAAAGCCAATACCAAAAAAACTATAGCCACACTAGAAGCTCTAAGTGGGATGGAGCATATAAGCAAATTAGATAGAGTATCTATACATATCACAAAGCCACACTATAGTATCTCCAAGCTACTTAGTCAAGCTATGAAAAGCAACAAAGTCAAAATCTCCAAATACAACCTCAAAAAAGCATCCAAAATGATACAAAAGTCACAAGCACAGTACTATCCTACTGTATCGCTAGATAGCTATTATGGATATAGTTATGGGGAAAATGACCCTACAAATCCTCGCTCAGGAGAGTGGGCTGATGAGAAAAACTATCAAGTTGCTATCAATGCCAAGTGGAAGTTGTATGATTTTGGCAAAAGAGACGCGTCAGTGCAACAAGCTCGTATCTCTCAGCTTCAAGCACAGTTAGATAACAAACAGACACTACTAGATCTCAAAAAGTCTATCATACAAGCTAGAGAGGATATCAAAAAGGCTTATGCCAAGTATGTAGCTAGTCTTAAACAGTACAAACTAGCAAAAAAGAGTCTAAAGATAGAAAATGCCAAATACAAAAGTGGAGCAAGTAGCATAGATGAGTTGTTATATACCAAAGCACAGACTATGCTCTCTCGAGCAAAGCTTATACAAAGCAAGTATGATTATCAAAAAGCCAAATATTTTATGGATTATGTGTTGGAAAATGGTCTAAATAAAGGAGATAAGAGATGAGTAAAAAAAGTATCATAACAGTAGTAGCACTTTTAGGAGCTGTAGCTCTAGGAGTTAAGGGCAAAGCTTTGTTAAAACAAAGACAAGAACAGGTAGCTAGTGAAGCTACACCACAAGCTATGAAGATAAGCGTACCTGTAGTGTATGCGACAAAAGGGGAGCTTACACAAACTATCAAAACTTTGGCTACTATAGAGGCTCAAAAGTCTATAGCACTCTCTACAAAACTAGCAGGGTATGTCCAAGAGATAGCCGTAAAAGAGGGCGATAGTGTCAAAAAAGGACAACTTTTAGTTCGCATAGATAACAAAGAGTTAAAGGAGTCTCTAAACTCTTTACAAACTTTGCTACAAGCTCAAAAAGATGACTTGAATTTGGCTAGAAGTGTGTATGAGAGAAATCTCAAACTATACAAGATAGGTGGTATCTCCAAAGAACAGCTTGATGGCTCAAAAGTCGCACTAGGTATGAAAAGTTCTATGGTAGATAGCACACTCTCAAAGATAGAACAGATAAACAATCAACTAAGCTACCTCGATATCAAAGCACCATTTGATGGTGTAGTAGATGCTATAGCTCTGCATCAGGGGGATTTGGCTGTGATGGGTAAACCTATAGTGATGATGAGTAGTATGGATAAAAAGCTGATGGTATCTTTTGCTACAAATCTTTTAGGTACTATCAAACCAAACCAAAATGTAATCTACGAGGATAAACTCATAGGCAAGATAAAAACTATCTACCCTACATCTCAAAATGCTCTTGTCTTAGCTGAGGTGGAGTTGGTTGAGGATTTGTCTTTGCCAAACAAATCTACTATCAACATAGAGATACAAACAGCTCAAAAAGTAGGCTATATACTGCCTGATAGTACGATATGGCATAAAAAAGATGGAGATTATATACTAGTATATAAAGATAAGAAGTTTGTATCCAAAAAAGTAGATATAGAGGTAGCATCATCTAACCAAATCTTACTATCAAACGCTCCTAAAGAGCCTGTAGCCAATGCTTCACAAGCTAAGTATGCTTCACTTTTGGCATATAACAACATAGAGATTATCGGAGATAACAATGAGTCAAGATAATAACACAACTTGGGTAGAGAAGATACTCAAAAAACCACATATTATCATATCTTTTTTGGCTCTTTTTATGATGATGGGGATTATGGGATTTGGTAAGATACATCGTAACCTTTTCCCTAACTCAAACTATCCTGAAGTGGCACTTGTAGTAGTAGAACCAGGTGCTTCAGCAAAAAGTATGGCTAGTAATGTGGCAGTGCCTGTAGAAGAGGAGCTTTATACTCTCGATGAGATACGACGAGCTTACTCTACTACTATAGATGAGGTGAGTGTCATCAGAGCTGAGTTTGAATATACCAAAGATATAGACACAGCAGTGAGTGATGTAACCAATGCTATAACCAAGATCAAATCCAAACTACCACAAGATATAAAAGAGCCTCAAATCATCAAAATCACAGAGGCTACTGCTCCTATCTTGGTAGTTTCTATGTCACCAAAAGACAAATCTCTATCACTTGAAGATATCAGAGATATGGCTTCACAAGATATAAGACACACACTACTCAAAGTCAAAGGTGTTGCCAATGTAGAGCTTTTTGGTGGGTATAACAAAGAGCTTCAAATCATCATAGACAAAGACAAGTTAGATAGTTATCATCTCTCACTAGCACAAGTTATCGCTACTATCAAGAAAAATGACAGTGATTATGCGATAGGGTTTATAACCAATGATGAGCATAGATACCTGCTCAAATCACAAGGCAAAAGAGATCAGGTATCCAAGCTCAAATCTCTTCATATCACCAAAGATGTGGCATTGAGTGATGTAGCCAAAGTCTATTTTGGGCATTATGAAAACTCTGCTGAGTATTTTGGTAATGGTAAAGAGGCTATAGCTCTATCTATACAAAGAACCATCACAGCAGATGTTATCAAAACTATAGACAATGTAGATAAAGTACTTGAAAAGCTAAGAGCCAAGTATCCAAATGTATCGTTTGAAATCAGTGATACACAAAGAGAAACGATAGAGCAGAGTACTACAAATATGTTTGAGTCTCTTCGTGATGCTATCGTGATGTCCACTATCATTGTATTTTTGTTTTTGGCAAGTTTCAGACAGATTTTGGTGGTACTTGTAACCATACCTTTGGTTTATCTCTCAACTATCGCTTTGATGTGGGCAATCGGCATTGATTTCAATGTTGTAACTCTCACTGCTATCATCCTAGCCCTTGGGCTTTTGCTCGATGATACGGTGGTGGTGATGGAAAATATCGAACGGCACTACACCGAGCTGAAAAAACCTATCAAAAGAGCAGTTTATGAAGGAACCAAAGAGATAATGTTTGCTGACCTTTCAGGTACAGTTACTACGATGTTAGCACTATCTCCTATGCTTTTTGTAGGAGGGTATCCTCAAACTGTTTTTGCTCCACTTGTAGGGACTTTACTCTTGGCTCTTGTGGCATCTTATGTGATATCTATCATCGCTGTACCACTGCTATCGTTGCATATCTTGGCTATAGACAATCCTATCATAGTCAAAAGTGAAAAACTGTTTCACTCTGTGATATTTAGACTCAACGATGCTATACAGGCATTTTTTGCTTCTATCGTCAAATCTATCACAAACTCCAAAATCTTAGGGGTTGTATCTATAGTAGTGTTACTTGCACTGTTTGTGACATCTGTCAAACTTGTGATGCCTACAGTCGGTCAAGAGCTTATGCCTCCTATGGATACAGGTGGAGTCAATATCCGTATCACAACAGAAGCAAACCTGCCTATACAAAAGAGTAGGGAGATTATGAAAAGAGTCAACGAAGTGATCAAAAAAGAGGGTAAACTGCTTCGAGTATCAGCTAGTATCGGTAGTGAAGCAGGGGTGCTTAGTATCGGTAGTGGTAGTGGGATAGATCATATGTTTATAGTAGCTACTTATGTCAACAGACACGAAAGAAGCAAAGATATATGGCAAATAAGCAAAGAGCTTAGAGAGCAGATAGCCAAAATCCCAAATGTCAAGTACCTAGAAGTGACTCCTTATGGTGCTACAGCTATGGCTAGTATCAGAGCTACTGTAGATACAAAGCTTAGTGCATCAAACTTACAAGATTTGCTTGTAGCATCAAAAGGTGTACAAAAAGCACTTGATCAGACAAAAGGTGTAGTATCGACATCTGTAACTTGGGATATGGATAGTGAAGTTTATGATTTGCAAATCGATGAGAGTTTGGCACATCAGTATGGTATCACAACTGATAGTGTTATATCTCAGCTTCAACTGTTGCTTAGAGGTGGTGTAGTAGCATCATTTGCCAAAGAAAACAGCCTTGATTATGCTATCAGAGTGTGGGTCAAAGAGGATCAAAGAGACAATTTAGACTCTATACTAAATACCCTTATAGACACACCAAAAGGCAAGATACCACTTAACCAAGTAGCAAAAGTCATCAAGATAAAAGAGCCTAGCCTTATCACTAGAGAAGGGTTGGATTATACTATAGAAGTGTATGGTGCTAGAGAAAAAGGTGCAGTATCTCACATCATGGCTGATTATGAGAAGCATTTGGCTGATGTGAAACTGCCACCTAGTGTAGAGTTAGAAGAGATAGGAGATATAAAACAGTTCAAAGCTTCAGCTAGTCGTATGATAGGTGCTATCATCGTAGCTGTTGTATTGATCTTCCTAGCACTTATCGTACTTTTTGGTAACATCAAGATATCTTTGATGGTACTTTTCTCTATACCTTTGACAGTTATCGGTGCATCTTGGACTATGTTAGCTATAGGCTATCATGTCTCTATGCCAGCGATGATGGGATTTATGTTGCTCTCAGGTATCATCGTAAACAATGCTATCTTGCTCATACACTTTGCTATAGAGCAGATACAAGCAGGATATAGCAAAAAAGAAGCGATGATAGAATCTATCAAAATCCGTACAAGACCTGTACTTATGACTGCATTTGCTGTAAGTGTAGGTATGCTACCAGTAGCTCAGGGTAACGCGATAGGATTAGAGAGACTAGCCCCACTAGGAGCTGTGGCTATCGGTGGTTTGGTTGTAGGTACTTTGATGACTTTGGTGTTTATCCCTATAGTGTTTATATGGACTATAAAAGAAGAAAATATCAGAAAAGAGGGGTAAATGATAATATTATGTTAGATAGTAAGTAGTAGTTTATTTAGCATAGAGCTAGAAGCCTTTGGTAGGGTGGGGTGTCCCCACCCCGACGATAAAATATTGAATACACAGATAAATATTCATTAGGGGAGTAATAATTTCTTGGAACAGGGATTTTAGTCCTTTATTTTGGTATTTATAAGGTGCATTGAAATGCACCCTACCACTCATCACTCAAAACTCAAACCTCAAAACTATCTTAATCCTCAAAACTTCTTTTTAATCCAAACATACTATAATAAACTATGCAAAAAAACTATATCCATATAGAGCAAAAGGCTGGTAGTACTGTTGTGTTTTGCCAAGGTAAATGGGATGTTATGCATATCTCAGATATAGAAAAAGAGTTTAAAAAACTGCCATTTTTATCTACAGATAGTATAGTATGGGATGTGAGTGGTATATCTGATTTTGATAGTGCAGGGGTGTTGTTGTTTATAGAGTATTTTAAACAGCTATCTACACCATCTGCCAAAGTAGTAGGATACACACCAAAACAACAAGAGATGTATAATCTTCTTATACATACTCATTTTGAAGATATCAAAAAACCAAAAACAAATCTACTCTCAGATATAGGTAAGGGTAGTGTAGAGATTGTTAAGGATATAGTGGCTTTTATGGCATTTTTGGGTGAGCTTAGTCTTTCAGCTTGGCATAGTATAACACATCCTAAAGATATACGCCTCAAAGAGACAGTATATCACATAAGGCATTCAGGATTTGATGCACTAGTTATCATAGCTATGACATCTTTTTTGGTAGGTATGGTTATAGCGTATCAAGGAGCAGTAGAACTTGCCAAGTTTGGTGCAGACATATATATAGTCGATACAGTTGGTATATCTATCGTTAGAGAGCTTGGACCTATGATAACAGCTATAGTTATAGCAGGTAGGAGTGGTTCAGCATATACAGCTGAGATAGGTGCTATGAAAATCACAGAAGAGATAGCTGCTATGAGGACTATGGGGTTTGATCCGTATGCGTTTTTGGTTTTGCCTCGTATAGTAGCTTTGATGATATCTTTGCCTTTGTTGATATTTTTTTCTGATATAGTAGGTATATGGGGAGGGATGGTTGCTTCATCTATGCAGCTTGGATTGTCTTCAACACAGTTTATAGACAGACTTTATGAAGTACTAGAGCTAAAACACTATGTACTAGGTATGATAAAAGGACCTGTATTTGCTTTTGTGATAGCATCTATAGGATGTTTTAGAGGTATGGCAGTATCTGACAACACAGAGAGTATAGGTTTGCAGACTACAGCTAGTGTGGTTAACTCTATCTTTTTGGTTATAGCATTTGATGCACTATTTTCTGTCATATATACGGAGCTTGGGTTATGAGTATCATATCTGTAGATGGAGTAGTAACCAAGTTTGGCTCTCGTACGATACACGATGGGGTTACACTCAATGTTGAAGAAAATGAGATATTTGCAATCCTAGGAGAGAGTGGAAGTGGTAAATCAGTGCTTCTCAAAGAGATTATTATGCTACTTCAGCCATACCGTGGACACATAGAGGTTTTGGGATATGATTTGAATAGTATCTCGTTTGTTCAAGCCCAAGAACTTAGAGTCAAATGGGGAGTGTTGTTTCAATTTGGAGCTTTGTACTCATCTATGAGTATAGCTGAAAATATAGAAGTACAACTCAAAGAATACACCAAGATATCCAAAAAAATCAGGCAAAAGATAGTACAATCTAAGTTAGAGTTAGTTGGGCTAGAACCATTTGTAGGCAATCTATATCCATCAGAGCTTAGTGGTGGTATGATAAAAAGAGCTGCTCTAGCTAGAGCTTTGGCTATGGATCCGAAGTTGCTTTTTTTGGATGAGCCTACATCAGGACTGGATCCTGTAGGTGCTAGACACTTTGATGAGTTGATAGTAGAGCTTAGAGATATGCTTGATATCACAGTAGTGATGATAACTCATGATTTGGACAGTATATTTGGTATCGTCGATAGGATGGCTATCTTGGCTGATAAAAAAGTAGTAGCATTAGGAGATATCAACACAGTACTAAACTCAACACACCCATTTGTAGAAGAGTTTTTCAAAAACAAATATACACAAGATAAATATTTAGATAGGTTGCATCATGTATAGTAGAGTCAATTATACGATAGTAGGGTTTTTTGTACTTCTTTTTGGTATAGGGGTAGTTTGGTTTGGTTTTTGGCTTGGCAAGTATGGCAAAAAAGATGAGTATAAAACCTATCAGACATACATAAGTGAGTCAGTATCTGGACTATCCAAAGACTCTGTTGTTATGCTTCATGGGGTTAGTGTAGGGTTTGTTGATGGGATATATATAGACAAATCACACATCCAAACTACACAAATCATACTCAAAATCAAAAAAGACATCCCTATCACTACAGATATGGTAGCTACTACACAGATGATGGGTATCACAGGACTTTTGGGTATAGATATACAAGGAGGGAGTTCTGATGCACCTTTGCTTAAAGCCTCTTCAAACGAAACTATACCTACTATCAAAAGCCAAAAATCATGGGTAAGCAGTACCAAAGAGACTCTTATAAGTGTATCCAAAGATGTCAAAGTCATATCAGAACAACTCAAAAAACTGCTTGATGAACAAAATGTCAAACATATCCAAAACATACTACAAAATGTAGATAGTGCATCAGCCAAACTAGATACTACACTAGATGATATCAACTCTTCTATCACTGTATTTAAAGCTTCACTGCAACATATGGATAGTAACTTCTCTAGTGCTATAGAGGATTTTCACTCTATGCAACAAAACTTTGACAAACTTACCAACAAAACATTGCCGGTGATAGATAACATCTCACAAACAACCAAAGATTTTGATAGAGCTACACTAAGTTTTAGTAGAAGCCTAAAAAGAGGGGACTATAACATCAAAAGAGCTTTACAACCAACTCTTATAGATATAGAAAACTTATCTAGTCAAGTAGCTGATTTGATAGAAAACATCAACAACAATCCAAATGCACTACTGTTTCAATCCCGTAAACTCAAAAAAGGACCAGGAGAATGAAAAGATATATATTTGCCATAGCTGTATGGTTGATAGTCGGATGTGGTACGACACTTGAGCCTATGAAGTACTATACACTAAGTACAACTGCACCATCAAAACACTCTATCAAGTACCCAAAAACGCTACAGATATCTATGCCAAGATTTTTAAGACGACAAAATTCAACCAAGATATACTACTCATACTCTTTAAATGAAACAAATGCATACCTAAACTCTAGCTGGAGTGACAATCTCTCAAAAATGCTATACGCTACAGTATATGAGTATATAGATTCTTTGGGGATATACAAAAATATAGTCGGATATGATAGTAGTGTATATGGTGATGTGAGTTTGGATATGACTGTATATGATATATCTCACCATCTTCAAAACCACTCATCAAAAGCCATACTAGATATCAAAGTATCCCTGATAGACAATCAAACCCAACACATCATCAAATCCAAAAGATTTAGATACGAACAGAGTACCAAAAGTGTAGATGCCAAAGGTTTTGTAGATGCTGAAAATGTATTGGTAGGTAGATTTTTGAGAGATTTGGCAAGATTTTTGGGGTAGAACCTAAATTTATGTTATAATATCTAGATTGTAACCCAATTTTTAATAAAAAGGTATCTTATATGTTAAGTTCTTTACAAGAAAATTCTACATTATATTTGAATTTGATACAAATACCTCCTTATAAAAGATACTTTTATGACCAGATAGACCACAATGATAAATTGATAGGATTGTTTGGAGCAAGAGGCGTAGGAAAAACCACTTATATATTGAACTACTTAAAAAACTCTAAAGTTTCTATCGGTAAAAAACTATATATAAGTGCTGATAATATAGAGTTATATGATACTTCTTTGGTAGAGATAGCGAAAAACTTTAGTGCAATTGGTGGAGAGATTTTAGCTATAGATGAGATACACAAATATAAAAATTTTGAGATAGAATTAAAACAGATATATGATATGTTACCACTAAAAGTTATATTTTCTGGTTCATCAGCTATCAATTTGGAGTATGCCAAAGCAGATTTAAGTAGAAGAGCTACTATTTATAGAATCAATGGATTGAGTTTTAGAGAGTTTTTAGAGTTCAAAACAGGTATCAAACTTGATAGTTATTCATTAGATGAGATACTTGAAAGGCACAGTGAAATAGCTTTTGATATACTTACTAGATTGAAACCTTTGGAATTTTTTAAAGAGTATTTGGAGTCTGGATATTATCCATTTTATTTTGACAATCCAAGTAAGTATGCTATAAAATTAAATGAAACGATAAACACTGCTATAGAGGTAGATATACCCTCTATATTTAAAATCAAATATGAGTATGTTACAAACTTAAAAAAACTAGTTAAGCTTATATGTAGTTCTGAACCATTTACACTTAATATAAAAGAGTTGAGTAAAAAGATAGGTATAGATAGAGAAACTTTATATCTATACTTTGATTATCTTCATCGTGGCAAGATATTAAATGTAGTGCGTTCTAAAATAAAAGGGGATAATATATTTTTAAAACCTGATAAGGTATATCTAAATAATACTAACTTAAACTACAGTTATTGTAAAGAGGCTTCTATTGGTATGATTAGAGAGACAGCATTTGCTACTTTTTTGGTAGATTTTGATATATCTATACCCAAAAAAGGGGATTTTCTTGTAGATGAAAAGTACCTTTTTGAGATAGGTGGCAAAAACAAAAGCTTTAAACAGATAAAAGATATCGAACACTCTTTTGTTGTAGCTGATGATATAGAAGTAGGATTTGGATCAAAGATACCATTGTGGTTATTTGGATTTTTATACTAAGGAGAGCAAAGTGGATTTTGAAAAACTAAAACAAGAGTGTATCAAAAAGTTTGATAAACAGATGAAAAAAAAGGAATCCAAGAGGTCTATACCTGTATGGAAAAAACTCTCAACTATAGAGTATGAAGAGGAGCTGAGAAGATTGCAAATCGAGCTTTTGAAAATGCAGTCATACATCAAAGAAAAAGGCTTGAAAGTTTTGGTACTTTTTGAGGGTAGAGATGCAGCAGGCAAGGGTGGTACTATCCAAAGGATTACTCAGTATCTAAACCCAAGAGGAGCTAGAGTAGTAGCTTTGCACAAACCTTCAGATGTAGAAAAAACACAGTGGTATTTTCAAAGATATGTTACACACTTGCCAAGTGGTGGAGAGATAGTACTTTTTGACAGAAGCTGGTATAACCGTGCAGGAGTTGAGCCTGTGATGGGCTTTTGTACCCAAGAGGAGTATCAAAACTTTTTGCATGAAGTGCCGTTTTTTGAGCAGATGCTTGTCAACTCAGATACTATCTTGATAAAGCTATACTTTATGGTATCCAAAGAAGAACAAGCCAAAAGATTCAAAAAAAGAGCTACAGACCCACTCAAAACTTACAAACTATCTCCTATAGACAAGTATGCTCAAGAGTACTGGGACAAATACACAGTAGCAGAATACTCTATGTTTTTAGCCTCTCATACAGAGTATGCACCATGGACTATCATAGACTCAAACAACAAGAAAAAAGCCCGTATCAATGCTATCAAACATATACTAAATCAGATAGA
>Ga0256843_1003319_pt1 | contig 11239 bp, 9 predicted proteins | sample AlvinellametaG_FD_191572 | JGI IMG/M metagenome (GOLD analysis project Ga0256843, IMG submission 191572) | Pompeii worm associated microbial communities from hydrothermal vent at the East Pacific Rise, Pacific Ocean - Alvinella | ecosystem: Host-associated > Annelida > Integument > Unclassified ... | reverse complement strand
ATTTAAAAAACACTTAGATAAAGTTGTAACAGGAAAAGCCAATAAAAAAGATTTTGAATATATTTCTAACAACAATGTTACTTTACTAAAAAATATGCATCAAGCTGTTTTAGATTTTGTTGATGTGTCAAAAAAAGTTTCAAAAATAAAATCAACTTTGGCAGAAGATATCAACATAGCAGGTCGTCAAAGAATGCTAACTCAAAAGATGGCAAAAGATATGTTACAAATAACTTCAGGTATAGATGTCGCTGAATCAAAAAAAGATTTACAAAAAACAAAAAAACTTTTTGACGACTCACTAAATAGTCTTTTAAATAAAAGCAAAATCAACAATATTACAAAACAGTTAAAAATAGTTAAAAAAAATTGGGACAAAGCTAAAAGATTTGTAAATCCAAAATACGCAAAAGATAAGAAAAAAGTAAAAATAATTGCTTCTGCTTTAGATAAAATAAAAACTGAAATGAACACAGCCGTAGTTATGTATCAAAACTCTGCAAAAAGACAAATCTTAAAAAAATCACTAGCAAATATCGTAAATCAGTTGATTATGCAAAAAAATCTCAAAGGAGTTGTACTAAATCTTTCAGGTCGTCAAAGAATGTTAACTCAAAGAATTTCAAAAGATGCTTTACTGGTTGCAGCAGGTATAGATGCTAATTTTGCAAAAAAAGACCTGATAAAAAGTGCAAAACTATATGAAAAAACACTTAATGGTTTTATAAAAGGAGATCCTTCACAAAAACTAGTAGCAACAAAAGATCCTAAAATAAGAAAGTTTTTAAAAGTTGTAAAAGCTGAATGGGAACCATTTTATAATAATGCTTTAAACTTTGTTGCAAATAAAGATAAGAAATCTTTAAAATACATTTTATCTCACAATATAAAAATGTTAAAACTATCTCATAAGTTAGTTCAACTATATAAACACTCTTCTAAAAGTTCAAATATTTCAAAAGAAATGGCTGAAAAAGTTGATCTTTCAGGTCGTCAAAGAATGCTTTCACAAAAAATGTTAAAAGAAAAACTAATGGTTTTATACAATATAAATAAAGCTGAAAATTTAAAAGCTTTAGAAAAAGATAAAAATGATTTTGAAACTGTTCTTCATGATCTTATGAAAGGAAGTAAAGAAAGAGGATGGTCACCTGAACCTATAACACACATATTGACTCAACTTAAAATAGTAGATGCTATATGGAAAAAATTTAAACCTATTTTAGAAAGTAACAAACTCTCAAAATCTGATATGGCACAAGTTAATAAACTTGACATGAAACTTCTTTTTGAGATGAATAAAGCAGTAAAAATGTACGAAGAAGCAAGTGATATTTATGATAAAAAGATAGGTAAAAAGAAAACTCATAGCAATCTTGGTTGATCAAATTTAAACATACCGTAGAAGGAGTATTATTATGCCGTCAGAGTTTTTTCCATTGGAAAGTTTAAAGTCACTTATTGCTCATCATATTGCTATATTGGAGAGATATGAAGTATTAACAGATAAAGAATTTTCTTTGATTTATTTTGATTTTGGTGAATACAAAGAAGATATAGAGATTAAAAAAACTATACAAACAGTTTTTAGAGATTGTGATATTATATTTGAAGTAGATGGTAACTATATAATACTTCTTCCTAAAACAAACTGGCAGTTTTCATTTAATCTTTTAAAAGAATTACAAGAGTTTTTAAACAAAGAGATAAAAGATACTATAGTAACATATCCTGATGATGGTAAAACTTCTGAAGAAATAATAAAGGCATTAAAAAAAATAGTACTAGAAAATCATGGGGTAGAGTTAAAGTTCAAATAAAAGGATAGGCATAAGCCTAACCTTTTAAAGACTATTTGAAGTCAGCAAATGGATTTTCAATAACTTTTTTTCTATCTGCTACATATGGTATGATAGCTGCTGCTCTAGCTCTTTTTATAGCTTGTTCTACCATAACTTGATGTTTTTTACAGTTACCTGTAAGTCTTCTTGGCATAATTTTATATCTCTCAGATAGAGAAAATTTAAAACTTGCCGGATGCTTATAGTCTAAAAACTCTACTTTTTGCTCACAATATTTACAGTATTTTTTGCTATATTTTCTTCTTTCTGCCACTTTTAATCCTTTTTATTTTTTTCTAAAATGGTATTTCATCATCGTCTATATCTATCTCTGGTATAGACTCTTTTTGTATTGGGGATGATTGTTGTTGCATATGACCAGCAGGATTACTATAACTTTGCTGTGGTTGTTGATAACTGTTTTGTGCAGGTTGTCCTGAACTGTTATAACCGCCATTAGTATCCTGTGTAGATCTACTATCTAACATCTGCATATTTTCAACAACTATGGTATGCTTACTTCTTTTGCCACCATTTTGATCTTCCCAACTATCTAATTTTAGTCTTCCCTCAACTAATACTTTAGAACCTCTTCTTAGATATTGATTTGCTATTTCTGCTGTTCTTCCAAAAAAAGTTATATCTATAAAAAGAGTTTCATCTTTTTGCTCACCGTTAGATGACTTAAACTTTCTATTTACAGCGATACCAGTATTTCCAACTGCCGTACCACTTTGTAAATATCTAAGCTCCAAATCCCTTGTCAAGTTACCGACTAAAATCACTTTATTAAACATTGATTACCTTATTCTTCTTTTTTAGGCTCTTCTTTAGCTGCACTTGATGCCTTTTTTGACATCTTTTCCCAGTTAGCTATCTCTTTTTTATTTTCATATTTTATATTCATAAATCTTATAACCTCTTCTGTATATCTAAGGTTTCTTAAAATCTCATCTATAACTTTTGGTTCTGCTTTGAAATAAACCACATAGTAGTGACCTCTTTCAAACTTTTGAATCTCATATGCTAGTTTTCTAACTCCCATATCATCTATAGCAGCTATTTCACACCCATTTTTCTCTAAAACTGACTTTATAAAGTCAAATTTTGCTTGGTTCTCTTCCTCTGTTAAAGTAGGCTTAAGAACAAACAATAACTCATAATGTTTCATTATTACTCCTTGTGGTTTTCAAGCTCAATATTTTGAGCAAGGTTTTATCTCGGATGATTCCGAAGTCGCGATGATACTATAAAAAACTTTGAAGTTTTATTAAAGTTGCATATAAAAAGCTGTTTTTTTCGATATTTTTCTCATTTTTTAACAAAAATTCACTTTTTAACAACTCTTGCAAAAGAAGTTCATATTGATATGGAGTTATTTTTATACTAAGACTTGCTCTCTCTTTTGCTAAAAAAGGAGGTAAAGAGTAGCCTAAAATCTCTTTTGTATCAAAAGTTCCGTTTGCTTTTATATACAAATGAAACTCTAAAAGCATTGATATATAGTTTGATATAGCATTGACAATCCTAACCTCATCACTACTTGTAGCTTCTAAAATAGTCTCTAACTCCTTTTTAATATCCTCTTTTTTTAAAAGTTTAACGATAAAATCATCCAAAACTATCTCACCTACTCCATATATATGTTCTCTTATATCATGTGAAATAATTTTTTTATTTAACAAAGAAAGTTTTTCTAGCTCATTGAAACAAAGAGATAAATCATCATTTTCTATACTTAACAGTTCTCTTATAGCTCCAGTATCTATCTCTAAACCAAGTTCTTTGGATCTTTGAGAAAGCAAGGCAATAGATTCACCTAGATTTGGTTTAAAAAATCTTACAAAATCAGCAGATTTTTTTTTAGCAAAACTTTTGCTCATATCTTTTGCATATTTATCTTCACCTACAAATTCTAAATAAAAATAACTATTTATATTTTTATAACAAAGTTCCACTAAAACATCTAACTCTTTTTTAGGTATTTTCTTATCATATTTTATATATAAAAGGTTTATATCTCCAAATAAAGATGGTTGTGAAATAAAATTTTTAGCTCCATTAAAATCATATTCATCAAAATAGTATGAAAGTATATTATCCTTAGCAGTTATAAGAGGTAAAATTTTTTTAATATAAAAACTAGTATAAAACTCTTCACCATAGAGTAATAGGGATTTTAACAGTTTATTATCATTTAGAAGATTGTCCAACTCTCTTTTATACATAAAAAGATTATACTGATATTTTTTTTAAAAGTAAGAGGAATAATATTCCTCTTAACTTACCAATCCAAAGATTTATTATGTTTTTTAGAAATATCTGTATCAACCGTACTACCTTTTTCTCCTTCTCCTGCCCAAACTGAATTTGCACTAACAAAAATAATATCAAAATAATGTTCAGGTAAATATGTACCAAACTTATTATATTGTAAAAATCCACTAACTGGTGTATAAAATATTTTATTTTTACTTGGCACCTTTGATGCTTTTATCTTTATTTTATCTGCACTATCATGATTTAGTGTATCTATATCCGTCATATCTATAGCTCTTGGGTTTGTATAGTTACATACACTTGTTCCAAAGTTACTTACTGTACTACTTGGCAATATATACCAATATACACTATCTATACTTGATGATCCTCCTGCTTGTGTATATATCACCTTATTGCACCTTTTGCAATATACTTCATAATATATTTTTGCATATAATATATTTTGATCTGTACTTTGTGGTGATGGAGCATGTGCCCTTGCATAATAAAAATATGCCTTTTGTGATGCGTCATTTTTTACACCACTCACTTTTATAGAACCTACACCTGTTTTCTCTTGTGCTGTTATTTTTGACATACTCAATGTTAAAGGATTTTCTGCTTTTGTATTGTCCCTTTTAAAGTTTTCATAAATCACATCACTACTCACTCCATTTAAAAAATCATTTTGATTTAAAACAAAATCCAAATTTACTTCACTTGAAGATATAAAAGTTTTATGACCTGCAGTTTTATTATCTTTATAATTTAGTGTAAGAGTTCTTGTAGGAGTAGTTGAAACTTGTTGAGCTACTTTTATATAAACATCATCAGAATATTTGCCACTTGTATATCTTGTAGTAGTTCTACCTAATTTCCCTTTAGCTGTTACCTTATAAGACAAAGAAGAAGCCATTTTACTTAGATCATTGGCATAAAAAGTTATATTATCGCTTGGATTATTATCTTTTAATATATAAGATATATCAAATCTATCAGGAATCACTCTTACTTCATATATACCTGGACTAATCTTATATGTTGCAGGATTATCATCTTTATCTATTTGAGCAAAATAAGGAGCTTTTTCCTCTATTTTTAGAGTAAGTTTTCCAACTTCTTTATAACTTACAGATTTTGATATAACTCCATTTATAAAACTTAAACCAGAGATATCCAAGCCATACATAAGTTGACTACCACTATATTTATCATCAACTAATGTTTCAAGAAAATTTTTACCATTGTAACCAACTTTTATATTACCAGATGTATCTACGGTTTTAACTATCATATTTACATTTTCTTCAGCTATCAAAGGATTTATCAAATTTTTTGCACCAAGTGATATTTTAAATCTATCAGGTCTTATAGCAAAATGATCAGATATAGAGGTTAAATCCTTACTTTTACCTGTAGCATACTCTTTATCACTATGTCCAAAAACTTTTATATACGCATCTTTTGTAATCTTATCTGTAGGTACAACAAGTTCAAAACTATCTCCTGATTTTACTTGTTTGGCATCTGATAGTTGATATGTTGTTCCATCATGATAGTATAAAACTATTTTATCTATATACATTTTGGAACTATTTTCATCTTTATAATTAGAATAAGAAGCACAAGTTTGTGTACAAACTGGACCTCCACATGGATCACAAACACAACTATCAACACAGTTTGTATATGTATTTCTAACCCTATTATGAACTATTTCAAACCCACTTTTAGCTTTTATCACAACAACAGGTGATGTTCCAGATATTTTAGTTCTAAGTTTACCATCACTATAACCTTTATCATTGATGATAAAATATCCATTTTTTCCTTTTCCTATAGGATCTTCATCATTATCAAGAATGACACCTATAGCTTTAGGATCGGGCATTTTTATACCATCGATAGGTTCTAACTCTATTTCAAAGTACTCTGCATCTTCTTTTTTCTTATCATCAATAACTGTTACATATATATCAACACTTCTTTCACCTTCTGGTATAGTAACAGAGTTGTCAGTTTTTGTATTTGCTAAAAAATCACTATTTACAACTGCTGTTTTACTTATAATCTTATACTTTACGGTCAACCCTCCTTTAGGTGCAGGAAGATTTGTTGCTATAGTAAACTTCATCTTTTGACCATTTGCAGCTTCTCCTTCACCAAGTTGCGAATCAGTAATACTAACACCTCTGGAACTATCACAATTTACTCTTAGATCAAAACCATCTACTTTTAAAAAATCACCATTTTTTGTTGAAAATTGTACTCTTATATATTTTGCATTTTTGGGTGCTTCAGAGATACTTAAACTATATGGTATCAACTTATTATCATCGTGTACATTATGTGTTATATCCACTTTACTTAAAATATCCAGCGAATTTTTATTTTCATCCAAATATTCCATAGATACTTTTTGATCTATAAAACTATTACTCATAGCTGCATAAAAAGTTAGTTTATATGATTTTCCAGCTTCTATAGGAACATCTTGATAACCATATCCATCATGATCCTTATCTACATATACATACGGTTTTCCATCTGGAGTATCATAACTTTCACCTGTCCAAAAATCACCTGTCCAATCAGGAGTATTTTCTCCTAAATTGAAACTACCATTTTTTATAAGATTTTCACCTTCATCACAAGTAGGAGCAGATGATGAGATTACATTACAAGATAACCCTTCTATATCTATATCATCGCTTCTTGATATTTGTGCAGCAGCTGTAAGTTTACCTGTTAATAAGTCTATTTTATAAATCTTATCTGTATCATAACTAACTCCATCTTCCGAATCTGCTACATATAAATTTCCATCTTTTGCAAAAGATAGTGCTTCAGGCTCACTTTTTGTTGTTATTTTAAACTTATATTTTGTTCGTGCTGTATTTAAATCTATACTATATAATTCTCTCTTACCATCAAGTACAATATATGCTTCACCATTTGTATTTATAGCCAAGGCATCTGCATCTGTTGTATCTCCATTTAAAGATATAAAAGATATTATCCTCCATTCATCTGGTAATATTTTATACAATACTGCATCGCCATCACCATTTTTTGCAATAACATAAAAATATCCTCCATAAAACGATGCTCCTACTATATTACTTTTCATCGTATCAAATATTTTGATATAATCAGCTTCTCCTGTATTTGGATTGATAGCATATAACTTTGGTCCGTTATCACTTTCATGAAAAGCATATACCATCCCTGTTTGTGAATAATATGCTCCTCCTTCACTATTAATACTTTCTGCTGTACCAGTTATATCTATCTTTGTAGCTAAAGGTAAGGGATCTGCATTTGGATCAAGATATACTTTATATAATTTATTTTTAACATCTGATATAGCATAACATACACCTTCTGGTGGTTTTACCTCAGTATTTGGACATCTTGCTCCATCTCCACCTATAGAATCAAAATCAACAGTAGTAAACCTAACTGCTTTTGTTTCTCCTTTAGAAAGCGAAATCTTATAAACAATATTTTGTTTTCCATACGCATATAGATCTCCATTTTTATCAAATAAATAAGAATGAAAATCTACCTTATCCAAATCTAATCCACTACTACCTACATCAACTGTTCTTCCTGTACTAGGATCTATTTGATATACATCTGTATTTCTTGGAGCACTATCTATTCTTCCTTCATTTACAGTATAAATATATCCATCTTTAGGGTTAAATGCAAAATCTCCTATTTTGATATTGGGTATTGATAGATCTATACTTCCTAAATATTTTAAATATGTCAAAGATTGTGGATTTACATCTACTTTATAGACTTTACCATCATTATTTGCTAAATATAATATTCCATCTTTTGATACATCTCCTATATAAAATGCATTATTGGGTAACTTAGCTATATCATATGTTATTACATTTGTATCTTTATCAACTCTTACTACTTTCCTAGCCCTTAAATCATATCCCCATATATAATTATCAACAACATTGTAACCTATAGCATTTATTGGATGATTGTAAAAATTTTCTTTTACAGTTTGATGTTGCCCAGTAGCCAAATCAACTGTATAAAAATTTGTGGTTGATTGATGCTCTTTAGTATTAAATAATATAGTTCCTATATCACAAGTAAATGGTTTACCATTATCAATTTTTTTAAATGTATCACTAAATACCTCTATAGGAGTAGTAAATATTATAAAAAAAAATACAAAAAGTATTTTATAAAACATTATTTAACCTTTAAAAAGTTTCTTATCTCTTAAATCGGCTAAATTTTGTTTTACTTAAATAAATTTTTTATTACTTATTACTCCTATAACTTTACCTGTAGTTATATGTGATTCTACGATCTCTACAAAAACTTTTTCAAACAGTTCAACATCTTGATCTATCAAAAAGATCCTCATTCCAGATATAGTACTATCAGTAGTAACAGCAATAGGACTTCTATCTGTATCAGTTATAACTGCTTCTATAACAGCTCCTATGTTTTTCTTTGCCCATCTAGCATACTTTCTATCCATAAAATCCCAAGCAACTTTTGCTGACTCTCTTTCAAGTTCACTTACTCTTTGAGATACGATATCCAACTCACTTATCATAAACTTTAAGTTTCTATCTTCTGAATCTTTGCTATAAAGTTTTAAAAGCCTATGTACTACAAGATCACTATATCTTCTTATAGGCGATGTAAAATGTGTATAACTGTCAAATCCCAAACCAAAGTGTCCCTTGTTTTCACTTTCATATCTAGCTTGTTGTTGAGCTCTTATGATAAGTCTGTCAACCTCTGCTCTTAAACTTTTTTCATCTGCTTTTTGTTGGAGATTTCTTATCATGGCATATGTATCATCACTATCTTTATCACTATAAATCCCTATAGATGCCAAAGTATCCAACATATCATCTAGCTTTGCTATAGATGGTTTTTCATGTATCCTGAAAATCCCTTGTTTCAAATCTTTTGCAGCTTCTTTATTTGCCAAAAGCATAGCATCTTCTATAAGTGCATGAGATGGAGTTTCGGTTTCTATTTTTGTTTGTACAAGACATCCGTTTTCATCCAGTTGCATCCTTATTTCTTCACTTCTAAACTCACAACCACTTTGAAGACGCTTATCTCTTATCTTAAACAACAGTTTTTTCAACGGTAGTAAAAAATCCAATATATCTTTATCGATTTTATCAGTATTTTCAAACTTTCCTTCTAAAAACTCATCTATTCTATCATAGGTATATCTTCTTTTAGAGTTTATAACAGCTTCAAATCTTTCACTTTTCTTTACCTCTAAAGAGTTTTCATCTAACCAAATCTTATATACATAAGCCAACCTATCTACTTTTGGTTTTAAAGAACAAATATTTTCACTTAGTTCTCTTGGTAACATAGGAACAGCTTTATGCGGAAAATATATAGTAAAACCTCTTTTTTGTGCTTCTTTATCTATATTAGAGTTATATGAAACATAACTACTCACATCTGCTATCGCTACATAAAGTATATTTTGTTCTTTGTCAAAATATATAGCATCATCAAAATCCTTAGCATCAGGAGGATCTATAGTACAAAAATCCAGCCCAGTCAAATCAACTCTGGCAGGATACATAGATTTATCTACACTATCACCATAACTTTTAGCTTCCAATATAGCTTTGTCTGGAAACTTTTCGTGTTTGTCATAAAGTGCCAAAGATATCTTTTCATCAACCTTTGGATCATCTAAAACACCTAACACCTCTGTGATAATATTTGTATAGTTATCAACTTTTAGTACTGTACCAACAGGAAGTTTTTTAAGTGCTTTTTGACTTGAAGCTATAGTTGTAGGAAGTTCAGTTTTTATGTTGATACCAACTATTTTTCCTTGTACCTCTTTTGTATAACAAACTGTTACTTCAAACTCTTTTTTTAACACATCTATAACTTTAGCTTTAGGTCTGCCACCTTTGCTAAAGATTCTTTTAGCTAAAACGATATCCCCTTTGGAAGCACCGTTTAGATCAAAACTTTCTATCAAAAGATCTTTGTGTTTTTTGATAGAAAAAGTTTCCAAATATCCTGTACCGTTTCTGTTGATATCTAAAACACCTAAACGATACTTGCTATCAAGCTTGTATATTCCATTTTTTTGTTTAACATACTTGCCCTTTACAAGTTGTTCAAACAATTCTTTATCTTTTTTCAGGATATCTTTTTCTTTGATACCTGAACTAACTCTTAACAAAAATTCTTTCAAAATTCTCTACTTTCTATAATATTCCTTTATTTAAAAAGGTATAGCAGTATCAACGGCATCTCCGACACCACTTATAGTATCTCCTACGATATCAGGAGTTATTACATTGACAACTGCTCCAGTTACTCTAAAAGGAGCTGCTGCAAGATCACCAACTCCACATCCACTAAAAAACAAAGCTGTTACTAAACTTATCAAAACTATTTTTATATTCATAATAAACCTTTTCTTACTTTTTTAAAAATGGTATTATATCAGAAGATACTAAATGAGATACATCTCCATCATGATAGAGAATAGCTCTTACTATAGAAGAACTTATAAAAGCATTTTCCAAAGTTGGCATCAGATAGATAGTTTCTAAAGTTGGATCCAAAGATGAGTTGGCATACCCCATCTGTAACTCATACTCAAAATCACTCACAGCACGAAGTCCTCTAACTATAAACTTTACATCCAAACTTTTTGCAAAATCAACCAAAAGATTATCAAAACTAACTACTTTTACCTGATCCATACTAGCAGTAACTGTTTTGGCCATTTTAAGCCTTTCAGCCAAAGAAAACATAGGTTTTTTTGCTTTAGAATCAGCAACAGCAACAATCACCTCATCAAATATATTGACAGCTCTTTTTATGATATCCAGATGCCCATTTGTTATAGGATCAAATGTCCCTGGATAAAGTGCTTTTTTCATAACTTTTCTCCCCATCTTTTATATAAATCATGATCTATACTTAACAAATCAAACCACTTTCCTATCAAAAAGTTTTCCATCTCTTCCAAAGTTTGTTGTTGTGAATAGTAAGCTAAAACGGGTGGAGCTATAACTACACCTAAGTTTGAAAGTTTTAACATATTTTCTAAAGCTATGGATGAAAACGGCATCTCCCTTGGTGCTAAA
>Ga0256843_1003318_pt1 | contig 11239 bp, 6 predicted proteins | sample AlvinellametaG_FD_191572 | JGI IMG/M metagenome (GOLD analysis project Ga0256843, IMG submission 191572) | Pompeii worm associated microbial communities from hydrothermal vent at the East Pacific Rise, Pacific Ocean - Alvinella | ecosystem: Host-associated > Annelida > Integument > Unclassified ... | reverse complement strand
GCTTCCTGCCCGATCAGGTCGTTGAAAGTGGCGGGACGGTACTTTCTTGCTAGGGCTAAAGACACACAAACTCCTCTTTTTTAGTCCTACTATTGTAGTCAAATTTTACTTTTGATTGGTATAATCGGAGTATCTTTTTTGGAAGGGAAGGCATGCGCTTAGACAATGAACGTGAGAGTCAAAATGTAGAGGATCGCCGCGGGAGCAGCAGTTCCGGGGGTGGCAGGGTTTCTATGGGAACGATGATGATGCTCTGGCCGATCATCCGCCCGCTTTTGAGAACCAAATTTGGCTGGGCGATCATTGGTCTGGGTGTGGTTGCCTATATGGCAGGGTTCAATCCTCTGGCTCTGGTCGGAGGTGGCAGCACAGTCCGTCAGGCACCGGTTGACAAAGCCAAAGAGGACAAGCAGGTTGTCTTTATGAAGAAAGTACTTGCCAGTACGGAAGATGTCTGGAAACAGATCTTTGCAAAACATGGCGCACACTACAAAGAACCGAAGCTGGTGATCTATCGCGGATATACTCACAGCGGATGTGGCGGGGCACAGGCACAGATGGGACCTTTTTACTGCCCTGCAGACAAGAAAGTCTATTTGGATCTGAGCTTTTTTGATGAGTTGGCACGCAAGTTGAATGCACCGGGAGATTTTGCCCAGGCGTATGTTTTGGCACATGAGATCGGTCATTATGTACAGGATCAGCAGGGGATCCTCTCTCAGGTACAAAAAGCAAAGCAGCGTTGGGGCAGAAACAGTGCCAAATCCAATGCCTTGCAGGTAAAAGTAGAGCTTCAGGCAGACTGTTATGCTGGTATTTGGGGATACTACGCCAAGAATAAATTCAATATTTTAGAACCGGGAGATATTGATGAAGCACTCAATGCTGCCAGCTCCATCGGAGATGATACACTCATGAAAAAAGCAGGTCGGGCTGTCCGTCCGGATGCTTTTACGCATGGTTCTTCTGCACAGCGCGTAGCATGGTTTAAACGTGGATTTGAAACAGGAGATATCAAGGCGTGTAATACGTTTCAGTGAATAATAGGTTAGATAGGTAAGATGGGTTGAATAGGTAAAATGCCTATTCAACCTAGATTAGCCATTACTCCTATCTTGCCCATTAAACCCATTTTTCCTAATCCTCCCCTACAAAAAGATTCGCTATAATCCTTCCAATTAAATTAACACAGTATAAGTGAGAAACAATGAGTTACAAGCCGAGTGAAATTGAAGCCAAATGGCAGAAAAAATGGGAAGAGGAGCAGGCGTTCGAGCCGAGTGACTCGACCACACAGAAAAAGAAATATATTTTAAGTATGTTCCCGTTCCCAAGTGGAAGACTACACATGGGTCATGTGAGAAACTATGCGATCGGGGATGCGTTGGCGCGTTACTACCGTAAGCAGGATTTCAATGTGCTTCACCCTATCGGATGGGATGCGTTCGGTATGCCGGCGGAGAATGCCGCTATCAAGCATGGCAGACACCCTAAAGAGTGGACCTACAGCAACATTGACTACATGAGAAAAGAGCTTAATACGCTGGGGTTGAGCTTCTCGAAAACAAGAGAGTTCGCTACCTGTGATGAGGTCTATACCAAGCATGAGCAAAAATTCATTATCGAGATGTATGAGAAGGGCTTGCTTTACCGTGAGAGTACAACGGTCAACTGGTGTGAGACCTGTCATACCGTCCTTGCGAACGAGCAGGTCGAAGAGGGGTGTTGTTGGCGTTGTGACAACCCGGTTGAACTCAAAGAGATGCCGGGCTACTACCTTGACATTATCTCCTACGCGGACGAGCTTCTTGATGATCTTGCCCAGCTTGAGGGCAAATGGCCAAGCCAGGTCATTACCATGCAGCGTAACTGGATAGGAAAATCTCAAGGGTTAGAGTTCAAATTCGAATTGACTGAAGAGAGTAAAGCGAAGCTTGACGGGAAGTTTGATGGCTATGAGGTCTTTACCACCCGTCCTGATACTATCTATGGTGTAACCTACTCAGCATTGGCACCTGAGCATCCGATCACCAAGTATCTGGTAGAAAAAGGACTGCTTGATGCAGAAGTGGCAGAGAAGATCAAAGCGATTGCCAATATGACCGAAGTGGAGCGTGCGCAGCAGGATAAAGAGGGGTACCCGCTTGGTATTTCTGTGATCCATCCGCTTACGGGTGAGGAGATCCCTGTCTGGACAGCCAACTTTGTCTTGGCAAGTTACGGTGGAGGTGCGGTCATGGCGGTACCGGCACATGATGAGAGAGACTTTGAGTTTGCGACCAAATATAACCTGCCGATCAAACGTGTCATAGAAGGTGGTGACGAACTGCCCTACACCGGAAGCGGTACGCTTATTGACAGCGGTCGTTTCAGCTGCGTGGAGAATGAAGAGGCGAAGATCGCCATCATTAACTACATGGAGGAAGAGGGTAAAGGAAAAGGGACGACCAACTACAAGCTTCGTAACTGGGGTGTGAGCCGTCAGCGTTACTGGGGTGCGCCTATTCCGTTCGTACATTGTGACGATTGTGGGCTTGTTCCTGAAAAGACGGAGAATCTGCCTGTAGCCCTCCCTGAAGATGTGGAGATCACCGGTGAAGGCAACCCACTGGAGAACCACCCGACATGGAAGCACTGTAAGTGTCCCAAGTGTGGTAAAGATGCCATCAGAGAGACCGATACGCTCGATACTTTCGTGCAGTCAAGCTGGTATCAGTTCCGTTATGCGACCAATCCTAAGAAGTGGGATGAGGTGGGCATTGACAAAGAGGAAGCCAACTACTGGCTGGGTGTAGACCAGTACATCGGCGGGATCGAGCATGCGATCTTGCACCTTCTTTATGCGCGTTTCTTTACCAAAGTGCTGCGTGACCTTGGCTACCACGACATCGATGAGCCTTTCACCCGTCTCTTGACACAGGGAATGGTGTTGATGGATGGTGCGAAGATGAGTAAGTCCAAAGGCAATACCGTCGACCCTGATGCACTGGTCGAGAAGTATGGTGCTGACACTGCGCGTCTTTTCATCCTTTTTGCCGCACCGCCGCAAAAAGAGCTTGAGTGGAATGACTCGGCAGTTGACGGAGCCTTCAGGTTCATCAAAAAGCTCTATGACAGAAAGTCCAAAGTTACGGGAAATACACTGCCAAACATCGATCACAGCAGCCTTAGTAAAGAGAGCAAGCTTGCACGTCAAAAGGTCTATGAAGCGTTACAGAAGTCTAAAGATGTTTACGAAAGCACTTTTGCGTTCAACACACTCATTGCTGCATGTATGGAAGCGCTCAATGCGCTTGACAAGCAGGATAACAGTGATGTATGGACGGAAGGGATGTATGTGATGCTCAACCTGCTTGAGCCTATTATCCCGCATGTGACCACTGAGCTGAGCGAAGAACTCTTTAACAGAGCAAACCTCAAAGCGGTTTTGGAGGTTAAAGAGGAAGTCTTTGTTCAAGAGAGCATTCTCTATGTGGTGATGATCGGTGGGAAAAAACGTACTGAGATCGAAGTAAGCCCGAGTGCATCCCAAGAGGAGATCCTTGCAGCTGCCAAAGAGGCGGGAGAGAAATGGCTCAACGGCATGCAGATCGTTAAAGAGATCGTAGTGCTGAATAAGCTGGTGAACCTTGCGGTGAAACCAAATTCTTAGTGAAGAGGTAAGAATGAAGAGTGAATGTATGCAAAACAATGTTTTGCTTCTATCTAAATAAGGAATAGGAATGATAACAATAAATAAAAGTTCTTCGAAGGAAAACAAACCGAAACTATTCACTATTCACTATTCACTATTCACTCTGATAGCAGTATTTCTGCTATCAGCTTGTGGTTATAAACCCTCTGCCCATACGGTAAGGAACCTCTTTTCTGATTCTGTCTATGTTGAGGTCAATGTAGACAGAGCAGAACCGGAAAATGCTCCATATGTGAAAGATGAGATGAATAAGATCATCTATCAGCGCTTCAAGGGACATGTGGCTTCCAAAGAAGCTGCAGAGAGTCAGATCTATATTGATTATAAAGGCAGCAGCTTTACACCTTTAACCTATACGGATGGATATGTTACACGTTACCGTGCCAATGTACGTGTACACTTCCGTATGGTGACCAAGCAGGGTGTCTTAAATAAAACCATCAGTGCCATTTATGAATCAGATATTAATCAGAGTTCACTACAGTCTTCCGCATTGCGTATTGAGGCTATCAAAAAAGGACTTGAAAAAGCATTGGATGAGTTTATGGCATATGCAAGTGCCAAGGGTATGTTAAGTGCCAAATCCAAGTGAGTCTTTGGAAGGTTTTTTAAATAAAAAGCCGCTTTATTATAAAGAGATAGACCATGAGCGTGTGCATATTGCTTATGCGATGCTCAAACCGCATATCAGACGACCTAAGACCGTACATATCGTTGGAACGAACGGTAAAGGGAGTACGGGGCGGATGATCTCCTACCTTGCCTGGTGTCAAGGAGTGAGGAGTGAGGAATTAGGAGGTAGGAGTTACAGTGTAGGGCATTATACCTCTCCTCATATCCTGAAATTTAATGAACGCATCTGGCTTGATGGTGCGGATGCTTCCGATGCAGTGCTCGAAATGGCACATCAAAGACTTTTCTCTATCCTTGGGCAAGAAATGAGCGAAGCACTCTCTTATTTTGAATATACTACCCTTTTGGCCTTTGTCATTTTTGAAAAGTGTGATCTGATGGTGCTTGAAGCGGGACTTGGCGGAGAGTTTGATGCAACCAATGTGTGTGATAAAGAACTCAGTGTCATCACCCCTATCGGTATTGATCATCAGGCATTTTTGGGAGAGAACATAGAGGAGATCGCAGCAACGAAGATACGGAGTATCCAGAAGTTGGCGTTGCTTGCGCCGCAACCGTATCCGGAGGTTTTGGAGATCGCCAAAACGATTGCCGATGAGGTAGGGGCGGTCCTTCGACAAGCTCAGGAACCAAAAAATATATCGGTGGCTGAGCTTGTCGAAGTCAGTGAAGTTGCCAAAGCCAAAGGCTGGGGTGAGTACCTCATTGACAATGCCATGGTCGCGTTGAAGGCATTGGAACTGTTAGATATTGACTATGATATCAATGACCTCTACGATCTTGAACTCTTCGGGCGTTTCTACCCTTTAACCAAGCATATCCGTATCGATGTGGGGCATAACCCGTTGGCAGCACAGGCTATCGTTAAGGCGATGGAGCCTGAGACGGTGCTTATCTATAATTCGCTGGATGACAAGGATTATGAAGCGGTACTTAGAACGCTCAAACCCAAGGTAAAGCGGGTGGAGATCATCCCTATCGAATCGCAGCGGGCAACGACGATGGAAGCCATTGAGGCGGCTGTTGAAAAGGTGGGGCTATCTTATAGATTGTTTAATGGGAAGCTGGATGAGAATGAGCACTATTTGGTATTTGGATCATTTTATACGGTAGAAGCGTTTCTCAATGCAATAGGATTTGAATAGATGGTAGGGTAGGCGCAATTGCCTACCATATAAGGAATTTGGCAAACAGTCACAGATTAAGCCGAAAGGCGTAACGAACACGTAATGTAAAACGGTAGGCAATTGCCTACCCTACGGAAGGTACAATGGTTTATCAAAGTAATATATATGAATTTTTAGAGAACGGTGGTGAAGGCAAAGCGCTTCTTATCTGTAAAGATGACAAAGAAGCCAAGCAGGTTGCTGATGTAGCGAATCTTTTGGGTTACAACACTTTTGTACTGCCTGATATCCGTGTGAGTGTGGGAGAGGACCTGCGTGCATATGGGGAGGAGCTACAACAGTTCTTTAGTGCGTTGCAGGGGTTTTATGAGAGTAGTAAGAAGAAGTTGCTGGTCTCGCCGCTTCGTACGACACTGTTGCCGTTCCCAAAGGCTGAGCATTTTGCCAAAAAGCAGATAGAGTTTGGTGAAACACTCGATATGAATGCCCTCAAAGACGAACTCTACCACTGGGGCTATCACTTTACCGATATTACCGCCAGCCGCGGAGAGGTGTCGTTTCGTGGGGATATTATCGATATCTTTCCCATTCAAAGTGAACAGCCTTACCGTATCAGCCTTTTTGATGATGAAATAGAGAGCATTCACCATTTTGATGCGACCACACAAAAGCGTTTGGGTGACGAACTGGAGGGATTTGAGATCACGCCGGCATTCTTGGCACTTGAAGCCGATGCCTACGAAGCGTTGAAGCACCGCTGTGAGCATAGCCCTTACGATACCTTCGTTAAAGATATCGACTCTTTGGGCTTGTGGTATCTGGATGAGTTGGGATATATCGCGTTAGAAGCGTTTGGTGCTATCTTGACAAGCAATATGGATGCGGAGCTTGAAGAGATCTATGAACTCGATACGCCGTTGGTGCCACGCAAGGACTTTTTGCTGCCCATCATCCCCGAAGCCAAGCACTACCGTGATTTGGAAGTGGTCGATCCGAACAAACTGCTTGAAGCACATAAAGAGAAAGCCATTACCATCTTGGCAAAGAACGAGAGCATTGTGCGTGGTTCACAGCTAAGCACATTTGAGAACATCACCTTTGTCTACCAAGACGGTATTGTCAACATTATAGGTAAAGAGAAGCTTATCCTCTCTCTTAATAAGCCTATTAAGCGAAAGAAGGTCAAAAAGGCGACCATTATCCTTGATGAGCTTAAGCCCGGAGACTATGTGGTGCATGAGAACCACGGTGTGGGGATATTTAGAGGGATAGAGAAGCGGGATGTACTGGGAGCGACCTCGGAGTTTGTGACCATTATGTATCAAAACGAAGATACACTGCTTATTCCTGTGAGCAACCTTGAAGTGATCGACCGTTATGTGGCTGAGGGCGGAGCGCTGCCTGTGCTTGACCGTATGGGGAAAGCCAGCTTTAAAAAGCTCAAAGCAAAAGTCAAAGAGAAGCTTTTTGCCATCGCTTCGCAGATCATCAACCTTTCGGCACAGCGACACCTAAAAAAAGGTATTGTGCTAAAGGTACCTGAAGAGCATGCTATATTTATGTCCAAAGCAGGGTTTATGCATACCGAAGATCAGGAGCGTGCCATTATGGATATGCTTGACGATATGCAAAGCGGACGGATGATGGACAGGCTGCTGAGTGCCGATGTGGGCTTTGGAAAGACCGAAGTGGCGATGAACGGGATGTTCGTAGCGGTCAAGAACGGCTATCAGGCGATGATGATCGCGCCGACCACACTGCTAAGCTCTCAGCACTACAAGAGCCTCAAAGAGCGTTTTTACGAGTGGGGGATCAAAGTTGCCAAGCTCGACCGTTTCTCCACAGCCAAAGAGAAGCGTGAAGTTTTGGCAGGCTTGGCGGATGGCAGCATCGATGTTGTGGTGGGAACCCACGCGCTGCTTAAAGCGAAGTTCAAGAACCTAGCGCTTGTGGTTATCGATGAAGAGCATAAGTTCGGGGTGAAGCAGAAAGAGGCGCTTAAAGAGATGAGTATCGATGTGCATCTACTTTCGATGTCGGCTACGCCTATCCCACGGTCACTCAATATGGCGCTGAGTGAAGTGAAGAGCTTCTCTGAAATTCTCACACCGCCGACCGAACGCCAAGGGGTGCGTACCTTTGTCAAGAGCTACGATGATAAGGTGGTTAAGGAAGCGATACTCAGAGAGCTCCGCCGTGGCGGACAGGTCTTCTATGTCTTCAATGCCATTGCGGGGATAGAGGAGAAGAAAAAACAGTTGCTTGAGATACTGCCCAAACTTCGTATTGCGGTACTGCACTCGAAGATCTCTGCTAAAGAGACCGAAGAGGAGATGATGAAGTTCGAAGACGGCGAGTATGACGTACTGCTCTCTACCTCCATTGTCGAATCGGGTATCCATATGCCCCACGCCAATACAATGATCGTCGATGGGGCCGACAGGTTTGGGATCGCCGACTTGCACCAGCTTCGCGGCCGTGTAGGAAGGGGTGGTAAAGAGGGGTACTGCTACTTTATGGTCACGGACAAAGACCGCCTGACCGACAATGCCAAACGCCGACTCCTAGCACTCGAATCGCACTCAGACCTTGGCAGTGGCGCGGTGCTTGCCTTCCATGACCTTGAGATACGAGGAGGCGGGAATATCATTGGTGAGGCGCAGAGCGGGCACATCAAGCAGATAGGCTACAGCCTCTATCTGCGTATGCTTGAAGATGCCATCAGAGAGCTGAGCGGTCAGAGCAAAGAGGTGACACAGCAGGTCGATATGAAGCTGAGCATCCAAGCCTACTTGAGTGAAGAGCTTATTGAAGAAGACAGATTGCGTTTGGAACTCTACCGCAGGCTTTCACTCTGTGAAACAGTCGGAGAGGTCTATGAGATCGAAGCGGAGATCGCTGACAGGTTCGGTAAGCTTGACACTATTACCCGCCAGTTCATCGATGTAATGGTGATGAAAGTCCTTGCCAGAGAGCAGGGTATCTCCAAAGTCTCTTCGTATGGGGAGAATGTCTTTATTGAGTTCGCCCAGGAGGGTAAAGAGCGTGTGGTACTTAAATCGCGCAGTAAAGATGATGACGATATCATTGCTACGGCGATGAGTTATTTGAAAAAATAGGATTTTTGACTAGTAAATCAAGTGATTTAGTAGTTAATGATTTTATGTGAAGATTCAAAAAAAATTATCAAAAAAACCTATGGAAGAATGATTTTCTCAATAAAAATATCTATTTTTTTATAAAAAAAATGCTATTTGTGACATTTTCGTGACATTATTCTGTTAAAATTAATCCCATTTAGTTGTTATAAGGCCAAACTATCTGCGAAGATAGGACGGAAAGCCACGGATCTCACGTAGACCGCCGGGTTGCATTTAATATGACTCATATATTTAGAAGGAGCATAGATGAAACCTGTCCAACGTCTATTTGTCTTATGGCTGTTATGTACTGCCACTATTTCTTTGTTTGCCAAAGTAGAAAACTGGGATACTTTTGAAGAACAGCACTTACTCGAAGTACAACCAAAACTAACCAATATTATTATTATCCGTCCGGAAGAGCTTAAAGGCAAAGCTATCAATATATATATTGATGGTGAATATATTTCTTCTTTACTCCCTGGTGCGTATACGGAAGAGAAAGTATGTTCCGGAAAACATCGTGTAAATATAGCATATACCAATGTTTACAGTCGTTATAAAGAGAAACGTAAAGGCGGGGTATGGTTTGAATTTAAACCTGCGTCAAGACAGGTCTTTATACTTTCGAAAGAGAATAACATACTAAAAATCAATGCATATACTAAAAATGATATTCAAAAATTATTGAAAAAATATACTAAAAAACAGACACATACCATCTCTCGTTTTGATAAACGTAAATGTACACAGCCTGCAGCTGTTAAATAAGGAGTCACCTTTATGCAAGCAGTTATTATCCATGTCAATTCAGCAGAAAAGACAATTGAAAATTATGTTGTAAAACCTCATGCTCAAGCAGTTCATATTAAAGCACATTCAGATGTTAATTATGAACTAATTGAAAAAAAAACAGGTTATGCTCCTGAAAATATTGTTACAAAAAGAGTGGGAGATGATCTCTATATCGCTTTTGAAGGTAGTGATATTTCCCAACCAGATGTTATCATTGATGGATACTATACACATAGTGGTGAGCTTATTATTGGAAAAGCAGAAAATGGGCTCTATTACAACTATGTTCCGGAAAGTGCGGCTGATGTTGATGCTATCAGTGCATTGGATAGCGGTGATATGGCAGGGCAGGCTCTTGGTGGAGAAGGTTTTATCACACCACTTTGGATTCTTGGTGATAATCTTGGATTTTCAGGGATGGAACTTCTTGCAGGTGCAGCAGGTATTGGAGCTATTGCAGCGGCAGCAGGGGGAGGGGGCGGTGGTGATTCCTCCACTGCACCAATAGATAGTACTCCAGAAGATAATCCTGATGAAACATATTCTGTGACAGTCGTAGCGCCAGACATTACAAAAGATCAAACTCCAACAATTACGGGAGAAACAAATGCTCCTGATGGTACAGTGGTTACTTTGGAAATAACAGATGCAAATGGTGATAAACAGACAGTTACAACAACTGTTAGTGGTGGAAGCTATAGCGTTGAAGTTCCTACAGCACTACCTGAAGGTGATTATTCTGTTAGTGTCACATTGACTGATCCAGAAGGTAACACTGTTGATGCAGTAGATCTTGGAAATGTCGTTGATGTGACAGCACCATCTGCACCGACTGTAGAGATTATTGAAGATAGTAATAATGATGGAGTGATAAAAAATGATGAATTAAATGGCAATATTAATGTAGTTATTAGTTTGCCTATCGATGCAGTTAGAGGAGATACACTTAGTGTTTCTGATAACAATAGTAATATAGTGAATATAGTGTTGACTGATACCGATATTGCTAACGGGAGAATTTCAACTACTTTTCCTGTAGTCAATGATGGTGAGATACTTACTGTAACGGCAAGAATAATTGATCAAGCTGGTAATGTGAGTGATAGTGCAAGAGATAGTGCAATAATGGATACAACAGCACCGGCAACACCGGTGGTGACTATCGATAGTGATAGTGATAATGATGGGTATGTTAACAGTAGTGAGATCAACAATGATTCAACGGTGACTGTTACCTTTAGAGCGGATAGTGCAAATGTGGACGATACACTCAATATCACATATCCTGATGGTTCAACTGAGGATGTAACGATTACACAGGATATCATCGATAATGGTTACACGACAACTTATAGTGTCAATGATGGTGATGATGTCACATTCAGTGCCACTGTTACAGATACAACAGGAAATACGAGTGGGAGTGCAAGTGACAGTGCGATTGTCGATACTACGGCACCAACAATCACCGTGGATGCACCAGAGACTACGAATGATACAACACCGACAATCACAGGTACAACAGATCTTTCTGAAGGCAGTGAGGTTACATTACATATTACAGACAGTGATGGCAATACACAGGATATCACAGCAACAGTGGATAGTGATGGAAACTTCAGTGTAGATGTACCAGAGGAGTTGAGTGAGGGTGACTTTACTGTAGAGGCAACGGCAACCGATGAGGCTGGAAACAGCACTTCTGCAGATGACAGTGGAACAGTGGATACAACAGCACCGGCAACACCGGTGGTGACTATCGATAGTGATAGTGATAATGATGGGTATGTTAACAGTAGTGAGATCAACAATGATTCAACGGTGACTGTTACCTTTAGAGCGGATAGTGC
>Ga0256843_1003317_pt1 | contig 11243 bp, 9 predicted proteins | sample AlvinellametaG_FD_191572 | JGI IMG/M metagenome (GOLD analysis project Ga0256843, IMG submission 191572) | Pompeii worm associated microbial communities from hydrothermal vent at the East Pacific Rise, Pacific Ocean - Alvinella | ecosystem: Host-associated > Annelida > Integument > Unclassified ... | reverse complement strand
TAATTTACTTCCATTACTCATTCTACTTAAAATCATACTCATATATTCTTTTGTAACTAACTGCACCTCATCTACTATTAAAATTTCCCCTTCTAATACACTAATTCCTTGAATCATATTAAGAGGTATCAATTCAAATTTTTCAAAAAACAAAGCATTTTTTATATAGTCATAATTAATTTTTGGGTTTTTTTTGTATATAAAATTTAAAGCACTTACAAATCCACCTGCCCAATGAAGCATTTTTTCATCTTTATCACCTGGCATAAATCCTATATCATAAGCACTACTAATCCCAATTGGAGGTCGAGTGATAAATATTTTTTTGTTTGTTTGAGATAATGCAAGAGCTGTAGCTAATAGGGTCTTTCCACTACCAAAACTACCTGTTATCAAAGTAGCATCAGCTTCACTCATTCCATAAACAGCCATTTTTTGATAAATATCTAAAGGTTCTAATATTCCTGCATCTTTAAGTCTTATTTTAGAAGTTAAAAATAGATTATCAATCCTCTCAACCACACCTTTATTTGGATTGATTGTATAAGCAAGTTCCCTTGTTTCATCATTACTTAATACAAAATCCCACGGATTAATCTCTATATCAAATTTATCTTTTATATATTTTTTAAACCCTTTAATATCTGATTTTTCTCCTCTAAAATGCCCGTATTCAAAGTTTTTATCTTCTATTACCAATTATTCACCCTTTAAAATATTTTCTAATTGTTTAATATAATTTTCCAATTCATCTAATTTTTCATTACATATAAAATATACTATTTCAGCATCTAAATTAATATAATGATGTGAAATAATTTCTCTTGTTTTTGTAATATTATTCCAATATTCTTTATCTGCAATTTTTATTAATAACTCTTTATCTTTTTTTTCAATATTTTTAAGTGCTTCTCCAATTGCTTGTAATCTCATAGAAATAGAATCTAATCTCATTAAACCTTCTTCATTTTCTAAAAAATCATCACTTGAAGAAATCATTTTAAATCTATACTTAATATGTTTAATACTTTCTAAAATAAACTTAAGTAATTCATAACTTCCACTTTTATCCATAAATTACTCTTTTTTGAATATTTTCAATAATTTGTTTATTTGAATTTTTATGTTTATAAATTAAATCTATTTTTTTATTAAACTTAACTTCTAAAAAATTCCACAAACCCACTACATTATCAAAACTTTTTTCTTTAAATTCTACAAATATATCAATATCGCTATTTTTTGTTTGTTTATTTATAGAATAAGACCCAAATAATCCTATTTTTTTTATTTTATATTTTCTTTTTAAAATAGGTTTAAGTTCATGTAAAGTTTTAATAATATAACTTTTTGTCATATTCACCCTTTCATTTTCATAGAAAAATCTAAAAATGTAGCTTGATGGATAATACTTCCACTACTTACAGCATCTATCCCTAAATCGATATATTTTTCAATCGTTTCAAGAGTGATGTTTCCACTAGCTTCGATTAAAGTTTGAGTAGCATTTTTATTTCTATATTCTACTACTTTTTTAATCTCATCATCATTCATATTATCACACATAATAATCTCAACTCCACACTCCATAGCTTCTATAGCCATATCATAAGTTTCACATTCTACTTCTATTTTCGTAGTAAAAGGGATATTTTCTCTAGCTATTTTTACAGCTTCTGTAATATTTTCAAATAATGCTAAATGTGTATCTTTTAACATCAAACAATCATCAAGCCCTAATCTATGGTTAGTTACTCCACCTACTTTTGCTGAATATTTTTCAAATTCTCTAAGAAGTGGTCTTGTTTTTCTAGTATCTAGGATTTTTATTTTATTTTGAGTTAAATTCACAAATTTTTTTGCATTTGTAGCTATTCCACTTGCATGTTGTAAAATATCAAGAATAGTTCTCTCACAACTTAATAAATCTTTACTATCACCTTTTATTTCACAGATAATATCACCTACTTGGATTTCATCTCCATCTTGTTTTAAAAAAGTTATTTCTAAATCTGCTATTTCATTTATATATTTTATATATTCTATACCAGCTAAAACACCTGCTTGTTTAGCTCTAATAAAAGCAATACTTCTTCCACTTACAATAAATCTAGCTAAATCACCTCTACCAATATCCTCTCTTAATGCTTCTTTTAAAAATTCTATTTTTTTAAATTTCATAAAATTCCTTGTGGCTTTTTTTATAATTTTACCACAAATCCTCTATCATTCCCACTCAAATCTTTATAAAAATAAAAGTTTTTAATCCCATTTTTTTCAAAAAAATCACTCATCATCTCTTTTTGGTGATATCCCATTTCACAAATAATTAGTTTTACTTCTCTTTTTAATCCCTCTTTTACGATTTGTTTTAGTAAATATGTTCCATTATCTTTTGCAAACAATGCTTCTTTTGGCTCATACTTTAAAGCATCAAATTCCCATTCTTCCTCTACATATGGTGGATTTGAGATAATTACATCTATTTTTTCATCTACATCATCAAGTAAATTTGTCAAATAAAGTTTAATATCTACATTATGAAGTTTTAAATTTTGTTTTGTTACTTCTATAGCTATAGGATTTATATCTGTAGCTATAAATTTTGCTTTAATTTTCTTTGCTAAAGTAATAGATATTATTCCACTTCCTATACCTATTTCAGCAATAGTGGGATTATCGAACTTTTGTAATTCTTTCATAACTATATCTATCAAAGGTTCTGTGTCATCTCTAGGAACTAGTACACCTTCTTTAATATAAAATCTATCACCATAAAAATATGCTTCATTAAAGATATATTCTAAAGGGTATTCTTTTTTTCTAAGATCCAAAATTTTTAAAAACTGTTTTTCATCAAATTCATAATCAGGATTAAGGTGAAGAAATATTTTATCTTTATTTAAAAGTTTTTCTAAGATATATTCTATCTCTCCTCTATTTCCTAATTTAACTGCTTCTTTTATTTTCATTAAAAAATCCCTTTAAAAACTCTTTATCATCTTTTGATAATTTTTGTTTATTATATAATTTATTTAAAATTTCTTTAATCTTTGGATTATCAGCATATGGTAATAATTTATTATACAAATTTTTTGGTAAATTTTCTTTTTTTATTTTTATTTTATTTATTAGATATCCAGTTATTAAACCAATAATAAATGCTAATATCATATATTTATAATCAATTTTATATTTAGTTTTTACAATAATTTTTTCTTTTGTAGAAACTATTTGTTTTGTATGTGTATTAATAGTAGTTGGATATACTTCTATTTTTATCGGTTTTGTTTTGATAGTTTTTACTTTTTTTTCTTTTAAAGAATAAAAACTTAAACTCAAAGGTGGAATAGTATAATTATTATCAGCTACAATAACATATTTTTTTATATATTTTCCATCTCTAATAATATATTTATTATCATATACAGTAACATTTGGAATAGATAATTTGATATCACCTAAACTACTCAAATCACCTTTACCACTTATTTTTAAAGTAGCATTCACAGGCTCATTTGCATTTACTTTCGTTTTATCTACATTCATAGAAATATTAAAATCACCTATTAATCCATTATAAATTTTTTTAGCTTTGATTTTTATATCTTTTTGTAAAGTTTTATATCTCATGTTTTGAATTACAAATCCAAAAGAATCTACATTTTGTGTAATAAATCCTAATTTTAATTTTACTTTAAAATCAATTATTCCTTCTTTTTTTGGAATTAATGAATATTTTAATTCTACTATATGATATACCCCTTTATAATAATCTTTTTCTTTGCCAATTTGTTTTAAAGAAAAATCACCTTTTGGTAATTCTAATCCTATAGTTGAAAGTTTTGCATTTGTTTTTTGGTAAAATTTAATAATAACTTGATTTGGATACCCTACAATAGCATTTTTTGAAGTATTTACTTCTAATTTAAAATCTTTATCTGTTTTTGTATCCCTAATTACATTAATTTTTATTGGTTTTGTATATTCAGGTTTTCCATCTACAATAACTTTATATGAAGGAATAACTAATGAATGTGTTGGAGTAAATACATATGTTTTAGTAAGTGTTCTTTGGTATTGCCCATTGATATCTATAATATTACTAGAACTACTCACTGCTTCTATATCGTTACCATCTATCTCTTGAATATCAGGAAATATTACATTTCCTCCACTAGCACTAATAGAAAAAGAAACATTATCTCCTTGTATTACATTTTTTTTATCTACTTGTGCACTAACTGCAAATAAATTTACTATAAATAAAAAAACTATTAATATTTTACCAATCATTTTTACTTTCTCCTTTACTCAAAGGCAACATTAATGTTTGAGATTTAACTTTATTAAATATATTATTTATATTATTTTGTGGTTTTATTTGAATAGGTTGTAATTTTATTTGTTTATTTTGAATTTGTTGTTTTTTTATATTATTTTGCTTTTTATCTAAATGATTTTGTGATTTTTTTAAATCTTTTTTCTTATTTTGTTTATTTGAATTTTTATTATTTTGGGTTGATTTATCAGAATGTTTGTTTTGATTAGACTTATTTTGCTGCTCGTTTTTATTATTTTTATTATTTTTATTATTTTTATTATTTTTATTATTTTTATTATTTTTGTTATTTTTGTTATTTTTGTGTTTTTTTAATAATTCTAAATTATATTTAGCATCTTTGTCTTTTGGATCTATTTTTAAAGCATCTTCATATGATTTAATAGCTTTATCAATTTTACCCATTTTTGCATAACAATTTCCTATATTATATAGTACTTTTTCTTTTAGTAAAGGAGCTTTTATACTTTTATACAAATCCAAAGCTTTTTGATAATTTTTTAGTTTATACATACTATTAGCTGCATCAAACTTAGCATTTACATTATCTATTTTAGAATATAGATTATAACTTTTCTGATAATTATGTTGTTGATAAGCACTATTTGCTTCTTTTATTTTATACCAATCCAATATCCCAGCTTTTGCATTGATTCCAAAAAAAATCAGAAAAATCGGTAAAATTTTTTTTGGTATAGAATAAAATCCAATAAATAAAAACAATATTCCTAATGCTAACGGATATATAAATAACTCTTTATATACAACAATTTTTTTATTAGAATTAACTTTTTGAAAATTTTGAGAGATTAATTCTTTTATATCTTTATCATTATTTGATGCAACAACTCCAAATTTAGCATATTTAAGAATATTTTTATTTATATTAACCATAACAATTTTCCCATCTTTTGAAAGCAATCTACCATTAGGTAACTTTATAGGACTTGGTTTGTTTCCTATTAATAACACATATAAATTAATCCCCATAGTATCTAATTTTTTTACATCTCCACCATCACTAAATACTACTAAATCAGTATATCCCATTTTTTTTGCTGTTTTTATAAGATTTTGAAAATCTGTTCCAGATGAAGTAATATATTTGGTATCAATATTTGATAATAAATATTTTAAAGTATTTTTATCGGTAGTATATGGAGAAATCAAAAAAGCTGTATTACTAAATGCTAAAATAGCTATTTCTCCATTAAATTTATCAATAAACTGCTCCATTTTATGTTTTGCAAAAGTAAGTCTATTTGGATATACATCTTCAGCTAACATTGAACGTGATATATCCAAAGCAAGTGCTACTTTTTTAATATTTATATGTGTGTTAATCTCTTTTTTATCTGTTACAGGTCTTGCTAAAGCTATAACTAAACAAACATATCCTAATGCTAAAATATATTTTTTAAATTTAATGTTTGATTTATTAATTATTATTTTTGGATTAATTTGTAATTGAATATTCTTCTTAAACAACAATACCAAAAATACTAAAAGTAAAAAACTATAAGGATATAAAAAACTCACCATCTTCTTCTCCCTATATATATTATAAATAAAAGAACTGCTAATGCTAAAGGATATATAAATAAATATTTTTTATAAATAATTTTATGTTGTATATTTGTTTTTTCTAATCTATTTATTTGAGCATAAATATCTTTTATATCTTTTGCTGAAAATGCTTGATATGTCTGTGCATTGGTTGTTTGTGATATATATTCTAAAAGTCTATAATTAGCATCATTACCAACACCTATAGTATATACTTTTATATGATATTTTTTAAGTGCATTCATAACATCATCTAAAGAAACTCTACTTGAATTATCTATACCATCTGTTAATAAAATAATTATTTTTGTTTTAGATTTTGAATCTTTTAAAAGTCTTATACTCTGTGCTAAAGCATCTAAAATAGCTGTATTTCTACCAGCCACTCCTACATACATTTTAGAAAGAATACTACTAACAAAATCTCTGTTTTCTGTAAGTGGTGAAGCTATAAATGCATTAGAACCAAATACAACTAACCCCAATTTATCTGTTTTTCTTTTTTTTATAAAATCACTAGCTACTTGTTTTACTACTTCAAATTTATTATTTTCAGACATACTACCACTACTATCTATATCTAAAACTATAGCATCACCTTTATTTGTCTGAATAATTTCTTTTTCTATATATGGATTTGATAAAGCAAATAAAGCAAAAAAAAGTATAAAAAATTTAAGTATATTATCTGTATTTATTTTTTTTGTATATTCAAAATGAGGGAAAAATATAGCTAGTCTTTTTTCCGGACAAAACTTCTCACATATAAAATATAACAATAAAAATAAAAAAATCCAAGGATATGAAAAATCCAATTAAAATCCTTTTTTTATATAATTATAATATCATTTAATGAAATAAAAATTAAAAAAGGATTTTAACCAAAACTAACTTTATTTCTTCCATTTCTTTTAGATTTATATAACAGTTTATCTACTCTTGTAATCAAAGAAATCAATGTATCATCACTTCTTAATTGAGTTACTCCCATACTTATGTGAATATGTGGGACATATTTAAATTCATGATTTTCAATTACTGTTCTTAATTTTTCTGCTAATTTATATGCTGTTTCAATATCTGTCTCTGGTAAAATAATTAAAAATTCTTCACCTCCCCATCTACCAAAAATATCACTACTTCTAATATTTTCATTTATAACTTTTGCTAACTCTATCAATACAAAATCACCAACTTTATGTCCATATACATCATTTACTGCTTTAAAATGGTCTATATCAAAAAATATTACGCTCATATCTCTATTATATCTTTTTGATATTTCTATTTGCTCATTTAATGCCATATCTATTTTATATCTATTAAAAATAGATGTCAATTTATCCATTGTAGCTAAATTATGCAACTCTTTTGCTACTTTTTTCTTTTTTAATAGATTAATAACTAAATACAAAATAATAGTTACAAAAATAGTTACTATTCCTGTCACAATCATTATTATTTTTCTAACATAATCTTTTGAATAACCTTGTTGTTCGTAGACAGATACCCATTTTCTATAAATTTGTTCTTTTTTATATTTTGGCATACTATCTATAACTTTATTTATGATAGATACTAATTCCGGATAATCTTTTCTAATCATAAATCTCACATTAAATGTCCAAGGTGTTTTTCCAGATATTTTTAAATTTACAAAATTATATTTATTTATTTTATATGCTATTACAGGTAAAATATCTACAGCAGCAAATACCTTACCTTCACTTACTAATTTTAAAGCCTCATTTGTATTTTTTACTTCCAATAATTTTAAGTTTGGATAATGTTTTTTTAATAATTTTTCTGCTGTATAATTTTTACCAACTGCAATTATTTTATCTTGAATAAGTCTAATATTATTTATAAATCCAACATCATTTCTTGTAGCTATAACTATAGGAAAACTTACATATGGTTTAGAAAATAATGCATATTTTTCTCTATTTGCTGTTTTTGTAGTAGAACAAGTAATATCTTCTTTTTTTTCTTTGATATTTTTTAGAACATCACTCCAATTATCTACTACAAAACAAGTTGTTTTTAAATTTGCTTCTTTTTTAATATATTTCCAATAATCAATAGCAATTCCTTGTAACTCCCCATCTTTCATAAGGTTAAAAGGCTCCCAACTATATGTAGAAATACCTCTAATTAAATGTGTTTTTATAAATTCTTTTTCTTTATCTGTAAATTCTAATATATGATATATTGTGTTTCTTAAATTTTGTACACCTTCTTCTAAATTTGTAGAATTTACTCCATTTACTAATATATATATATTTTTAATATTTTCTAATTTATTCATATCAAAAACAAAATCTTTAGATAAATATTTTTTTAATATATTTGCTTCAAATAATAGTTTTTCTTTGGTTAAATTTTGAGTATTATATTTTTTCAAGATTATATTTATGGTTTCATTAATATGATGAAAAGCATAAATATACCCTTTTATAGTGGCTTTTATCACTTTTTTTACCCTATTTGGATGAGATTTATATTCTTCTTGGGAGGTAAACAAAATATCTCCATATAGATTAAAACCATAATCACTTGGTTTAAAAAGAGTATATGGAATGTTATCTTTATTTAATTCATAAACTTTATTTGATTCATAAATACCAAAAATCCCTTTTTTATTTATATCATTAAAATAATTTTCTTTTTTTACGTTTAGTTTTGAAAAATCAATATTTTGTGATTTTAACATTGCTAAAATAGCAGGATTTTTTATAGCAAATTGATCTAATGTAATATTATAATCAACTATATCTTGTAGAGTCTGAACATCTGGTAATCTAACAGCAACTAAAGCATATAAGGAGTTTTCATAAATAGGCATTAAAAGTTTTATTGCTTTATTATGTAAAGCATCATTAATTAATGAACTATCCCCTACTCCATATGTGTTTTTATGATTCAGTACATATTGCAAAACATTTGTTGTAGATGTTAATTCTCTCAAATCAACATTTAACCCCTCTTTTTTATAAAACCCTTTTTCTTTAGCCATAATAAAACCAGCAAATTCAAATTGATATTTCCAATTTAATTGTATAGTTATATTTTCATTTGCTAATAAATATAAAAAAGAAAAGAAAATTAAAACAAATTTCATACATAACCCCTTCACTATTTTCACCCTCTATTTATTTGCTTATTATAACTCTTTTTGATTACAATCAAAAATTTATCTGGAATTTTACCCAATATTTTTATTTTTATATTACTTAATTATACATTAATGAATAAAAATTAAAATTTCTTAGCCCAAATACTCAAAGTTTGCCATACTTTTTCAAAATTATCCCATCTATCATCTAATGTTCCATAAAACCAAGTTTGATTTTCAAAATCCCACACCCACCAACTTTGCTGAAATCCACTAGAAACTTTAATAGTTTTATTGTTTTCATCTTTAGCATCGTTTTGAATATGTCCTTGATACCAATCTATATAATTCACTATTTCATCAGTTGTAACATCATCACCATCTAATTCACTATCTACCTTATCTTCATCTACTTTTACACCAAATAAACTAATCCAAACTGGGATTTTTGTGCCATTATAATAATTAATCGCTGGACCCCATGTACCAATACTTGCACTATCTAATAATGACTCTTTTTCCGATTCATCATCACTTCTTATAGCTTTGATATAATCCAAATTTAGATTTGCACTACCCCCACTACTTATTAACCAATAAGGAGTTTTTTTATTATTAACACCTAAATAATCAGCCTCACTTCCCCATCGCCAAGGTGTTATATTTACCATTCCTGCTCTACCTATACCATTTGGTTTATAAATAAAAATTCTTTTAGGATTTGTTATTCTAACTACTCTTGCTATTTCTGCCATCAAATTATTATATCCAGGCGTTCTTACCCAATTAGTAATAGCCCAATTTCTATAATTTTTAAATCCACTATAATGTGTTTCATTATTATCAAGTTCTATTTTAAAATCACTTTTTTCTATAGGTATATCATCAAATCCATGATATTCTACATAATTTTCAAAACTAACCAAATAACTTTCATTTTTAAAATAAGCAGCTAATTGTCTCCACCATTCAATTGTTCTTCTAAACGTTTCATTTCTATCATCTTTCATATTATCTGAAAGATCATCTCCTGTTACTATAGATATTGTAATAGGAATATTATTTTGAACAAATAAATCACAAATTTCTTTTATTTTAGCTAAATCACTTTCTTTTAATGTTGCACCACTTGAATCTTTATCTAAATCAACCATAGCATACAAAGGTACATGTAATCTACCATTTCTAAAACCTTCTTTTTTCCATGCCTTTACTAATTCATCAGTGTATTGATATTTACTATCTTCAAAAGGATATTTTAAAAGTTTACTAAATCCCAAACCTGCCGTTTGCATCCAAACTTTTGGTAAAATTGGTTTGTCTGGTGGAGTCCCAGCAATTCTATCACCATCTTTTGGAAACTGATAACTATAATAATCATATGTATAATTTTCATCTGGATTTTCTGTATTCCATTTTTCTTTTGCTTTGTTAAACCATTTTTCTTTATATATATCTGTACTTAGTTCTTTTAGCCTATCTTTTACTTCCACATATCTAATTACTTGTGCTGTTTTATTAGAACTATTTGTTACACTATATATTACAGTATAATTTCCTTCTATTCCAAATTGGACATTATTTTCTATCTCTATTTTAGAAGTCAAATTACCATCAATACTATCATACGCTTCTGCACCATATTCTTTATATGGTTGCGTAATATCCAATATTAATTCTTTATCTCCTATTAATTTTAATGAAAGAATATCAGTTTTATCTTCAGAAGTTGATATTTCACATCCAATCAAATAAAATAAAACTATTAAATATACTATTATTTTCTTCATCTTATTTTCCTACATTATCTATAATATTTTTGCAGATACTTTTGCTTTTGTATTACTAAGTTCTATTTTATCATCTGTTTTTAATTGATTTAAATCTATTTTTTTATTATTTTTAGTAATCTCTACAAATCCAAATTTTTCTCTATTTTCAGGATTTAATAATTCAAAACTATTTTTTAGATTTTCTATTTCAGATTGTTTATTATTCAAAATTCTTTCTATTTTTGAATCAAAATCTTGTAATCTTTTTAAAGATATTATTTTTGTAGTAAAAATATTTTCTATCTTTTGATTAAACTCCTCTTTTTTTGGAAGTTCTAACTCTTTTTTTCTTAATATATTTTCTATTTTTGAATTAAAATTTCTTTTTAATACTTCTAATTCTTCAAATTTCATTTTAAATTGTGATTCTATAGAATTAATTTGATAT